>Ga0164311_10001006_pt1 | contig 13304 bp, 14 predicted proteins | sample GuaBasSedimGuay2_FD_121796 | JGI IMG/M metagenome (GOLD analysis project Ga0164311, IMG submission 121796) | Subseafloor sediment microbial communities from Guaymas Basin, Gulf of California, Mexico - Guay2, Core 4569-9, 9-12 cm | ecosystem: Environmental > Aquatic > Marine > Hydrothermal vents...
ATTTTTACTCATTATTTATTAACATTTCGCTCATCTTAAAGGGAAAGCACGACGCTCTTGCGAAGTCTTAAGGCGCTAAACGCATCGCCACGCAGACGAGCGACCCGTATGAGCTAAGCACGTGGGAAAAAACGACGCATGGAAAGTAAAGCATAACGCAAATTTACATACACGTCGAACAAATGAATAGCAGATGAAAGCAGTAATCCGCAGCTCAGAGGTAAAAGGGGAGGTGTTTGCGCCGCCGTCTAAGAGTTATACGCATCGAGCGATAGCGGTTGCTGCGTTCTCTGAGAGATGTGAAATTCTTTTTCCACTGCTCTCCGGCGATACGAGAGCAACAATAAACGCTGCTGCTGCGTTCGGTGCCGCCTTGGAGCTTAAAGGCTCAGATAAGCTTGTCGTCCGTGGCACGCAGCCGAAGACGCCCGACGACGTGGTAAACGCTGAAAATTCTGGAACGACGCTTAGGATATTCACGGCTGTAGCCGCTCTCTGCGACGGGATAACCGTTTTGACTGGAGATGCGTCGCTGCGGCGCCGCCCGAACTTGCCGCTGTTAAAATCGCTAAACGAGCTCGGTGCCAAAGCGCTCTCGACGAAGGGCGACGGCACCGCTCCTTTAATAGTCAAAGGTAGGCTTAAAGGCGGATGCACCGAAATAGATGCAAGTATCAGTTCGCAGTTCGTCTCCGCCCTCCTCATTGCGGCGCCGCTCGCTGAAAACCCTGTGAAAATCATCGTCAGCAGGCTAAGTTCTGAGCCCTATGTGAACATCACGCTTGACATCTTGAAAAGGGCAGGCGTAGCCGTGCGCCGTAAAAAGCACGAAAGAAAAGAAATATTCGAGGTCGAGCCGCAGAGCTACGACCTTCGCCGCTTCACGGTGCCAGGTGATTTCTCTTCCGCCGCCTTCATACTTGCGGCTGCCGTCGTGAGCTCGGCAAAAGGCAGCGTTGGTGAGGTCTACGTTAAGAACCTGTTCCCGTCGGCGCAAGGCGACGTGAAAATTTTGGATATCTTAAAAAAGATGGGCGCAGACGTCCAATGGGACGAGGAAAAGGGTGTCGTGTGCATAAAGGGCGTGGGACGGCTGAGAGGCGTCAGAGTGGATGCAAGGGATATTCCGGATTTAGTGCCAACGGTTGCGGTTTTAGGCACTGTCGCCGAGGGCATTACTGAAATAACAAACGCCGCGCACCTGCGGCATAAGGAGACGGACAGGCTAAAAGCAACAGCGGAGGAACTTTCAAAGCTGGGCGCAAAGATAAAAGAGAAGGAAGACGGGCTGGTCATTGAGGGTAGCACTCATGCGGCGCTTCACGGCACCGTCGTTGATTCAAGAGGCGACCATAGAATCGCAATGGCGTTAGCCATCGCAGGACTCGCCGCCGACGGCGTTACTGTAATTGAAGGCGCCGAATGCGTTTCTATTTCTTATCCTTCGTTCTTTGAGGAGTTGAAAAAATTAGGAGTAGAATTAGAGCTGTTAGGATGATGAGAAGTTAGGAATTTCCGAAATGCGATTCTTCAGCTCTGAGATGACTTTACCGACCTTATCTGTCACCTTATACTTCCGTAAGGCTTTGCCTTTCGACTTCGGCTCGTAGGATATTTCATAAGCACTCTCCAAGAAACCGCATTCCTCCAGCGTTAAGAGATGGTATGAAACAAGCCGCCGGTCCTCCTGTATCCTATTGCTTATCTCGCTTATGTGTAAAGAATCGTTCATCAGGAGCTCTATGATTTTATACCTAATAGGATGCAGCAGCACATGCGCATCCCTCAACAGCTCCTCTGTTTCCATATTATTTTTCTTTCAAACTCTTTATTCCTATATATACCTTTCTAATTTGTAAATGTTTCTGAGCTGCAGGCGCCTTAATATTCCACCTCAAAGGGTAGTCCGCTCACACTCCGCTTCTCTATGTCGACGCTGTATTTGGGCTCCTTAAAGACGAGCTGCGAAGAATCCCAATCTATGTCGTGGCGGAAGAACGGCATGTATTTGATGTCTCGGTAGTGCCCGACGAAGTGGAAGAAGAGCAGGTGCGCAAAGCTCTCGGCGTCCCGCCGCCCTAAAATCCTCTTGTAGTACTTGCATAGTTCGACGGTGCTCATCTCACGCAACGCCTCCATGTAAGGGCGAATATTCTTCATGCAAAACTCCTTCGTGAAGCCACGCTCTGCAAATCTCGCATTTATCTCGTCGGCAGGCAGCACTGGCGTCTTCCCTATATGCCCAAGCCGCCACCACGGGCACAGCAGCAATAGGTCAGTCCGCCCGTTCCAGTTGTAGGGGAATGGCACTAATGCCTGATCGAAGCTCGTGTCGCATTGTATCCATTTCCTGTCTATGTAGGCGTCCACTGAGAAATGAATCGTCCAGCTTTGCTTTTTTGCCATTTCCTTGAAAATTTCCTCAGGAATTACGACCCTTATCAATTTTATTTTCGTCTTGTCGAGGCTGTATCTTGCGGGAATTCCGATGGAGCGCAGCAGCGCAATTTGTAAGCTCGCTTTGTTAAAGCAGTTCCCGCCGCCTTCCTCCAAAGTTTCAAGGGCGGACTTTGGCGGCTCCATCTCGAACTTTATCTTGTCAATCATGTAGTAGAAAATCATCATCGCCGCTTCTCTCGGATTTCTGGCGCCCTCCGTTATTTTTAGGGCTTCCTCCTTAATCCGGGGGTGATGAGCCTCGCAGAGCGGCGTCGGCGCAAGGAACGGCTGAAGCTCAGGGTCTTTTGGAACCTCCCACGGCACTTCCGGAATCTCAGGAACCTTAAACTCCTTAGTAGCCATCTCACGCACCTCCTAATATTTTCTCATCCAAAGGATAAGTGCCATATTTGCGTGCGGCGTTCACCATTGCCGCTATGTTCTCGTCAGGCGTCTCAAGGGAGAGCTCGCAACCGGGCGCTAGGATGAAGCCACCTCCCGGCGCCGCCTTTCTGATGGCGTCGAGACATTCCGCCTCCACCTCTTCGGGCGTGCCATAGAGCAACGTTCTTGTTTGGTCGACGCCACCTATTACCGGAGTCATGCGTCCATATTTGCGTTTCGCAAATGCGATGTCGTATTTAGAGCCCCGGTCCCAGAAGTTAATGCCGACGAAGGAATACAAAGGCGCTAGGATTTCAAGGAACGGTTCTCTGCCGCAGACGTGCCCCATGAGAACCATGAAATGCTTCACGCCCTCGATGAGCTTGAGGTCGTAGGGCGTGCCGAACTCCATGTATTGCTCAAGTGTGTAAATATCGCGAGTCGCCCTCGTGCAGACCATATAACAGACGCAGATGCCGTTGTCATACAACGCCTTCGCCATTTCTATCATTGATTCCGTGAGAACCCTTAACGCTCGGTGCAGGAGGTCCGGCGCCCTTATCATGTCTATCGAAACCCGGTCCAAGCCGCCGATCCACGATGCCAACGTTATTGGGCTCACGAGGAATCCTATTACAGGCACTGTTGACTCCACTTTATCAATGATGATGTCCTGCGCCTCCAGAACTAAAGGAATCCTTCCAGCTTCCTCCCACCACTCTGATGCAGAAATCTTGTCAATCTTCTCCCAGTCTTCAGGCTTTTTGACAGCATATTCGACGGTATAGGGCGTGGAAGTCTTCACGAACTTTGTTTTCGTGCCCCACGCCTCTGCAGCCATCGCAATATCCGACATCGGACACAAGAAATCAACGCCGAACTTTTCGTAAAAAACGAGCTGCCCTTTTGCGATAAGTTTCGCATCCAGCGCATATTTGTCAACAGCGACGCCCGCCATCCTCGCACCGATGGTCAGTGGTAAGCAGCCCACTGGCACCCTGTCAGGCTCGTCTAAGCCCATTGCCAGCATTACTCTATCCGCAGAGGTCATCTTCTCCTTTTTCACCTTCATATTCATCCCTTCACATATTTCCCATACTTCTCGGCGGCACGCACTACCGCCTTTATATTCTCAGGCGGCGCGATCGCAGGTAGCTCGCAGCCCGCAGAAAGTATGAACCTGCCTCCGGGCGCCGCATTCTTTATAGCATCGGCAGCCTCCCGCTCAACGTCCTCAGGCGTCCCCATGAGCAGCGTGCGGTTCTGGTCAACGCCGCCTATCACCGTAACCTCATATTCATTTTTCACGTCCTTTAGGCTGAATTTCGTGCCCCTGTCCCACCAGTTCACGCCCACTATTGGGTATTCCCTAATTATAAGGCTAAGTAACGGCTCGACGCCGCAAACGTGGGCGACGATGGGCACTTTACGCTTGACGGCGTGGCTTAACACCTCTAAGTCGTAAGGCATGCCAAACTCCGCATACTGCTCCTCCTTGAAGAGCTCCCGGCTCGCTCGTGTACAGACGAGCATGAAGTGCGTCACGCCTGCGTCTATTGAGGTCTCAATCCTTGCTTTCACGGCATCGGTCAGCGTCCTCAATCCTTTATGCAGCAAATCTGGATTTTTCTTCATGTCCACTACGACTCTTGAAAGGTCAGCAACCCAGCTCGCAAGCGTCAGCGGGCTTATGATGAAGCCCATTATCGGCACGCCTCTCAGACGCTCAGAGATTATTTCAACAGCGCCGAGATAGACACCACGGCGCCCAGCTCTTTTCGGGTCCGGCACCTCAATCTTTTCCCAGTCTTCAGCAGTCTTGACTGCATACTCCTCAGTCACGGGAAGTGTAAGCCCCTCATGGAACTTCGTCTTCGTGCCGAAGGCTTCCGCCGTCATACACACGTTCGTGCCCGGCGTGACGACGTCCGGCTTGTATTTTTCGAAGAAAGCAAGCTGCCCTCTTGCAAGCTTTTCGGCGTCTTTGGCATATTCCCGCATTCCCACGTTTATCTCCCTTGCACAAATCATTAACGCCATGAACATCACTGGGACTCTATCGGGCTCCTCGCCACGCAGCGCCGCCTCGAAACGCTCCATAGGCGTCATTTCAGACATACTATTGTTTTCAACGCCTCCTAATTTAAGTATTATTGCTTAAAAAAGGAAGAGAAAATTTTAAGTATTTTTGTTTGTAAATCGAGATAGGCGATATCATGGCGAGGGATGAGATATTTGATGGTTTGGCGAAAGCTGTTTTGCTCGGCGACGACACCGTCGCTGAGGAGCTTACAAGAAAGGCGCTTTCTGAGGGCATTGCTCCTTACGAAATCATAGAGAAAGGCTTGTCCGAGGGCATGCGAGAGGTCGGGCGCAAGTATGAAGAGCGAGAGTATGCGCTTCCTGAGCTCATGCTCGCCGCCGAGGCTTTTTACACTGCGTTGAAAATTCTCGAGCCGGAGCTTAAGAAGGAGCGGAGGGAGAGGAAGACGCTCGGCAAGGTAGTTATCGGCGTCGTGCAGTTCGACGTGCACGACATCGGGAAAACGATTGTGCGGACGATGCTCGAAGCCAGTGGCTTTGAATGTGTGGACCTCGGCAGGGACGTGCCGACTGAGGATTTCGTGCAGACGGTGAGGGATGAGCATCCGGACATTTTAGGGCTTAGCGCCCTAATGACGACGACAATGCCTGAGCAGCAGAGAGTCATCGAAGCACTAAAAGAGGCAGGGCTCCGGGACAGCGTTAAGGTTATGGTCGGCGGCGCCCCGGTGTCGAGAGAGTGGGCAGAGCGTATTGGAGCGGACGGATATGGCGAAGACGCCATTGATGCCGTTGTTGAGGCTAAAAAGCTTTTAGGCATCAGTGATTAATCTTTAGGTTGTTACCAGAATAATGAGCAAGAAAGCTCTTGCCCTTTTAGGGTTGAGATGAATTGCATCCCAGACGAAAGATTTATATAACATATACTATATACTTTTTTGATGAGAATAGAAAATCCCACCAAACAATATAAGTCAGATAACCACTTGGTGTATAGTTGTCAGTATCACGTTATATTCTGTCCAAAGTATAGAAGAGCTGTACTTAAAGGGAATGTAGCAAGAAGGCTTGGAGAACTAATTCTGGAGAAACAGGAAGAGTATGGATATAAACTTGATATGGAGGTTCTACCAGATCATGTTCACCTACTGTTGGATGTAAATCCAAAGATATGTGTTTTCAGGGTTGTCAATAGGATCAAAGGTTATACATCTCGAATTCTTAGAAAAGAGTTTCCAGAACTAAGGAGTAGACTTCCAACTTTATGGACTCATTCAAAGTTTATACAGTAGGGGCTGTAACTCTCGAAGTTGTAAAGAAATATATTGAAGAACAAAAGGGGAAATGAGATGAGAAGGGCTAACATCTTCAAACTAAAACCCACAAAGGAACAGGAGAAAAAACTTTTCGAGTTAGCAGATAATTGCTCACGGTTATGGAATGAAATTAATTATAAGAGAAGACAATCTTTCTTTAGTGGAGAAATAGATTGGAACACCGATGAAGAATACAACAAGTACAAGCATCTAATAGGCTCAGCAACTGCTCAGCAAATCATCATAAAGAACAACGAAGCTTGGAAATCCTATTTTGCTCTGCTGAAGCGAAAGGCTAAAGGAAAACTTCCGAAATATCAAAACGTAAGACCACCGAGATATTGGAAAGACCGTAAGAAAGGAAAGAGAGTGTTGAGAATTCTCATTCGTAATGATTGTTACAAGTTAGGAGGTGATGTGTTAAGGCTACCGCTTGGGTTAAGAATAAAATGGAAAGGCAGAAATAGGTGGAAAGGTAAACAAGGACGTTTAGAAATAGTATACGATGACTTATCCAAATCATGGTATGCCCTCCAACCTGTAGAGGTTAAACCTCTACATCAACCAATTGGAAATAAGAAGGCATACTGTGATTTGGGAGTTAGAGTTCCAATAATGGCAGAAATAGATGGCGAGGTAATAGGATTTAGAGGAAATTCTCTACTGGCAGACTGGTGGTACTGGACTGAAAAGATTGCCGAACACCAATCCATGCTGAAAGAGACAAACGATAAGCACACATCCAAGAGGTTAAGAAAACTGTACAGAAAGCGAAAGAGAAGGTTCAGGCATGCGGTGAACACCATCGTCAGCAGATTCGTCGAGCTGTGTTATAGTAAGGGAGTTTCAGAGATCGTTGTTGGAGACTTAAACGGCATCAGAGAGAACAACACAAAAGGGAAGAAGGCAAACTCGATGATACACAACTTCTGGAGTCATAAGTATTTGGTACAGAGAATCAAAGAGAAAGCTGAGGAATACGGCATAAAAGTGATTGAAGTGAACGAGTCTTATACTTCCTCAGTATGTCCGAGATGCCACTCAAGAAATGTATTCAAAAGAAAAAGATTGTTCAAGTGCTTGAACTGCGGGCTGGAAGCTCACAGGGATGCTGTTGGTTGTGTGAATATAGCTATAGGACACGCTCAGACCTCCCGGTCTGCGGGTGTCATTAACGGGGCGGTGGCACGCCCCCTGCTTCTCTCAGCAGAAGCAGGAACCTCACACGCTTCAGCGTGAGAGGATGTCAGCACCGCGACAGGAACACGGAAGCGATTCACGCCGATCTATGTCGACTACCTTCCGTTTTCGGCAGGGTCGCCTCGTCCTCGGGAGGATACCGTCGGAAATCTTATAAAGTTCCTCTCCGCCTTGATGTTAATTTTCCCATGTTGGAAATGAATACTTCCGCTACCTCCCTGCATCAGGAGACGAGGAATTAGCAGCAACACTTTTTTAAACAAGGAGAGGCATAGTAGCGATTGCGGTATGTGCGTCGTGCGAAAGAGCATAAATGTGCGATGGGGTGGTCAGCATAGGAGCAATCAAGCCGACTTACATAAAGAGCATAGCAGAGCAGTTGTTACGTGAAGTAAATGGCTTCAGCGGCGATTTTAATGAGAACAAGAAGCTCGTGGAAGCCTACACGAACATAGAGAGTAAGGAGGTGCGGAACAGGGTCGCCGGCTACATAACACGCAAGGTAAGAAGAGGAATGGAGATGATTTAGGGGGATGTTGTTGTGTTGAAACTTGAGGGTGTATTTCCAGCTTTGATAACCCCGTTTACGAAGGGTGGGAAGCTCGACGAGGAGCGATTGCGGAGCCTCGTGGACTTCGTCGTCGAGGGCGGCGTCGCGGGTATAGTTCCATGTGGCACGACCGGCGAGTCCGCCACGTTATCTTACGAGGAGCACGAGCGTGTGATAGACATTGTCGTGGACTGTTCCAAGGTGCCTGTCGTCGCGGGTACGGGCTCGAACAGCACGAGAGAGGCTATAGAGCTGACGAAATATGCCGAAGATGTGGGGGCGGACGCTGCACTGCTAATCACGCCCTATTACAACAAGCCGAACAAGCGAGGGCTGATAGAGCATTTTAAGGCGGTAGCCGACGCTACGGAACTTCCGCTTGTGCTATACAACGTGCCTTCGAGGACGGGGCTGAACATGACGCCTGACGTTGTTGCTGAGCTTGCGGACGTCCCGAACATCGTCGGAATCAAAGAAGCAAGCGGCAATATCGGTCAAGTGGCAAAAATCATACGAGCAACAAGAGACAGAGACTTCGTAGTCCTTTCCGGCGACGATGCCCTCACATTCCCGATTATGGCGCTCGGTGGCAGGGGTGTGATCTCAGTAGCGGCGAACATCGTGCCAAAGGAGATGAGCGAGCTCGTGGCAGCGATGCTGAAAGGCGACGTCGAGCGTGCCAGAGAGCTGCACTTCAGGTTGATGCCGCTGTTCGAAGCTATGTTCCTTGAAACGAACCCTATTCCTGTGAAGAAGGCAGCAGAGCTTTTAGGGCTTGCGAATGGCACGTTGAGACTCCCGCTTGCGGAGCTGAGCGAGGAAAACGTGAAGAAGTTGAGAGTGGTCCTGAAAGATTTGGGGCTGCTGAAATGATTCAATTTCCCTTTTTACTCTCATGAAAAAGGTTTATGGAGTTATAGGCGACCCCATAGAGCATAGTCTTTCGCCGGTGATGCACAACGCCGCTTTCGAGGCGCTCGGACTCGATGCCATCTATCTTGCGTTCCGAGTGCCGCCGCAGAATGTCGGCAATGCGATACGAGGCGCCGAAAGCTTGGGCTTCGGCGGGCTCAATGTCACCGTTCCGTTAAAGGAAGTGGCGATGCATTTTGTGAGACCTGACGAGCTTTCTAAACGGATTGGTGCGATAAACACTGTTAATTTCGGGGCCACGGAGGGCAAGCCGAACGCTTTCAACACGGACGGCATCGCTGCCGTCCGGGTTCTTAAAGAAAACGTCGGCAGCCTTGCCAAGAAGAACGTATTGCTGCTTGGTGCGGGAGGCGCCGCAAAAGCCATCGCTTTTTACCTGCGGGACGAGGGCACCAGCCTCGTAATCCTTAATAGGACGGTTGAGCGTGCAAGAGAGTTGGCGGCGCGCCTCCGCCCCCCGCTGGGGGACACTGAAATTGAATGGGGTGGGCTAGAAGAGCTCCCGACGAGGATTGAAGATGCGGACATCCTGATAAATGCGACATCCGTAGGAATGTATCCGAACGTCGAGGAAACTCTCGTCACCGCGGACCTGATGCATGGAAATCTCGTAGTCTTTGACGTTGTGTATAATCCTGTAGAGACGAGGCTTTTAAAAGAGGCGAAAAAGGCAGGTGTCCGCCGTAGGATTGATGGTGTGAAAATGCTTGTGTATCAGGGCGCCGAAGCCTTCAAAATATGGACTAAAATCTCGCCGCCGATCGACGTTATGGAAAAAGCGGTCCGAGAGAGATTAGGCAGCAAAATGAAAAAGTAAAATAACCTTGTCAAGGTCATGAGCTACGACGTTGTGGTCATTGGGGATGTTTTTTATGACATAATGACGTCACCGCTTGAGAGTTACCCGGATAAGGATACGCAAGTCGGCGTTGAGTTTCTGACGAGCCTTGGCGGTCAAGCCGGAAACTGTGCGGCGGCGTGCGCCTCCTTGGGGCTGAAAACGGCGTTGATATGCAAGGTGGGGAGGGACGAGCTTTCTACGCTGCTCTTAAGCGTCCTTGAAAGTTACGGCGTCGAATGCCTTGCGAGCGTTTCGGAGCGCTTCAAAACTCCCGGAATAACGGTCAGCATCGCGTTCAGGGACGGCAGCCGCACAATGCTCTCTTACAGGGGCGCAAACCTCGACTTCCAGCCTGAAGACATTAACTACGACGTTTTGAAGCGTGCGAAGTTCGTGATGCGGGCGGGGCACTGGAACACGCCCTCGCTTTTCGCTGCAAACAAGAAGATTCTGGAGTTTGCGAGGCGGGAGTGCGGCGTGCCGACCGCCCTTGATATAGGCTGGAGCGCATACCTCGGCTGGGGAGAGGACGCCCGCAATTCCGTTTTAAGCTTGCTACCGGAAACGACGTTTCTCTTCGTGAACGAGCGTGAGCTGAAAGCTCTGACGGGACTATCCGACGTTAAGGAGTGTGTGAGGAAGCTTTTAGAGTGGGGTTGCGAGAATGTGATTCTGCATTTAGGCGAGCGTGGCTCGGCATGGCTTTCAAAAGATTTGAAGGTCCATGTTGAGGCTTTTAGGGTAGGAGTGCGGCGCCCGACCGGCGCCGGCGACGCCTTCAACGCCGGCTTTATTTTCGCAGTTCTCAAGGGCAAGAGCCTCGAGGAGTGTTTGCGCTTTGCGAACGCCTGCGGTGCCGCCCACATCCAAAAGGTGATGGACTATCCAACGTTAGAAGAAGTGAAAACGCTGCTGCGACTCGGAGAAGCGGTTTTAAGTTGAGTGCATAGCCTGTGCCGACAGCGAAAACGACAAGCGTGAGTGCTGGGCGACTGTATAAAAAGCCTTCCTCGCCCGAGCCATTAAATGACCTTCAAAAGCTCTTTAAGTGGGAGCGTGTTCACGACATCTTTAGCTTCGAGCCAGCCACGACGAGCAATGGCGACGCCGAAGCTCATGAATTGCAGCTGCGTAGCGTCATGAGCATCGGTGGAAATCGCAATTTTCACACCATACTCCTTTGCGAGGCGACAGTGCTCGTCGTTCAGGTCGAGGCGGTTTGGATATGCATTTAACTCCAAAATCGTCCCGGTCTCACGGGCTTTTTCCATTATGGCGTCGATGTCAACGGCGTAAGGCTCCCTCTTCCCAAGGAGGCGTCCTGTCAGGTGCGCGATTATCGAGACGTGCTCGTTTTCCATCGCCGCCGCAATCCTCCGAGTCATCGCTTTTGCGTCGAGCGAGAATTTAGAATGAACGGCTGCCACGACGACGTCAAGCTCACTTAGAACGTCGTCGCCGAGCACGAGCTTACCATCTTCCTTTATGTCAACCTCGACGCCTGCGAGCACCCTGAAGTGCAAACCTCGGCGCTCAAAACGCTCGTTCACTTCCTCCACCTCTGCAATTTGCCGTCGGAGTTCCTCTTCGGAAAGCCCGCCAGCAGTGCTCTTGGAATGGTCGCAAATCGCAACATATTCGTAACCGAGACCTACGGCGGAGAGCGCCATATCCTCAATGCTTCTAGCGCCGTCACTCCAGCTCGTATGCACGTGCAGGTCGCCCCGAACTTCTAAAAGCTCCAGAAGCCTCGGAAGCTTCCCTTCAGCGGCGGCTTTTACTTCGTTGCGACCCTCCCGGAGTTCGGGCGGGACGTAGCAAAGCCCCAAACGCTCGTAGATTTCTTCCTCGGTTTTTCCACGAACACGACGCTCAACGCCGCCTTCAACCTTGAAAAGCCCACGCTCGTTGAGTTTCATGCCCGCTGCGGAGGCAAGCGCTTTTAAACTGTTGACGTGCGCCTCCGAGCCTGTAAGAGTCAAGAGAGCGGCGCTGAATGACTCCAACGGGGCGATTTTGAGGCGAACCGGCACACCCGCAACGACGGCGGAGGCAGCACCCCCCTCTCCATCCAGATTTAAGTTTTCCACGCTGCCCAGCCTCGAAAACGCCTTGAAAAGGTCCTCAGGCTTGTCAGCAGCCACCAGGATGTCAATTCCGCTCACTATGTCTTTCATTCTGCGGATGTCGCCCGCCACCGCCGCCTTCTGAACGCCACTTACCTGTTTCAGCTCCTCCAGCAACCTTTCGGCGAGTGGCAACGCCCTCCAGAGGAGAATTACGCCTTTCTGCCTTTTATACTGCTCTATACCTTTTAAAATGCGCTCTTCAACCTTCGGACCAAGTCCCGGAAGCTTGCGAAGTCTGCGCTCCTTCGCCAGCCGCTCCAAGTCTTCAACGCTTGAAATTCCGAAGTGCTCGTAGATTTTCGAAACAGTTTTAACGCCCAAGCCCGGAATTTTAAGCATTTCCAGTAAGCCTTCAGGAATGCTCTTCTTCAGCTCCTCGTGCAGCCGCAATTTTCCAGTGCGGATAATTTCCTCGATTTTCTTCGAAATCGCCGCCCCGATACCCGGAATCTTCGTAAGCTCGCCACGCTTTGCGACGTGCTGCAAGTCCTGCGTCAGCGACCCTATAGTCCTTGCGGCGCTCCTGTATGCTTTTATTTTGAAGGGGTTATCGCCTTTAAACTCGAGGATGTCGGCAATCTCGTCGAAGATTACGGCAATTTCCATGTTCGTCTTCATTCTCCCACGCTCGCCCACAATATAAAAATATTCGCACGAGTAAAAGAAAACGCATGAAGCTAACAGCTGTGACCAAGAAGCGTGGCGAGATTTACGTAACGGAGTGCGTGGAGCTGGGCGTGGCGTGCTGCGGCGCGACGCCCGAAGAGTCTTTCAAGAACTTGCAAGACGCCGTCCGTTTCTACTTGGAAAACGCCGCAAGATGGGCTAAGGAAGACCAAACGCAAAATTAGACAACGCTAAAAAGAAAGAAAAAAGGAAAAAGTTAGAACGTAATGTCTATCTTCTCCTTAAGCCTGCCGTGCGTGATTGTGACAACGTCAGAGCCCTCGCCGAGGAGTTGTCCGATGCTGGCGTCCTTAACCCAGATGTAGATATGATAATCGCCGGGCGGCACGAGGCGGCTTCTGGGAATTCTCAGCGGGAGCATGCCGCTCCACGTGCGGTCGGCGGGATACCAGACGTTCTCGACCACTGCAAAAGTCCAGCGCTCGCCCTTGTAGCTGAGGTCGATGCCAAAGTCTATAAAGTAGGGACCGCCGATGCTTTGAAGTTGCGTGTTTAGCCTGACGACTTCGCCGAGCGTGTAAACGTCCTTGTCTGCTGAAACAGTGATAATAAACGCAGAAGGTAGCAGTTCGAACGTCGCCTCGTCGATGTTGCCGTCCTCGTCTTCTACTTGCACTGTGTAGATGCCCGGCTCGGCGTCGGACGTGTCGAGCGTCACGCTCCACTTCCCATCTTGTATCTCATCAGTCTCGCTCGGTATCTTCTCATACGCAGGTCCTGCGATTACCGTCACCGTGACGATAACGCCATCCTCCCTGTTCGACGTTCCGTTGATCACCAAC
>Ga0164311_10001007_pt1 | contig 13301 bp, 12 predicted proteins | sample GuaBasSedimGuay2_FD_121796 | JGI IMG/M metagenome (GOLD analysis project Ga0164311, IMG submission 121796) | Subseafloor sediment microbial communities from Guaymas Basin, Gulf of California, Mexico - Guay2, Core 4569-9, 9-12 cm | ecosystem: Environmental > Aquatic > Marine > Hydrothermal vents...
CTTGCATTTAATCTCTTAATACCATATAATTGTGTTTACAAGTGTAAGATAGTGGAGCAAAGTGGGTCGCCAGCGGAGCGTCGGATAAAACCGACGTTCCATTCATATCAGGAGTATTAGAACTTATGTTCTTCGGCCAATATGAACACACCATCGATACAAAAGGTCGCCTGACCATCCCCTCCCTTTTTAGAGAGGATTTGTCTGATGGCATTTACCTCATGAAAGGCTTTGACGGCAATCTAATGGCCATGCCCAAAGACCTTTTTAATCAAATTTCCGACCGTGTACGTAAGATGAGTATAACAGATACTGATAGTCGTTTTTTACGTCGTTTCATTTATTCAAACGCCGGTTGGTTCGAATTTGATAGAGCGGGCCGTATCCTGCTTCCTTCGTTTCTAAAGCAAGCTGCCAATCTCACCTCAGAGGTTGTGATTGTTGGAGTTGGTCCTAACTTTGAACTATGGTCTCCTGAAGCCTGGATAAAGCAACTCGCTATGATGAGCGACCCGGAAACAAACTCTCAACGCTTCAACACTTTGGACCTTTCTACATTATGAAAGTAGATAGTTCAGGTTTGGGGGAGCAACCCCCTCACCTACCCGTACTTTACCATGAAATTATGAATATCCTTGCACCGACCAGTTCGCGCATTTACATTGATGGCACACTGGGAGCCGGTGGTCATGCTCAAGGCATTTTAGAAGCCAGCGCACCCAAGGGTAAGCTGCTCGGGCTCGATCTGGACACCGAAGCGTTGAAAATTGCGCAAAGACGGCTTGCCAAATTTGGAACACGAGTGCTAATCCGTAAAGCATCATACGCTCAAGCAGCTGAGATAGCCTCTTCTCTCGGATGGAAAGGTGTCGACGGTATTATCTTGGATCTGGGTGTTTCATCTATGCAAATTGATCAGCCGCAAAGAGGTTTCTCTTTTCAAAAGCCAGGACCTCTTGATATGCGCTTTGACCCTGAAACAGGAAGATCAGCAGCTGATCTTGTAAATAATTGTGCCGAAGCAGAACTATCAGACATCATCTGGCGCTACGGAGAAGAAAGGTTTTCTCGCCGTATAGCATCAGCAATCATAAAAGCCAGGCCCATATATCGTACAGAAGAACTGGCTGCATTGGTACGTAAAGTTATCGGTAATAAGCGCGGCAGGATTGATCCTTCAACCCGCACTTTCCAAGCTCTAAGGATTGCTGTAAACCAAGAACTAAATACGCTTGAAAAGGCATTACCAAAACTAATAAAATATTTAATTCCCGGTGGCATGATTGCCATTATTGCCTTCCATTCATTGGAAGATCGTATCGTAAAATCGTTCTTTAGATATGAAAGCCGTGATTGCATTTGTCCACCGGACCAACCGATTTGTACTTGTCAGCACGTGGCAAGCCTGAAAATTCTTACGCCGCATCCAATCCGCCCGTCGGATGAAGAAACATCTTCCAATCCTAGAGCACGTAGTGCACGTTTACGTGTTGCGCAGAAATTATAAGTGGCATAAGATTTGCAAGGACTCTGACTATGAAGAACCATCTCTTACAAGCTTATCGACAAGCTCCTTGGCGGGTCCAACTTCAATGGATCGGTCTGTTTCTACTTGGTTTAGTCCTCATTTCGTTTGTTGCAGGCGTTTATCTCAATATTAGTGGTCGAGCAGCCGCGGCTGGACGCCAGATCCAAGTAATGGAAAACCGTATAGGTATCTTAAAACGCGAGATCAATGACCTCGCGACTCAACTGGCATCCATCACCTCAGCAGAACAGATGCGCTCACGCGTTAAGGATACTAATCTTCATCAAATAGACCCGAACTTGGCCCTTTACATTAAAGTCCCGGGCTACCAAACCCGCACCAGTGTTGTCCTTGCACCCCCGCCAAATGCAAATATGATCAAAAAGCCAATCCTTCAACCACAGTACACAACCTCCCTTTGGGATTGGTTCGTGGATAACATTTGGGCAGCACCAGACAAACCAATCAATGTTGATCTCAAGGTGAGTCCATGAAACCCCCGTTCTGGACTCGCTACCTCATTCTCAGTATGATCTGTGCATTGGTCGCGCTTGGTGTAATCATTCAAATGGTACGCATCCAGAATATCCCTGGTGCAAAAGCGATCATGGCTCAGAGCGAGCTATATGCTGGTGTAAAAGAAACGATCTATCCAGCTCGCGGTAATATTTATGACCGTGGTGGGTATCTTTTAGCTGGGAACGAAACAACCTATGAGGTTGGTCTCGATCTCTCCCAGATTGTTGACCCGGAAACAATTGCAACGGTAACAACAACTATCCTTGGGCTTGATTACACAGAAACACTTGCCTATGCTAGAAATCTTCCTGGAGAAAACTCTCGCTATTATATCGTTTTAACTGATTTTGTATCCAGCGACGAGATCGAACAGCTCAATATTTTAAAGGAAGAATATGCAAATCGTCCAAAACAAAAGAATGAAATGCGCCCGAGTTTGGCTGGTTTGGTCTGGAATGCACACACAAAACGCAGCTATCCAGAGGGAGATTTAGCCTCAAACCTGATCGGCTTTTATGGGTTCTTGGATCGCAAGGAAGGCCATGGTTTCTTTGGAGTTGAAGAAGCCTATAACGACCTCCTAACAGGGACACCACAAGAGATATATATGGCCTCTGACCCTCAACTAGTTGAAGCCTTACCAGAAATACATGCCGGTGCCAGCCTTGTATTGACCATCGATAGGGAAATTCAGGCAATGACTGAGACCGTGTTGGAAAACTCGGTAAAATGGTCAGGTGCTGAAGCCGGCACGATTATCATCTCCGATCCTCGGGATGGTTCCATCCTCGCCATGGCAACCACACCCCGCCTCGATCCAAATGAATACTGGAAGCATGACGAGATTTTCCCCAAACCAACTCCATTTAATCGCGCTGTGAGCAAATCATACGAACCTGGATCTGTGTTCAAGGTCATTACTATGGCAGCAGCTCTTGATAAAGGCATTGTAGAACCCGATACGCTTTTTTATGACCCGGGTTATATTGAGGTTGGGGGTAGCTACATTTACAACTGGAACGGTGGCGCTTGGGGTGATCAAGATATGACCGGTTGTCTGCAGCACTCTTTGAACGTGTGTTTAGCTTGGATTGCAACAGAATTAGGCGAAAAGGACTTTTACAGGTATCTTGAAGATTTTGGTTTTAATCGCAATACCGGCATTGATGTGGCTGGTGAGATCCATTGGCCTTTGCGGGTTCCTGGAGATAACCAATGGTTTGAAGTAGATCTTGGAACAAACGCATTTGGACAAGGCATTGCCGTGACACCCATACAAATGGTGATGGCGATATCAGCACTGGCAAATGAAGGCAAGATGATGGCACCTCACATTGTGAAAAGCATGATCATTAATAATCATCAGTATGAGATCAATCCAGTCGTCGTCGGCACGCCGATCAAAGCTGAGACAGCTGAAACTATCACTCGTATGCTAGCGGTATCCTTGCAAGAAGAATCTTCAAGCGCCCTGGTCAGTGGATACGAAATCGCAGGGAAAACCGGTACTGCTGAGATCCCAACAGAATTTGGATACACCAACGAGACGACCAATACATCCTTTGTCGGTTGGGGCCCGACAGATGACCCTCAATTCCTGGTGTATATTTGGCTAGAAAAACCAAGCATCTCCATTTGGGGCTCCGATGTCGCCGCACCAGTTTTTCAAGAAATCGTCCAAAACCTGGTCATCTTATTAGATATTCCGCCTGATGCAGTCAGGCAGAATTTAACTACAAAGTAATTAAAAGCAATTGGAATTAAAAATGTTGAACCTGAACGATGTCCTCATCGCAATAGCTGGTGAAAACTCTTGGAATGCAGATTCTCCCATTTCAGAATTTGTCATCGACTCCAGGCAGGCAACACCAAACAGCTTGTTTATTGCCTTACCCGGTGAGCATGCCAACGGACACGATTTCATCAGTTCAGCATTTGCTAATGGCGCTCAATTCTCCCTTATAGATCGAGAAATGCCTTCTGAGCATACAATTTTGGACTTGCGTAAGGGCAAAGTTGATCCATCAGCCCAACTGCCCAGCCCCCCCTTCTGTCTGCTTGTTGATGATGCTTTAACGGCATTGCAATCAGTCGCATCATACTGGCGAGATAAATTTGATCTCCGCGTGATTGGCATCACTGGCAGCGTCGGCAAATCCTCAACTAAGGAATTGACCGCATCAATACTCTCAAGCCGCTTTGTTACTTTAAAAAGCGCAGGGAACATGAATAACGAAATTGGTCTACCCTTAACCTTACTTAAATTACGTCCAGAACATGAGATTACTGTGCTGGAAATGGGTTTTTATGTACTTGGTGAGATCAAACTGCTCTGTGACATTGCAAAACCACAGGTGGGCGTGATCACAAATATCGGCACGGTTCATGCTGAACGTGCAGGCTCTCAAGAAATTATTGCAAAAGGTAAAGCTGAGCTTGTTAAAGCCCTCCCGCCTGCCCCGCATGGCATTGCGATTCTCAACATTGATGACCCCTGGGTAAAGGGAATGGGTTCGCAAACAAAAGCAGACATTTTCTATTATGGTTTATCCCCAGAAGCCGACTTATGGGCAGATGAAGTTACAGGTCTTGGTCTGAAAGGTATCCGCTGTCGGCTTCACTACCAAGGAGAAGCGCTTTACATAAAGGCTCCCCTCATTGGCAGACATTCTGTATACACTTTATTACGGGCATCTGCCGTTGCCCTCTCAGAGGGCATGAATTGGGAAGATATCGTCTATGGATTGCGAGAAAGCAAAGTTCAATTACGCCTTTCAACAGTGAAAACCGCCAGCGGTGCTTTACTCCTCGATGATACATACAACGCTTCACCTCCTTCAACGCTAGCTGCCTTGAACCTCCTCCACGATCTGGAGGGTCATAAAATAGCGGTGTTAGGTGATATGCTCGAATTAGGCCAGTATGAACATCAAGGACACGTGATGGTTGGGATTAGAGCCGCAGAAGTTGCCGATGGAATTGTGTTAGTTGGTGAGCGAAGCAAGATCACAGTCAAAGCAGCTATCTCAGCTGGCTTCCTTGCCAACAATATACATTGGTTTGCAGATGCGACTCACGCAGCTGAATACCTGCGTTCTACCCTCAAAGAGGGTGATATCGCATTGATTAAAGGCTCTCACAGCATGCAAATGGATAAGATCGTATCCATCTTGGAGGAAAAGAATTGATGGACGGCAACTCTATCGCAATCGCGATTAGCGGGCTTAGCTTCATGATGACGGTCATTTGGGGTGATCCATTGATCCGCTTACTTCTGAAATGGCGCATTGGCAAGATCATCCGCATGGATGGTCCAGAAACCCATAAACACAAGATGGGAACACCAACAATGGGCGGATTCATGATCCTTCTGCCTGTGACCCTATTAACGGTTTTGCTAAATGCAGTTTCACTATTGGGTTATGACGTCCTGGGGCGTTCCGTTGCACTTCCCCTATTAACAATGTGGGGCTTTGCTATTCTCGGAGCAATAGATGACTGGGAAGGTATTCGTGGCCCACGACGTGGGTTGGGAATGCGAGCTCGCACCAAATTAATCCTTCAGCTCATCATGGCAGCAGGAATAGCCTTTGCGCTTCAATATGTACTAGAAGTCCCACAGCTCTATTGGCCAACTGCTGAAGAAGTTATCAATATTGGATACCTCTATATTCCAATTGCTATCGTCATCATTGTGGGTATGGCCAACGCGGTCAACTTCACTGACGGCTTGGATGGTTTGGCTGGTTTAATCGCTGCCACCGCTTTTAGCGCTTACGGGATCGTTGCTCTGGGTCAAGGGCAAGTTTTCCTGGCGCGCTTTTGCTTTTCACTGGTGGGCGCACTCTTCGGATTCCTTTGGTTCAACGTCCACCCCGCCAAGTTGATAATGGGCGACGCAGGAGCACAACCACTTGGAGCAACCTTGGCAGTTGTGGCTTTAATGACAGGTCATTGGTTACTGCTGCCTTTGTTCGCAATCATACCGCTAAGTGAATTAATTAGTGTGATCATCCAGGTGGCTTATTTTAAAATTACCAAAGGTAAACGTTTCTTTAAAATGGCACCGCTTCATCATCACTTTGAATTGAGTGGCTGGAGTGAAACGCAAGTAGTTCAACGGTTTTGGCTCGTCGCGCTTATTTTTACATTATTAGGATTTGCATTCATTTTTGTGGAGTAATAATGGTTCAAGACTGGTCAGGTAAACGCGTATTAATCATCGGTGCTGCTCGCCAAGGGTTAGCCTTAACGCGTTATCTATCCCGCCACGATGCCGAAGTCACGCTCACAGACAGCCGCCCTGAGGCTCAACTGGCAGAAGTCATGCACTCACTCACAGACATACCTGTCAGGTGGGCAGTTGGCGGCCATCCTTTTGAACTTCTGGATGATAAAGACCTGATTTGCATCTCAGGTGGGGTCCCGCTGACTACGCCAATTGTAATTGAAGCCCAGAACCGTCAAATTCCTCTTTCAAATGATTCCCAGCTCTTCATGGAAGCTTGCCCTTGCAGAGTTGTCGCAATTACCGGGTCAGCTGGTAAAACAACGACCACTGCACTGCTTGGGAATATCGCCAAAACCCATATGGAAATCAAGAATTCAAGGGGGCGTGCCTGGGTAGGCGGAAATATTGGCAATCCACTCATCGATCAGATTGACGAGATAGAAGCAGACGATATTGCGATCCTGGAACTATCCAGTTTCCAACTGGAGATAATGTCCATTTCTCCCGATGTGGCAGCAGTATTAAACATCACACCCAATCACCTTGATCGCCATGGCAGCATGCAGGCCTATACAGCGGCAAAAGCCAGGATCCTGGCATATCAAAATTCAAATGACACAGCTATCCTCAACAGAGACGATAAAGGCTCTTGGAATCTGACGAGAGACGTAAAAGCAAACCTTCTCAGCTTCGGTATCAAGGCGCCCCTGCATTATATGGACGGCACTTACCTCAAGAATGATCATATTTTCCTTCAGGTAAACGGTGAGCAGATCAAACTTCTGCCAACTGAATGGATAAAACTGCGTGGAGAACATAACCTCCATAACGTACTGGCAGCTTGTGCTATCGCTGCTGGTGCGTCGCTTGTCCTACCAGCTATAGGGCAGGCAGTTGATGACTTTACAGGTGTTCCGCACCGCTTGGAACTTGTGCGCTCTTTTAAAGGTATAGATTGGTATGACGATTCAATAGCTACTGCGCCAGAACGAACCATGGCAGCCATCCGTTCATTTGATGACCCGCTGGTGCTGCTCCTCGGTGGACGAGATAAAGACCTGCCATGGGAAGATTTAGCGAACCTTACTAAGCAACGAGTAAACCATTTGATCGTTTTTGGTGAAGCTGCTGACAAGATATTAAATACTCTCGGTCCACCTGAAATAGGCAGGCGACCATTCACAATCACACGCTGCGATGGGCTTAAGCAAGCTGTCCAAACTGCTGCAAAAATTGCAAAACCGGACGATGTTGTTTTACTTTCGCCAGGTGGAACGAGCTTCGATGAGTTTAAAGATTTTGAGGAACGTGGAAAGTGGTTTCAAACATGGGTAATGGAACTTTCGTAAAGTCGGCTTTTAAGCCAAAGACAAAAAACAGTGGACGTCCTCTCCGCTTGCCTTTTGACGTTCCACTCCTGCTGATTGTCGCGATCCTGCTCGTTTTCGGATTATTGATGGTCTATTCTTCCAGTTGGGATGCATCCATCCTGATGGATAAAGAACCAACTTATATTTTTGGTCGCCAGGTCCTTTGGGTAATCTTAGGTATTATCGGTGCAATTATTCTTAGCCTTATTGATTATCACCGTTATGAAAAGTTCCTGGTTTTTATAATGATCGCTTGTATTTCCTTGCTGGTCATAGTATTGATCATCAATGATATTCGCTTCAATTCATCACGTGCTTTGCTTGGCGGTTCTATCCAGCCTGCAGAGCTGTCTAAGGTTGTAATTATTCTTTACCTTTCTTTCTGGCTTTATAAGAGACAAGATAATTTAAAGGACATCAATATCGGCCTATTGCCCTTAGGTGTGATTCTGGGTTTGATAAGTGGCTTGATATTTATTCAACCAGATATTAGTGCATCAGCAACCATCCTCATGCTTGGCATCATGCTATTTTTCCTCGCAGGAGGTGATTGGAAGCAAATCGTCTTGGTGACAGCGGTCATCCTCCTTGCTGGAGGTGGTATAGTAGCAGCAACACCTACTGGCAGCATTCGTATTTCAGACTACCTTTCTGGATTAAAAACCCCCATCGAAGGATCCTACCACATCCAGCGCACCTTTGAAGCAATTATTAAAGGTGGCATATTTGGTGTTGGCATTGGTCAAGCAGACACAAAGTTCACTGGCCTGCCTCTTCCACATACCGACAGCATCTTTGCGGTCGTCGCTGAAGAAACCGGACTCATTGGTGCAATTATCATCATTATCTTATTTTGCCTATTACTCTGGCGAGGTTTTGTTATTGCAAAACGAGCACCTGACCAGCTTGGTTCTTTATTAGCTTATGGTCTAACTGGCTGGATTGCGCTTGAAGCTTTGATGAACGCCGCCGTTATTGTGGGATTATTTCCCTTCACTGGCAACGCCCTCCCATTCATAAGTGCTGGAGGGTCAAGCATGATGTCAAGCTTAGCTGCAATTGGCATTGTGATGAATATTGCGCGTTGCTCGGTTAAACAGGAAACTTCAGAAAGGAGCCAGACCAGTGCGGTTGTTGATTTGCGCCGGCGGGACAGGCGGCGGCGTGTACCCCGCGGTAACCGTCGCGCAAGCCCTTAAGATCGATCCTGACAACCTGTTATGGGTTGGCAGCCAGGGCGGCATGGAAGAAGCACTCGTGAAGAGATTGCGCATTCCATTTACTTCCATTCCAGCTGCTGGCGTACATGGCATTGGTTTAAAAAAATTACCAGGCAACCTTTTCAAACTGTTTAAAGGATACCTGGCATCTCGAAAGATCCTTAAGAAATTTAGGCCTAATGTACTGCTCTTCACTGGTGGTTATGTCGCCATCCCTATGGCAGTTGCTGCTCTTCGAAAGCCTGCTGTGCTTTATGTGCCTGATATCGAACCAGGTTTGGCGTTAAAGTTTTTAGCTCACCTTGCAGATAAGATCGCATTAACTGCAGAAGTTTCTGAACAATTCTTTCCTAATCAGGAGAAATTAACAATGACTGGTTATCCAATCAGAGAAGACTTAAAAAAATGGAATAGCGAGACTGGCCAGGCGTATTTCAAGTTGAAGCCGAACCTCCATACCCTACTGTTTATGGGGGGCAGCAGCGGTGCCCGCTCGATTAACTATGCCTTACTGGATATTTTGCCTGAGTTGCTCAAGGACTTTCAAATCATTCACCTGACCGGCCATCTTGATTGGGAGGCAATCCAAGAACGTACCCAGAATCTGAGCCCTCGCTATCAGGCCTTCCCTTACCTGCATGAGATGGGTGCCGCATTGGCAGCAGCAGACCTTGTCATCTCACGTGCTGGTGCTTCAACTCTGGGTGAATATCCTCTCTTTGGCCTGCCGGCGATTTTAGTGCCCTACCCATATGCATGGCACTATCAAAAAGTGAATGCAGATTACCTTGTAAAGAACAATGCAGCTGTGATGATTCGCGACGAAGCATTAAACGAGGAGCTACTTCCGACAATTCGCCGCCTGATGCACGACCCTGAAGAGCTGAACAATATGAGGAAGGCTATGGCATCACTTGCCCATTCTGATGCGGCGGGAAAAATAGCTGAGTTGATCCAGGAACTTGCCGGCGTATGCTGAGTGAGGAGTATTAAATAGTGGTTAGTCTAACAGTTCTCTTTTGGATGTATATCATTCTCTTTGCCTTTATCGGTACTATACGCGGGTGGGCGAAGGAATTACTGGTCACCTTTGGCGTAATTCTGGCGATCTTTATCATTACAGTCCTCCTGCCCTTTATTGATGGCGGATTTGACCCTGAGACATTGTTTTGGGTACGCTTAATCATTCTAGGTTTGTTGGTCTTTTTCGGATATCAAACCCCAAATATTCGTAAGTTAGCTGAATCAGGTGTCTTCATCCGTGAGCGGCTGCAAGATTTCGTTTTAGGGATTTTCTTGGGAGCAATTAATGGCTTTCTCTTTTTTGGGACTGCCTGGTTCTATTTGCATGAAGCTGGTTATCCCTTTGATGCCATCACTGCTCCTGATGCAACAACAGCCGCTGGCCAAGCCGCATTGAACCTTATCAACATCCTCCCCCCCAATTGGCTTCAAGTCCCCGCAATCTATTTCGCGATAGCAATCTCATTTGTATTTGTACTGGTGGTGTTCATCTAATGAGACATATTCATTTCATCGGAATTGGTGGTACAGGTCTCTCAGCAATCGCCCGTGTACTTCTGGAAAGTGGATACACGGTCAGCGGCTCGGATAAAACCGCGTCCACACTTTTCGATGCTCTAAGAAAAGCAGGAGCACATACCTATCTGGGACATACCCCGGAGAACATTAAAGGCGCTGACTTGGTCATTCGCTCCTCTGCAATCCAAGATGACAACTCTGAAGTCATCGCTGCTCGTTCACTAGGGATTCCCGTCCTCAAACGAGCAGATTTCATGCAACAACTCCTGGAAGGTCGCACAACTATCGCCATAGCAGGCACACATGGAAAAACTACGACCACATCGATGCTTGTTTGGATCCTGACCCAGCTTCAACAAGATCCTTCCTTTATTGTTGGTGGTGTTATCAAACAATTAGACAGAAATGCAAAAGCAGGTAATGGCCCCTTCTTTGTAATTGAAGCAGACGAATATGATCGAATGTTCCTGGGTCTGAATCCTCAGCTTATCGTAATCACAAATATTGAACATGATCACCCTGATTGTTACCCAACTCCCAAGGATTATCAGCTGGCTTTTAAAGATTTCCTTGATCGCCTTAAGATTAATGGCAAAGGTTTCCTTTGTATCGACGATAAAGGTGTCAATAGATTACTTAAATCTGTAAACCGGAAACAAAAAAACTTGCTGACTTATGGGTTTGACAAACAAGCCGACTATCAACCACATAATATAAAAATCGACAAAAACGGCTACCCCCAGTTTGATGTCATCTATAAAACAAGTGACGCAGTCCTTATCAAGTTGGCCACGCTCAACCTGCAAGTGCCAGGTGAACATAATATTCGTAACGCCCTGGCAGCTCTAGCGGTTATCCACAAACTAGACCTGCCACTTCAGGAAGCCGCCAATGCACTGTCGGAATTCAAAGGCACTCAACGCAGATTTGATATCCTGGGCCAGGCAGATGGCGTGACCATCATCGATGATTATGGCCATCACCCCACGGAAATCAAGGCTACCTTGCAAGCTGCCCGTCAGCGCTTCCCGCAATCCCGTATTTGGGCAGTCTGGGAACCCCACACCTATTCAAGGACAATGACCTTGGAAAGTGATTTTATCAGCGCATTAAACCACGCTGATAAGGTGATCATCACCAAAATTTATGCAGCCAGAGAAATTGACCCCGGCTATTCACCTAAGCGCATCACAGACGCCCTGCCAGGCAATAAAGGGCAATATATTGCTGATTTTGAAGACGTACAAACATATCTATTGAAGAACTTAGAAAAAAACGATGTCGTTTTGGTACTGTCAGCGGGTGATGCCCTGCAGATCAGCAAACAGACTTTAGCTGGCTTGAAAATTAGAGAATTAAGCAGCAAATAGATCAGTAAATGGATGTTTAAGCATGTCTGTATCGATTAAAAAACTGCAAGAACAATTTGGGCAAAAACTGCAGGAAAACGTAAGGATGGCTAATTACACCACCGCACGCGTGGGCGGCCCTGTGGCTGGGCTCTTGCCAATTAACACCGAACCTGAGCTCATTCAAGCAGCCCAATCACTTTGGGATATGCAAATACCCTTCCGTGTCGTCGGAAGTGGGTCAAACATCTTGGTTAGTGACAAAGGCTTTGAAGGTGTGATCCTCTTAAATCGGGCTCATACACTGAAGATCCATTCAAAAGAAAACCTACCAAGTGTCTTCGCTGAATCTGGCACCATATTAAGTACCGTAGCCCGTCAATCCGCTCTAAGGGGTTTAAGCGGTCTTGAATGGGCAGCGGCTATACCCGGAACAGTAGGCGGTGCAGTCTATGGCAACGCTGGCGCACATGGCGCCGATATCAACAGTAGTCTAATAATGGCAACAATCTTGCACCCTGAGTCTGGTATACAGAAGTGGCCAGCTGAGCGTTTGGATTATCAATACCGCAGCAGCATACTAAAACGCCAGAAATCACCTGCGGTTATCCTATCAGCCCTCTTCAAAGTGCAAAGAAGCACGCGTGAAACCGCTGTGGCGAAAATCAAAGAGTTATCGAAACGCCGCAAGGATTCACAGCCACATGGCGCTTCTTTGGGTTCAACATTTAAGAACCCCCCCGGCGATTATGCCGGCCGGCTGATAGAAGCAGTTGGGTTGAAAGGCTGTCGAATTGGCCATGCGCAGATAAGCCAAATGCATGCGAATTTCATTATCAACAATGGTGGTGCCGCTGCGGATGATATCTATAAATTGATTAGATTAGCGCAAACCGAGGTTCAAAAAAAATTTGACAAGGTTTTAGAACCTGAAATTGAATTATTGGGTGAGTTTAATGACGAAGAATAAAATAAAGATTGCTGTTATCTTTGGAGGACGGTCGGGTGAACATGAGGTTTCCTTAATGTCTGCTCAATCCATTCTCTCTGTGCTTAACCCTGATGTATATGAAGTAACCCAAATTGGGATCACTCCCCAGGGTCAATGGGTCACGGGTAAAAATGTGCTTGAGACATTAAAAAGTAGCTCAACAAAGGGTTTAAAACCAGCTGTTTTCTTGCCAGAACCAGGGAATTCTACCTTATATACACTTAAAGATGGGCAATTAACCCAAATGACTGACTTGGATGTAATCTTCCCTGTCTTGCACGGCACTTTTGGGGAAGATGGAACGATACAGGGTTTGTTAGAGATGGCAGACATCGCATATGTTGGCGCCGGTGTGCTTGGTTCTTCAGTAGGTATGGATAAGGGACTATTCAAATACGTCATGCGGGCAAATGACATTCCAGTTTTGGATTTCATCATCCTCAACCGCGGTGAAATACAAGAAAATATGGGGCAGGCTTTAGTAAGAGCAGAATCAGTTGCTGACTACCCCTTATTTGTCAAACCTGCCAATCTGGGATCCTCTGTCGGTA
>Ga0164311_10001009_pt1 | contig 13289 bp, 9 predicted proteins | sample GuaBasSedimGuay2_FD_121796 | JGI IMG/M metagenome (GOLD analysis project Ga0164311, IMG submission 121796) | Subseafloor sediment microbial communities from Guaymas Basin, Gulf of California, Mexico - Guay2, Core 4569-9, 9-12 cm | ecosystem: Environmental > Aquatic > Marine > Hydrothermal vents...
GAAAAATATAGAGAATACGTTGAATGTGTCAAAACAAAAGTAAAAATGAAAAAACTTTCAGAAGAGGAAATTAGAGCATATGTAGCTACAGGTGAGCCTATGGATAAAGCTGGAGCCTACGCTATACAAGGACTAGGAGGAATTTTCATAGAATGGATAAACGGATGCTATTATAATGTCATGGGCCTACCAATAGCGAAACTCTATGAAATGCTCAAAAAAATAAACATAACTCCATCATGGATTCTAAAACAAACAAATAGATAACAATACTTTCCTTTACGACATAATTCGTGCATAAGGAAAATGAAACGCCTTTTAACTTTACATCTTTCTAAAATTTTTTATAATGTGTGAATAGTCTTGAAATGTGTTTTCGCAAGGATTTCCTTTACAATACAATATTTTCGAGTCAACAATATTTTTAGCTACAGCAATTATGGTTGAAGACATCATTACCCAATCTTCTAACTCACTATGATAACATATTGATCTCCTACCTTTCTTCTCTCCATGATCGGCTGCAATCTTCTTAAGTTCAAAAATAGCCTCTTCAATATCATCTGTAAATATTTTTCTTGATAATTCGATTGCTCTTTTCCTTCTAACCTCTGCATCCTCAAATATCTTCATTGCTGTAGGAGGAATTTTGACACCGGGAACAGCCATAATATTTGTGATCACACAAAGATTTTCCTTTATTTCTCTCACTATGAGATCTTCATCGTACACAACATGATAACCTTTCTCAGAATCCAGTATCACAAAATTTCCCCGTTTATAACCTTCCTTAAAACTGTCCTCAAGATACTTTACAACCTCTTCCGCAATTGAGAAATTTTTTAGAATTGCAAGTATTAACTCCCCTCTACTTTTCCCAGTTTTAACAGGCAAAGCTGTATGCTGATCTGTTACCGCCGCGAATAAACCCTTTTCATTAAATCCTATCCAGCTTCCACGCGACCTCACATCTACTGGACAAAAAACTTTAAACTTACCTTTTACTACTCTCGGAGGAAGCTCTACCGTCCCTATCTTTTCATATCTATTATGTAATGCAAGAACCGGATATTCATGAAACTTTTTGAAAAATACTATAAGAGTACACATTATATCCATCTCCTATATGAAAGTCTAAAGCTCTAACTTCAAAATACGTAACTTTCACTTAGTACAACTAAAGAACACATGTAGATATTTCCATCTCACTACAATGATATCTTTGTTGTATGTAAGTTCTCTCAAACATTCATGACGTTTCCATAATTTACAATTTTTTGTTACAAGGTTATCATCCTCAATTTCCACCTCACCTCTACCTTAAATATAAGTTGCCAGTTATATTTGACAGCTCTATCATAATTGTCTTTGACGACTATTTTATTCCACGCTCTTTTAAATCGCCTTTTTACCTAGTAGAATTCCTTTTAAAATCTTAACTCCAATTCAACTTAACAAGTAGGTCAAACCATTATTATATAATAATTACGTTTTACATTCAACCCTCTCATCACAATATTTATATTTATGTTTTTAGAAAAACGAATGAAAAGAGCAACCCTAGTCCGGCTAGTAGCTACTAGCCGGAAGTAAGATTGAAAGTAAAAGTAGTATTCTCTATTTTAACTATCCTTTTTACAATTTTCTCCGCTTCAGCTATAATATTCGTTAAGATATCATCTTCAAGGGGACTCTCTATAATTTCGGGCAATTTCTCAGTTAGTACGATTTTTATAGCTGTTCCTCGAATGTGTCTGCTAGCAAGTTCCCTGGTGAAAGCAAGTTCTTCGCTAAGGTTGGACCACATTTTCGGCGGTATAGGGTTTTCTGCCCATCTAATTAATTCCGGGTGCAAGATGATCTCTTTGATTTTAGGAAGTGAAGCATAGATAGTAAGTCGAACGTTTTCTACAGCCTCTAAGACTCTTTCGGAGTGCATAGGTTCCTTTTTAGCTTTTCTTCTGTCTGATATTCCAAAAATGTACCCTAGTCTTTGAATTAAATTGCTTAAAATTTTCTTCTTCTTCAACATTTTACGGAAAGTAGTTGGAGATTCTATAAAGATAAATGGCGAGGAGGATTCGACGCTAAACATAAGTTGAGGTTCAGCAACCTTGATCTCTGTAGAACCTCTCTCTAAAAGTTCTAAAATCTTTTCAAATAATTTTTCATCGATTTTAGAAGGTTTTTCAACAAAAATAGGTTCCCAGTCATGTCGCAAAGCTCCTGTAAATGGACTCATATATTGAGTTATTATTTGAGAATAAGTAATTTCAGAAATATTCCATACTATACGTGGAATAGTTTGTGAAAGGAGCATTCCATGACTTTGAATTCTTTGGATATCTTCCACATCTGCCAAAAATCTCGGAACATTTAGCAACATGGACTTAGCAAGTAATAGTAAATCTTCATTAATCGTGGTACCTCTTGTTAATGCAACTTTGAGATACTGCTGCCATTCCTTAACGGATAATTCAACTGGTTCCTCGGAAATCTCCCAAAGCACTTTCTTAAAATAGTTATCAGCAATTTTACTCCAATCAACATCCTCAAACTTCTGCATTGCCAAATAAACATCATTTTTCAATCTAACGGATAAAATTGGAATTACAACCACCCTCCTAAATAACTGAAAATACAACACAACTAACAATTATTTATATTTATTAGTAAAAACACTATAATTAAAAGCTAAAAATAAAATTGTAAGTTTTCCGTTAAGTCGACAATTGCAGAGGTTCCTTGTCTTAAAATGATGTTTACAATAGCAATTGCGATTACATGCGTAATCATGAGAAGTAAACCTTAGGTTGCTATAACTAACCGACTTTCACCCAGCTAATTAACATTCAAACGATAATATTAATTGTTTACCATCGGAATAGTGATAATAATCTGCATAATAGTAGTTTTGATTAAAAGAAGAAATATATACGCCCACATAATATTATTTTTATCTTGTTTTAGCTTATCTTCGAAATTCAAAGCTTATCAACGCAAAACAAACTTTAGTAGACCAGTTCTTCTAAGTTTGTTGCACAATTCCAACAATATTTGGCATTACTGAAAATAGAGACACCACACTTTGGACATACAACTGGCAGTGAAACATTCTTAGTATATTTAGGGTCAACATGAATTCCACCTTCAGCCAATCTCTGGAAAAATGTTTTTCGAGGTCGTAGCCGTGTCGACAAACTTCCAACACTTGAAGATATAAGCCCCGAAATTATTACCAGCCACATTAAATAGTTTGAAAATTCAGGTGAGATACGATAATACAAAATTAAGGTAGCCATGTAAAACAGTAATGTGAAAATCGGTGATGTAATTGCATTTACCATCTTGCCAGACCAGTTACCTACAATAAACCATACAAAAATCCAAGCTGCAAAAACACCAAAAATATTGTAAACATTAGAATAAGAATTAGGATCGAGAAACAAAAGCCAATCAATATAAGTTAATATTGGCAAAGGTTTCCCTTGATAAAGAGTTATGTTCGGAACAAGAATAGATATAATTAAAAGAATAACTGGCATAGCAACTGCACCAATCAAACAGCCGACTATAGATTTACCGATTGAAGCCAAGATCATCACCAACTATACTAAATTACCATTTTCTAAGCACATATCGGATATACAATAAGAAATAAAAATATTATTGGAGTGCCTTATTATCCCTTAACTTCGGTTTTTTCTTTGAATTTAAAGCTTAACAATATAGCTATAACACCAAGTACCACGGTGATTACTCCAGCTGCATAAATCCTAGCCCACGGTAGCTTTGCTTCTTCAACTTTTACAATTAGAACTGATGATCTAGCAGCATCTATAACGACTCCTTCGCTGTCAACAAGTATCGCTATTACCCTATAGCTACCGGGAATGTTAGTAGTCCATTCTATCGTTATTTTACCTTGTTCACTAGAAACCTCTGTTATATTTTCATAGACTTCGGTGTCATTTTCATCTTCTATAATTATTTTTAAATTCATGCCTTGCTGGATTTCGCTCAAAGAATATGTTGCATTGATACTTATTTTTGTACCTACATTAGCGATTTGAGGATTCACAGAAACAGATACTGAGCCAAAGGGCGAGGAGAACAATGAAACCATAGGTGTACCTTGAGCTTGTGGCGGAGAAGGTATACCTAAGAAAGCTGAAATGGTTGGAGCAATATCAACAATACTTGGAGTCCCAGAAATTTCGTAACCCTGTTTAACGGTCCAACCAGCCACACACATAAATATTCTCTGCGTATAAGAAGCTCCATGAGCGCCGAGATTTTCATAATAAAATTGGTATCCTGGTTTCAACTCTACGAACAGATCTCCGGCATATTCCGTGTTTAATCCTATATCTTCCAGAGTTCCGTTAATATTTTCCGCAGAATATCTACTATAGATAGCATAAACCTTTCCACTACTCCATAAGTAGTTTATTGCTTTTTGGAGATCTTTTTCGGGGTTTCTAAGATATATGTGAGCAGCTACACCACCAGCATCTATGAGATAATGATCAATACCTGTGAGTACACCCCAGTGATGCGGATCCGTTGGTAACACCCGTTTATTTGGATCCACCACTTCCTGACCATGATCAGGTAAAACAAATAGCAACGTGTTACTCCACAGTCCAAGCTCTTCTATCTTATCTACTATCCTGCCTACCTGTGCATCAGCATTTTCCAAAATAGACTTATACTGTGTGCTGTTTCTACCATAGGTATGCCCAGTCCAGTCTACCGATGGCATATTAACGAGAATCAGCATTTTCTGGCCTTTATAGATACTTTCACTATACATCTCTATCACACTTATAGTTCTATTCGCTATCCATTCGTCCTGCTCGTATCTTAAACTCATGGGGAAATCTGATGAATATACATTTTTTCCTTCAGAGTAAGTGTAGGTTCCGGGAAGTGTTTCGAATATATCTGCAGCTTGAGATTTACCAAGCATAACATTTAACTTTGATTTTCCGACGATGACTGCTACTTTTATACCGTTTTCTTTAGCAACCTCGGTGATGGTTGTAGCATTTAAAACTTCCAAATAGCCGTAGGTTGTAGCCTCCGTACCAAGAGGTTCTTCGTGATATTCAGATGCATTAACTACATATGTATGAGCAACTCTGGTAACATTTGGGAAAGCCCCGCAAGCTAGGGATGCATGTGCAACTGTTGTTGCAGAAGGTAATGTTGTTAAAGCACTGTTTGTAAAGGCACCTATTGACGCTAGATAATCTAGATTCGGTGTATCAACTTCTTCTAGCACTCTATAGTCCGCACCATCTATAACAATCACAATAGCGAGTTTACCAAGAGGAGTTTCACTAAAGTTAGTGGATACGAATCTGGTAGGAATTACGGAGATTACTAGTATCATGAAAAACGCTAAGACAAGAAATTTCCCTTTCACTCCAAAATCCCTCCACCTACACACTATATTGAAATAGCTTAATAAGTTCTTGCTCATAATTGTACTTTACTATCCCGCACACATATAATTAAATTTATTTACCGTAAAATTTTACTCGTAACTAGGAGGAACATTGCATGGAGGATGACGTTACAGTAAAAATAGATAACCTAAGCTTTAAATATTCCACAACAAGTGACTACGTTCTTAAAGATGTAAATTTAGAGTTTAAAGAAGGCGAATTTGTTCTCATGATAGGTCCAAGTGGTTGTGGTAAAACTACCTTAGTAAATTGCATAAATGGAATCATACCACACATTATCGGAGGAATTAAAGAAGGAAAAGTATATGTTAAAGGTCAAGATGTAGATAAACTTAAGCTAAAAGATGTTTCACAACTCGTAGGAACTGTTTTTCAAAATCCTGAAACTCAATTTTTTACGCTTAGCGTCTTAGATGAAATAGTTTTTGGTCCTGAAAATTTAAAACTTCCAAAAGAGGAGATAGGAAGAAGATTAGAAAAAGTTGTAAAGGCAGTTGGTATAGAAGAGTTGTTAGACAAAGATACGATGAGTCTCTCAGGAGGACAAAAACAGAGAGTTGCAATAGCATCAGTCCTTGCCATGGAACCAGATGTTTTAATATTAGATGAGCCTACAACCAACTTAGACCCTAAAGGAGCTATCGAAGTCCTTGAAACGGTTAAACAACTTAAAGAAAAAACTGATAGCACAATCATACTGATCGAACATAGATTAGAAGAGGTTGCAAAACATGCAGATAGATTAATTGTAATGGATAATGGCATGATAATAGCTAATGATGAACCAAGAAAAATTTTTGGGAATCCGGACCTTCTATACAGACTGGGTATAAGACCTCCGCAAAGTGCTGAGACAATAATAAGACTTAAAGAGAGAGGAATATTGGAAGGAAATGTGGAAACACCATTATCTGTTGATGAAGCAGTAGAGACTATTCGACAAATTTTAAAAAACCGCAAAATGACAGATAACCCTCCAAAACTAAGTATAACATCACCTGAATATGAAAAAGATCAAAAAAGAAAACCGCTCATAGAAATAGATAATCTCTGGCATCAATATCCAGATGGAACGGTCGCGTTACGAGGCATTAGTTTAACAATACATGAAGGCGAGTTTGTAGGGATAATTGGCCAAAACGGATCCGGTAAAACAACACTTGTCTCACATTTACTTGGCCTATTATACCCAAGTCATGGAAGTGTTAAAATTAACGGCAGAGATGTTAGAACAATGGACGTTCCAGAACTAGCTCAACAAATAGGATTTATCTTCCAAAACCCAGACCTAATGCTTTTCCAAACAACAGTTTGGAATGAAATAGCTTTCGGACCCAGAAACTTAGGCTTAGACGAGGAAGAAGTTGCAAAAAGAGTCAAAGAAGCTATTAAAATGATGAAACTTACAGGATTCGAAAATAGACATCCCCATGCTCTCAGCAGAGGGCAAAGGCATAGAGTAGCAGTAGCTTCAATCCTAGCTATGCGACCCAAAATTCTAATAGCAGATGAGCCAACAACTGGGCAAGACTATGGAGCTACAAAACACTATCTTGAACTACTTGAAAAAATGAATAAGCAAGGCTCCACAATTATCGTGATTAGTCATGACATGAAACTAATAGCAAAATACGTTAGAAGAGTTATTGTATTAAAAGAAGGTAGAGTACTAATGGATGGTCCAACAAGAGCTATATTTTCAAAACCGGAAATATTAGGCGAAACAGATATAGAACCACCACACGTAACACAAATATCCTTAAAACTGGACGACTATAGCATTCCACCAGCACTCACAATAGAAGAGCTTGTCGATGTCATAGAAAATATGGTGAAGGGAAGTTAATTTTCGCTTTCCTTGAGTTTTAAAATAAAATAGAAGTAATGTTGTTTACCACAGGTTTGTTGATTTATTCTCGTATATATCCTATCTTCTTGGCTAGCCCCCAGTCGAATTCCCTGTCAAGCCACATAATAGCTGCAAATAGTATAGCACCAGCTGCTACCTCAAATATTCCAGCGAGGAAATATCTTGCGCCAGCTACAAACCAGAGTGGTAAATCAAAGGGCAAGTTTTCACTTGCAATACCCGCAGTTACTTTGCCCCAATTTGGTAGTACAAGACCGAAAACAATGGTATTCAACATAAATGCTTGAATCACTGCAATTATCGCATAAATAAAAGCAACAATAACAGCGTATTTTTCAAGTTTAGTTACATTTCCCCTGAAGTTATACTGTGCGAAGATTCCAGCTACAACGCCAAAAATATCAACAATCGGTATGAACAGTGTTATTTGAGCAGGCGGTTTTAATTGTTTTCCAGTTAACCACCAAATGAAGTTAAAGAACAATTTCATGTTGTCTTTATAGCTTATGAAAGATGTTCCAACGTTGTAAATAGCTAGGTCACTAAACATTTTTGAGCTACCACAAACAATAACTTTCCCCTTACCAACGTTTAAGGCAGCTAACCAAGGAACATACCCACTAGCATGCCTATTTCCTTGCGTATCCATAGCATAAGCATCGCTATCGCTGGTGGCTACTATAATGTCTGGGTTTGTTACAATGAGAGAGGCACTATTAATAACCACTTCTTCAATACCTACACTAATTACATGTGGCTTAAAGTATTCCTTTGTTACAATGGGTTGAAAACTAGCACCAGCATAGTGAACAGCATCATATATTTCATCTCCATTATCATTTGTCCCCCAAAATCTTACTTGATCAGTTACACCTAATTCTTCCAATATTGCATTGAGATTATCTGGTTGACCATAATGTCGATCATCGTATTGAATATCACCGAGTATAATAAGAGCTCCACCACCTTTAACAAATTCTGAAACAGCAGTAATCTCTTCCGAGGATAACTCCGCTCTAGGATTGGCAATAACTAAAATGCTATAGTTCTGTAGTACACTTAAAGTCAAGTTTGCCGTGGATCCTTCTGCTTCCACTCCTTGGTCTCTAAGTGAGGAAAATAGTGTTTGAAATCTTGAACTGCTATAATATTGATCGTGAGCATCGTCCCAGAGAAGTTTGATAGTTTCTTCTTGTGCAAAGGCGGTATGAGAAGCCATTAAGAATGTTGAGACTGCTGGAAGACAGATTAAAAGCATCACCACAATTACGGCTATTCTTCGCAACATGCCTCACCCCACAAACTACATTTATATAACATCCATTCTTTACAGATAACTTTAAGGGTTAAAATCTTATTTCACAACTCAAACCTTAATAGATTTGATTCACCTTATTTACATTTAAGTTAACATATAGCTTTTAAACTATTGCTACATTCATAATAATGGCATAATATGACCATTGTTAAGGAGGAGAGATAAGTCAATTGTTGGAGGTTGTCCTTCGTGGGGAAATATGAAGTGATTAAGCCTTTGGCATTCGTATTATTGTTAGCAATACTTTTAGGTTCTGCAAATGTCTTATTGAATTCAGCAATGGCTCAAGGCGGAGTGTTGACCATTGATGTGATTGCACCAATAGGAGGAGGAATAAGACCTTATGAAGACGGCGTGATGATTGCTGGGAGAACCCAAGGCTACAATGTGCTGATACAAATAACTAATGTGGGAAATGAATCACTTAAAGACGTCGAAATATACGGAGATGCATATGGTGATGTTGTAGAAGGTCCAGAAGTACATTTATCACCTAGATTAACTTCAACACCTAATATTGTTACTCCAAACGAATCTAGAATAAATGGTGCTTGGCTTGAACAAGAAAACATGGCTTATTTCAAAATAGATGAAATAAAACCAGGTGAAACATGGAAATGTTACTACAGCGTTAATGTACCACAATCTGTCCCTGAAGAAGCAAAAATTAAACTTACAATAAAAATAGTCTTTGATGGTAATGAACAAATTCAATACAAGTATGTTAAAATAGTTCCACCACCAATGTGGAGGCAATGGCTCGTAATAGGTTTAACAGCGGTAACATTCGGGTCACTGATTTTCATCGGTAAACGTGGATGGTTCAAGTTTTACACAAACGTAGATCTTGTAACAATATCGATGCTAGCAGCAGCACAAGTAGTATGGGTCCAAATCATAGGTAGACAACTTGTTTTCCCAGCTTTAAACAGAATACCATTAACATATAACTTTGCAGTAGGAGACTTTCCCTACATACTGCTTCTCATAACAGCGGTTATGCTTGTTAGAAAACCTGGGACAGTATCTCTGACGCTTTTCGTATACAACATTGTTAGTGAAATAGGTTGGTATGGACTGAATCCTCTATGGTGGGCGTATCCATTCGCAGAAGGATTACCAGCAGATCTATATCTCTTAATAAGGGGGAGAGCTACATTTACCGAAAAATTATCATTCTTCAAGGTAAGAGCTGAACAGGTAGACATAGAAAAATTAGAAGTGCCAACGATAAGTTTTCTACCTTTGATCGATGGAGCAATGATAGGATTTCTAAGAGGCTTCTTTATGCAGTTATCTCTATACCTAGTATTCTATCCAAATCTGTTCCACATCTACTATGCATGGGGCTATGCATTCTGGTGGATGACAATACCATGGTCCATAGGCAACGCCATCGAAGGAGCAATATCGGTGCCAATAGCTAAAAAGATAGAAGAAGCAGTACAATATTAACATACAACTTACACATTTTATTTCAAAATCTAATCTTATCATTTCAAAGAATTAAATTGTCAAAGTTTTATCCACATAGACAGAAAGCTATTTAATAACTTCAATTAAAATATCATCACACATTTCTACACTGGAGGCAGCATCATGCTTACAATTGAAACATCCATGGCCTTCATCAGTCAAACCAGCTACTATACTCTGGAAGAAATAGCTATCTCCATATTCATACTTATAGTAGCCTTACCAGCCGTTCCAGCAGTAATTGCATATTTAGTTTTTAAAAGTATAGGATTAACTGGTTTTAGAAGACTATTTAGCTACGAACCAAAAGAATCCTTTATGCATCACATGCATCCCTTAACCAAACTATTCATAATATTATTCATAGCGATAGGAACAGCATTGGCAATGTCCTTACACACCTTAATAACATTACTTCTATTAACTGTTCCACTGTGGTATTTAAGTAAACCAAGTGAAGGTAGAGTTAGGTTAATGCTTATACTTTTATTTACACAGTGGCTTCTTGTAGCCTGGGGGCAAAGTTTCCTAAATCCATATTATACGAGAGGGACGGGTTTACATCAACTTTACATTTTCCCAAGGCCATTATGGTGGTTTGCATACAGTGTAACCATAGAAGGGTTCATGTATGGCTTAGTTCAAGGAATACGAGTGGTAACAGCTTTAAGCGCTGCAATTCTACTAATAACAACCACACATCCAAGCGAAATAATATACGGATTAAAATCATTCCGCTTACCCGTTGAAATAAACTTCATGATAGCAGTAACCTTCAGAAGTATCCCATTGTTACTTGAAAAAAGTTTTCTCGTACTAAATGCTGAAAGAGCACGGGGACTACGTCTAAGACCTAGAACAACATCAAACATACTTCAAGCAATAAGAGAAGTAGTAAGAACTATGAAAACATTGATGTTGGCATTTTTCCCAATAATAATTGAAAGTATACGGGCAGCAAGACAGTTAGCTATAGCTGCAAGTGTTAGAGCCTTTAGAGCATATAAGGAAAGAACATACTATAAACATATACCAATGACTAAAACGGACATGTTTATATCCATTCTAGCCATCATCGGAATCGTAACAATGCTTCTAATCCCCTTCTTCCCAACCATATTTGGAACACAAATTCTTTAACCCATCTTCGCTCTAACTTCTTTATATTTCCTTTTTTGTTCCAACGGTAGTAAAGGAGATAAGAAAACAATCAACACCATTAAACCAGCTACAAGCTCTCCCTTAAATACCTCAAAATAAAGCAGCCATACCATGTTCTTAAGATTTTTTAACAGTTGATCGGTTAAATCAACACTACCCCTAATATCTTCAACATAAGTTTCATTAAAAGCATCCAAAATCGGATAACCAACACAACTACTTGGTGGCGGAATACCTAACAAATATGCAACCGTCGGCGCAATATCAATAATTCTAGCACCCTTAATCGTTGCATTTTGTTTAAATGGAGCACCCCACATCCAAAGAGGAACATCAATAACCAAAGGTGGCCAAACATTATGATGACGATTACCATACATTCCATGATCAGCAGTAACAATAATTACTGCATCCCGTTCCCAACCCATTTCTACAATTTTCTCATACAAACGCTTAACTTGCTGATCATTCCATGCAATAGCACTCCTATACTCAACACTATCACTACCATACTCATGCCCAGCCTTATCACTATCAATTAAATGAACAAACATAAAATTAGGTTCATGGTTCTCAATAATTTCTAACGCTTCATCCATAGACCTACTACTCTCATACCACCCTAAGCTACGAATGGTTTCACTCGTCCCAAACATCGAGCCAAGAGACGGCCCTGTAACCATCGCAGTCTTAAACCCATATTTCTCCACAACCTCAAAAATATCCTCAACCTCTACCCTCATAGGCTCATTTTCAAAAACTCCATGTTTCTGAGGCCAAGTACCCGTGAAAAGAGATGTATGCGCCGGATAGGTAATAGTAGGATAAACAGTAACAAAATGCTCAGCACGTACACTCACATTTAACATGTTCTTAATAAATTTAACAGATTCCCAAAAAACATCAGCTCTCGCACCATCAAAAGTAACAACAAAAACATGATGAACTAAAGGGTCACTAGTCTCAGCAACTTTCACATAACCAACACTATAAGAAACCAAGCTTAGAGAAGTGAAAACATAAAAACCAAGAACCAATAAAACCATTAATCCAAGTCTTTTACTCGTAGGAACTTTCCCTTCCAATAAAAGTTTAGTTTTATGATGTAATATTAGATACCAAGCCAAAGAGAAAAAGACTACAATACCAGCAAACCACGGCAAAACATTTAACAAATAAAAAATACAGCTCCTTGAAACATCTAAAATAACCACGCCAAACTCAAGACCATCAATATTGTTTTTTAAAACAAAGTAAAGAGGCCAAACAGATAATACCAAGTAAAACAACAAAACCCCAATTAAAATTTTGAAACTTCTCCTCAACGCCATCCACCTACAACATAATGTAGTAATGCTGGAAATTCAACTACATACATAGTTTGTTATGTTTGGGCAGAGTAAACTATATTAGTTAGAGTTGAATAGTTATGCTTACACATATAAAATTTGGGGAGATAAGAATGGGAAAGGGCGTTCAGAAAAAATATTTAATAACACTACTTATGCTTGCGACATTTCTAACGGCTTCTGTATTCTCGGCAACCCCACTAACCCTAGCAGCCTCCACAAGAGAATCGGGCTACCCAACCATAAAATCAACAATACAACCAATAACAACACAAACAAAATCTCCAAACCCGAGTGATATTGTAATAATCTTTGATCAAAGCCACAACCAATATTGGGATGCAAGTAAATTAGATCAATTTGTAGCGTATTTGAGGACAAAAGGACAAGTAATCATAAACAACGACACAATAACAGATGACCTACTAGAAAACGCCACGCTTCTAATAATTTCTAATCCAGGAACAGATTTTGTAGCCAATGAAACCGAAGTAATAAAGAACTTCATAGACAATGGAGGTTCACTTTTAGTAATGGGAAACTACTACTATTATTTCGAGCCTGATCGACTAAACAATATTACTGCCCCCTATGGTATTTATTGGAATGATACTGAAGTATACGATGAAACAAACTACGGA
>Ga0164311_10001010_pt1 | contig 13279 bp, 14 predicted proteins | sample GuaBasSedimGuay2_FD_121796 | JGI IMG/M metagenome (GOLD analysis project Ga0164311, IMG submission 121796) | Subseafloor sediment microbial communities from Guaymas Basin, Gulf of California, Mexico - Guay2, Core 4569-9, 9-12 cm | ecosystem: Environmental > Aquatic > Marine > Hydrothermal vents...
AAACAGTGCATTACACTCGGACAATGCGGATGGAAGGTTGGTCAAAGGGTAAAGAAAAAACCTTATTTCGTATCATTGAACCATTGCGCGAAAAGGGAACGTCTACACTCAAATCAGAAAATCATATTTATACTTATCTCCCAAAAACGGATCGCACTATAAAATTGACCAGTGGCATGATGATGGGTTCATGGATGGGTAGCCATTTGACTAATGATGACTTAGTCAAAGAGGCACGGTTGGAAGAAGATTATGATGCCACTATCAGCTTTGAGGGTGAACGTGATGGGCTTGATATTATCGAATTCACTTTGATACCTAAACTAGATGCAGCGGTAGTTTGGGGTAAGTTGGAGTTGGTTATTCTGGCTGACAGCCATCTTCCTATCGTACAGCGATATTATGATGAAGACTCCGAATTGACTAGAACGATAAGTTTCAGTGATATAAAAATTCTAGGAGGGCGTGAGCGGCCGGCAGTATTGCGTGTTGTACCAACTGATAAACCGGATGAATATACTGAGTTTATATATGAGCAGCTTGAATTTGATCTTGAACTCAGTGACCGATTATTTTCACTGACGAGCTTAAAAAAACGCTAATTATGAACATAATTAGAATAGCCGCACGTAATGTTTTTCGAAATAGCCATCGCTCTCTGGTGACTACATTAGCGATGGCTTTTGCCTGTGCAATGATGATTGTATTTGCTACTTTAATGGAAGGTTTTGTGGAAGGTAGTGAGCGCAATATTGTGGCTTTGAATAGTGGTGATATCCAGATTCACCAGTTTGGTTATCGTGATGATCCTGATATTTATAATTTAATTGAGCAGTCATCAAGTTTAGCCCTATCGATAAGAGAAGCTGGCTATAACGTTAGCGAACGAGTATTCGCATTTGGTTTGATGGCCAGTGAGGAAAGTTCATCAGGTGTGCAGTTACGTGGCATTGATTTAAATTATGAGTCGACAGTAACTCAAATTCATCAGCATATTATGGAAGGAAGCTGGCTTGATACGACCGATCAATATGGCGTTGTGATTGGGAAAAAACTAGCACGCTTGTTGGATGTGTCATTAGGCGATGAATTAGTTTTTGTTGGTCAAACAGCTGATGGCTATATGGCAAATGATTTTTTCCATGTACGAGGCATTTTAAAGTCAGTGTCTGCAGCTATTGATAATTCAGGCGTTTTGATGACTGATATGGCATTACGAGAATTGATTTCATTACCAGAAGGCTCACATGAAATAGTTATTATGCGATCTGATAGGGATACTGATTTAATGTTAGCGAGTGATGAAGTGAAACAATTAGTTGACGATGATTTGGAAGTGCTCAACTGGCAACAATTGATGCCAGTTATTAACCATTTTCTTGAAACAGCCCATGTGCAAACTCTAATCATGTTGTTATTTACTTATATCGCTGTGGCATCAGTAGTATTGAATGCAATGTTAATGAGTGTGTTTGAACGTATCCATGAATTTGGGATTATGAAAGCTGTCGGTGTGAGACCTTGGCAACTGGTGAGGATGATTTATGCGGAAGCAATGATCCAAACCATTATGGCCAGTGTGTTGGGTTTGTTGATGGGGGGTAGTCTCTCTTGGTATTTGCAACAACATGGTCTTGATATGTCCTCCTTAGCTGAGGAGATCTCATTTGCAGGTATTGCTCTTGACCCTATCTGGTATTCAGCAATTTCCTTCGAATCACTGTTAACTCCCATCGTATTTTTGTTTCTAATTTCAGCAATAGCTGTGATCTATCCTGCTGCCAAGGTTGCAGTTCTCCGACCTGTTGAAGCCATTCATCATTATTAGGAATAACGATGAATCTTAATATCTTAGCTTGGCGAAATTTGTGGCGACATAAGCGACGGACTTTGATTACTGCTTCATCGATTGCCTTTGGGGTATTACTTGCTGTGACTTTTACCGGTGCTGGTGATTATTTTTATACCAGAATGATTGATGCTGGTGCGAATATGGGTATGGGCCATATTACCCTTGCTGCTCCTGATTTTAATCGTGCCCCTAGTAGTAAAAAACACCTCCAAAAGTCAGAACAACTCAAACAACATATAGCACAACTTCAGCAAGTAAAAAATGTGGTTGCTCGAATTCAGGGCCAGGCAATGTTTGCCAGTGCACGCAAAACTATTGGTGGGATATTTATTGCAGTTAGCCCTGAGCAGGAAAATAGTGATAACAATCTATTTGTACGAGCCATGGTTTCAGGTCAAATGCTGTCTTCAGAAACTGACAGAGGAATCGTGTTGGGAGTTGATTTAGCCAGAAAACTCAAGCTTGAATTAGGAAAAAAGGTTGTCTATACCACCACCGATGTTAATGGTGATATTGTCAGTGCTATTGCCAGAGTCAGTGGATTGTTTCAAACAGGATCGATTGAAATAGATGGTGCAATAGCAATTTTGCCAGTACAAAAAGTTCAAAAGGTATTGGGTTATCAACAAGATGAAGTGAGTATTTTAGCTGTGACATTGTATGACCAGAGGAATAGCCACCGATTACGAGATAAGATGCAAGTAATGCCAATATTTGAAAATATCGAAGTATTGAATTGGCAGCAGACTCAACCCGATCTGGCAGGTATGATTGCCGTTGATAAAAGTTCAAACTATATCAGCCAGCTATTGATCGCCTTGCTGGTGGCAGCCGGCATTTTGAATACCATGTTGATGAGTGTATTGGAGCGTGTGCGAGAATTTGGTGTGATGATGGCATTAGGTTTATCACCACGAAACCTATTCTTGCTGGTAATGCTGGAATCATTCTGGTTAGCTGTATTGGGATTAATTATCGGAGTGATAGTCACTATCCCTTGGTATGTCTTTATGTCGCAGACAGGTATTGATTTATCGGCTGCCTATGGCGATGGTTTCAGTTTTGGTGGTGTGTTGCTGGATCCGGTTTTCAAAATTCAATTATTCAAGGAAAGCATCATAGCCATTTTGCTAGGATTGTTTGGCTTGGCCTTACTTTCAGGAGCATTCCCAGCCTGGCGTGCAGGTCGTGTGCCTCCTGTTGAAAGTTTAAAAATGATTTAATGAGATTATCTAAAATGGAACAAAGCATTGTCGAATTAAGGAATTTGAGCAAAATTTATCAGCAGGGTGATATCCAAGTGAAGGCTGTTGATAATGTGTCGTTATCAATTACTAAGGGTAATTTTGCTGCGCTTTGTGGACCATCAGGATCAGGGAAAACCAGTATTCTCAATCTGATTGGTGGATTGGATATTGCTACCTCAGGTGAGGTCTGGTTGGAAGGAATATCTTTAGAGAGCTTGAGTAATGCAGAACTGTCTGAAATTCGTAAAAATCGTATTGGTTTTGTATTTCAGTCATACAACCTTATTCCAGTGATGACAGCCTATGAAAATGCTGCTTTTGTACTCGATTTACAAGGTGTTGATAAATCAGAACGTCATGACCGGGTGATGCAGATCCTGGCAGATGTTGGACTTGTTGGACTTGAACATCGTCGTCCGGATGAAATGTCGGGAGGCCAACAACAACGAGTCGCTATTGCCAGAGCTATTGTGACACAACCTGCAATTGTGCTGGCTGATGAACCCACTGCAAATGTTGATTCACATACAGCTGAAGCATTACTGGATTTAATGCAAAACTTGAATCAACAACAAAATATTACCTTCTTGTTTTCTACCCATGATCAGCATGTAATTGACCGTGCCAAACGCATTATTCAAGTACAGGATGGACAAATATCTTCGGATGAATACCGAGTTTGAAGGGATGTTTTATAGATTTATATTATTAATAGTCTCACTCTGGTTGCCGACAGTAGGCCAAGCCTTTTATCAATGGCAAGATAATGATAAATCTGTTGAATTAAGAGGTTTATTTCGTGGGTTTGGACTAGCTGCCAATAATCCCAATGATGATGTGTTGTTTAAAAAAGACAAAGTCTTGACGGGCGGTATTTTTGGTAGACTTATGCTGGATGCACAACTATCTTCGGTAAGCTTTGAAATGCATGCGGTACAAAGTTATATAGATGAGAAATTACGAACAGGAGGTAGTCGTTTTGGTTCACTAATGGATGTTGAGCGCAGCAATGCTTTGCATTGGCGATTTGCAGGAGATGATGCTGATTTAATGATTGATCGAATTAATATGCAGATCGCTAGTGACACCATTTATTTCAAGCTCGGTAGACAACCCATTAACCTGGCAACTACTTTTTATTTCACACCCAATGATTTTTTTGCCCCCTTTGCAGCCCAAACTTTTTATCGTACATATAAACCGGGAGTAGATGCAGCAAAACTGGACTTACAATTGGGTGAGTTATCACAATTATCTTTAATGGCAGTTGCTGGATATGAAGCCGATTATCAAAATGATACTGGTTGGTCTGATCGCCCAGATTGGAGTGAGACATCATATTTAGCTCGAGCATCAACCTTGTTGAAAACATTTGAATGGGCAGTATTGCTGGGTACGGTTAAAAATGATGAGATTATCGGTGTGGATTTTCAAGGTGAACTATTTGAATGGCTAGGAGTACGAGGTGAGGGGCATCTTCGTTTTCCTGATGAGTCAGGAAAATCACGAGATGTTAAATTTTCACTCGGTATTGATTATAGATTTGAGAATACATTAACGCTCCGTTTGGAGCAATTTTATCAACGTTCAGGCTCTACTGATCCGGATGACTATAATTTTGATGATACTAATAGTTTTTATCTGGCTCAAAATTACACAGCACTTGGGGGAAGTTATGAATTTACGCCGTTATTGTTGGGTGATGTAACCTGGCTATTTAACCATATAGACTCGTCAAATTTGTTAGCCTTATATGCAACCTATTCATTATCAGATGAAGCTGAATTGGCTATGGGAGCTAATTTACCAATTGGTGATCAACCGGATAATGGCACACTGGAAAGTGAGTTTGGATCATATCCTAAATCAATCAGTATTGAGTATCGACTCTATTTCTAAAATATATTGTCCAAATATTCTTCGTAACGCTGAAAGTCAGATTCTATATCAGGATTTTTCAAAACATCATAACAAGAGAACGATGGCAGGTGTTCTAGACCAACAAACTGTTGTGCTTTATGAAAATAAAAAAACACGTCATCTACATCCTTACCTTCAAATATCTCGGCTTTATCATTAAAAGCACCTCTAGGGGCATTCCATGTAATAGAAAGCATGTACTTTTTACCCTTCATTAATCCACCAGTGCCATAATTTTTTTCAGGGTCTGTTCTTGTTCTTCCATCATCGTCAAACATGATGCCGTATCCTGCCATGTAGACTTCATCAATATATTTTTTAAACCCCCACGGGATGGAAAACCAGTACACAGGAGTTTGAAAAATAATAAAATCTGCCCACATCAATTTTTCTACTTCTTCATTCGCGTCATAGGGGTCATCTATATGTGTCATTTTTACTGAATAGTCTTTAGCGATTAGATGATTCCTTGCTAGTTCAATAAGACTCTTATTTAATTCACCTTTTGAGACTTCCCAGTATTGGTGTCCATTAATTAATAAGACATTTTTTTTCATAACATCCTTCCTGTTTCAAATATGATATTTACTAGCATAATACCTGAATAAGTTTAGGGATCTTTAGCACCAAGTCGCTTCATCTTCATCAGGGTGTTTTAAAAGTTCTTGTATATTTGTCAGGATTACTCGATAACCAACATTGCCATACAAAACCTGACGACCACCATCCATAACGTAGGAGGGGCTACCCTTAATATTTTGCTGCTTCGCTTTTTGATAATCACCCATCAATGCTGCTATAGCAGAACCATCTCTGATGGTGCTATTAATGATGTCACGATCCAAACCATGTTCTTTTACTAAGTCAAAGAGTACATCCAGATTGCCAATATTCTGAGCATCAATAAAAAATTTACTGCGAAGCATTAAAGCTGCATCAGTACTCTGTTGCTTATCATAGGCTAGTTCAATAGCCTTTAATATTAAATGTGCATTAGCTGAAGTATTTGGTCGAACCTCTGTCCATATTTTTGAATGAATGTGGGCATCTTCAAATGTGGCGGCAGACGAATGCACGTGCTCTGCAAATCCTGTGTAACCACCACGTTGTTTCCACTGTATTGCTATTTTCTTTGGAACATCACCAAATATATCCATATAGTGATAGCGCAACTCGATTTTATCTCCCAATTGGGTTTTAAGTTCATCAATACGGCGCTGAGCGATCCAAGCCCAAACGCAGAGAATGTCGGTGTAGTAATCAATAATCAGTGGTTTATTCATAAGATGTTTAATGCTCCAATCAGCTATTGCGTTTGTGGTTAGCCAACTAATTTGCAGGGTGATTTACTCGATATCAGAATTTAATCTCTATTTTTTGCCTGTTTTATCCTAATACTCATCTGACGTATCCAGCAATAGAAATAAAATGGCAGATTGAGCCAGATAAAACAAATATGTGCCAGATGCCATGAGCGTGACGAAGTTTTTTAAGATTGTCCAACACATAAAATATGATACCGGTCGTGTAAGCGATACCACCTATTGTTAACCACACCATACCTGCTGTAGGAATAGCTGCTTGCAGTTCAGAATAGTTCAGCGTGCACACCCAACCCATTACCAGATAGATCAGTACCTGTAGCCATTCAATGCGTTTTGGAATAAAAATATCAAGCACTAAGCCAATGACAGCGAGTGACCAGATGAGTGCCAGCATAGTCAAGCCGTTACTCTCATAGAGTGAAACCAGCATGTAAGGAGTATAGGTTCCTGCGATTAACAGATAAATCGAAATGTGGTCGAGTTTCTGGAATATTTTTTTAAGATTGGGCGGATGAAAGCTGTGATACAGAGTAGACATGGTGTATAGCAATATTAATGTAAGACCAAAGATGGTAAAACTGATGATGAGTAGCCAATTGAATGTCTGGATACTGATTGTTAGCAGTACGCCAAAGCCAATCAGGGCCAGTACGGCACCAATCAGATGAGTAATGCTGTTTAGTTTTTCACCGTAGTACATAAATCATCATGTCACGAATTGAGTGCATTATTTGCCAGATAATTGTTCTTTACGTTCTTTTGTAAATTCCCACCATTTTCTAGGTAGTTCACCTTTCATGTAGTTTACAGCTGAAATAAACACATCGATAACGCAGGGATCATGTCTTTGCTGTGTAATATTACAAAGTTTGTCATACATGAGATAGGGGTCTTGATTTATTAACTCAATCGGTTCTTTTAACCCGATAAGAATAAAATCTTTTTCAATAGCTTTGCCAACATTTGGTATGTCTTGAAAATGTAGGATTTCATTTCTTATCATATCTATTACCTTTGGCCGTTCAATGGAAGCCCACTATATTATGTGATTGTAGCTTTAGCAGATGCTCAGGGTTGCGGCGTGATCATCTTGATTTTTTGTGAGTTGTTTTACTGATACTTATCACGTGAGTATAGCTATATTATCGTTTAATGACGACAAATAAATAGCTAGATAAATGGCACAACAACGAAAAATAATTCATGTTGATATGGATGCTTTTTTTGCATCAGTAGAACAACGAGACCAGTCAGAATATCGAGGTCAACCTCTCATTGTAGGAGGGCAGCCCAATAGTCGAGGTGTAGTAGCAGCCTGTAGTTATGAGGCGCGTCAATTTGGTATACATTCAGCGATGCCATGTTCACAAGCTTACCGCCTTTGTCCCCAGGCGATATTTGTTCCACCTCGGTTTGAGGCTTATCGCGAAGTGTCTAACCAAATTCGAACAATATTTTGGAAGTATGCTTCGGAAGTGGAACCATTATCACTTGATGAGGCTTATTTAGATGTAAGTTATACCGCTGAATATAATGGTTCTGCCACCCGTATTGCTCAAGCAATTAAACGTGATATTTTGGCTGAAACACAACTCATTGCTTCGGCGGGGGTGTCATATAATAAATTCCTGGCTAAAATCGCGTCTGATATGGACAAGCCTGATGGTTTGTATGTGGTTAAGCCAGAACAAGGGGAAGCATTTGTTGCTGATTTACCAATAGCTAAATTTCACGGAATTGGGCCAGCCACCGAAGCAAAAATGAAAAAGATTGGTATAAAGTCAGGTAAAGATCTTCGTGAATGGTCGTTAGCAGGATTAGTAGAAAAATTTGGCAAATCGGGTAATTATTATTACTACATCGTTCGTGGTATTGATGACCGGCCAGTACGCAGTCAGCGTGTTAGAAAATCATTAGGCAAAGAAACTACTTTTGCCGAAGATATTTTGTCGGCAGAGAAGTTAACTACTCTTTTAGAAAAACTGGCTGAACAGGTTTTAATAAGCTTGAAAACACATGACTTGGTTGCTCGAACACTGACGTTGAAAGTGAAATATGCCAATTTTCAACAAGTGACACGATCGCATACTGCTGAAGAAAGTTTAGATCTGGCTGCAATAATATCGTTATTGCCTATTCTTCTGGTTCGTACAGATGCTGGTCAGAAGCCGGTTCGATTGGTTGGGCTAAGTTTGAGTGGGTTTGAACAATCAAAGCGCGAGAAAACAAATCAGCAACTTGATTTGAGTTTGAGTGAAGCCTTTTGATGTATACGGCTATAGTCTAGTTTTCGACTATTGGATCATTAATCCAAATTAATGCTTCATCATGCGAATTAAAAATACCAATATCTTTATTGCCCTTTAGCAAGCGTGTTCTATATACCTGATACATTTTGGCAAAACTAAAAGCTATGCCTGAGCGGACGACTATTGCCAACTTGTTATTTGATAGGCCAGAATTATTTGCAATATTCGCCACAGTTTTTATGCCACTTGGTGTGATTTGTATGCTTGTAACTGCGAGAAAGTTGAGAATTTCATTGTAAGAGTTAACTGTGTCGATTTTGGAATGGAGGTCGGACACATAGTTATTGATTGCTTGAATAGATTCATCATCTTTAATGTCACCTTCCCAATAGGTCAGGATGAGTTTTGATTGATGATCGAAATGATGATGTGTAGGCATAATAACAATTTAAATATAATTAATGGCAAGGTCAAAGTTTATTTTTTCTGGTGGCGAATAAGTTCAATAACAGTTTTAGTTTCTGGTTTAACGTCACGCCATAGTCGAAAGGCTTCAGCGGCCTGTTCAGCCAACATGCCTAAACCATCAATTACTTTAGTAGCACCATGTTGTTTTGCCCACATGATAAATGCAGTATCAGTCTCGCCATACATCATGTCATAACAGCTTGCTTGTTCGTTTAGAATATCATTAGGTAGCGGTGGGACTTTGCCTTGAAGACTGGCTGAAGTAGCATTAATAATCAGATCAAAACTACCCACAACTTCATCAAAGCCACCACCTTGCACATTTCCAAATTCAGCAAATAGATCGGCCAATTGTTTTGCTTTACTGGCGGTACGATTGGCAATAAACAGTTGTGAAGGTTGGTAGCTCAATAATGGTTCAATGACACCACGGGCGGCACCACCTGCACCGAGTAATAGAATGCGTTTATCTTTGAGACCAATCTGATGGTTATCGACTAGATCTCGACAAAGACCAATTCCATCAGTGTTATCTCCAAAAAGTGTGCCGTCTTCATTAAAAATGAGGGTGTTGATGGCTCCAGCTCGCTCAGCATGGCCACTTTTATTAGCCACAGCTTGCCATACCTGCTCTTTAAATGGCACGGTAATATTAATGCCTTTATAACCTTCTTTTTGGAGCTGTTTTAGACCTTCTATCAGATCATTTAGAGAGATTTCTCTTGCAATATAATCCAGATCTTGGTTTGTTTGTTTGGCAAATTCACTATGGATGAGTGGTGATTTACTATGTCCGATCGGATTGCCAATGACAGCGTAATGATCCGTCATTATGGATACTCTGAATTTACGAGCCATTGAGCAACATCTTTGGCAAAGTAAGTCAAAATCCCATCGGCACCAGCTCGTTTAAATGCCAGCATACTTTCCATAACTGTGGATTTCTCATCTAGCCAGCCATTTTGGGCTGCCGCTTTTAACATGGTATATTCACCACTGACTTGGTAAACAAAGGTTGGTTTTTGGAAAGTATCTTTAACACGGCGTAACACATCAAGGTATGGCATACCTGGTTTGACCATCACCATATCAGCACCTTCTTGAATATCAAGTGCTACTTCATGCAGGGCTTCGTCGCTATTGGCAGGGTCCATTTGGTAACTGTATTTATTGCCACCAGCCAAGTTAGTAGCTGAACCTACCGCATCTCGGAAAGGACCATAGAAACTAGAGGCGTATTTAGCCGAATAGGCTAAAATACGAGTATGGATATGACCTTGAGATTCTAAGGCTTGGCGGATAGCACCGATACGGCCATCCATCATATCTGATGGAGCCACAATATCGACACCCGCTTCAGCATGAGACAGTGCCTGTTTAACTAACACATCTACAGTTTCATCATTAACAATATAGCCACTGTTATCAATCAGGCCATCTTGGCCATGAGTTGTGAATGGATCCAATGCGACATCGGTAATCACACCTAGTTCTGGAAATTCTTTTTTGAGTGTACGAACAGCACGTTGTGCGAGACCATCAGGATTATAAGCTTCGCGAGCATCTTCAGATTTCACATCAGCCGGAGTGACAGGAAATAATGCGATAGCAGGTACGCCTAAACGATGAATGATTTCTGCTTCTTTTAGTAACAGATCAATACTAAGTCGATCAACGCCTGGCATCGATGTTACGGCTTGGCGCTGATTGTTGCCATCTAATATAAAGCAGGGATAAATCAGATCGTTAACGCTTAACTGATTTTCTCTAACCAAATTACGTGAAAAAATATCTCGTCGAAGACGGCGAGGTCTTTGTACGGGGAAACCACTTAATAAAGGCGAATAAGTCACGATTATTCCTTCAAAGTAAAACTACATTCAGGGAATATTACCTATTGCCGAAGGGATTGTCTGCTTTATAAATTAGCAATTGATTGTTCAGAACTTCCATTGGCCTTTGTTTTGGTTTAAAAATGACTATGTAATTAACAGAAAAATTTGATATATTTCAGATAAGAGTAAACATTATCATTGCGGGATATATTGGGAGTGTTATGAAAAGTCATATTGGTGTTGTGCAAATGAATTCCTCAGATAATATCGAGGAAAATTTGACTTTTGCACAAGCAAAAATTCAGCAAGCAGAAGCGGAAGGGATTGATCTTATAGCCTTCCCTGAAACATTTTTATATATTAGCCATGATCATGATGAAAAACATCGAGTGGCACAAACACTCGAGGGACAAATAGTTCAGACTTTCCAAGATTATGCCAGTAAGTATGACCTTTCTATTTTACTGGGCAGTATTTATGAAAAAATACCCAGTGATAAAGAACGTTTGTATAACACTTCAATTTTGATTAACCGCCAAGGTGAATTGAATGGTGTTTATCGGAAAATCTATATGTGTGATGCACCTGCATTAGGGTACAACGAATCGGAAGGGATTAAGCCAGGTGATACACCTGTTGTAGTTGACCATGAAATTGGCAAAATTGGTTTGAGTATTTGTTATGATTTGCGATTCCCTGAGTTATACCGAGATTTGACGGCTAAAGGTGCGGAGATTATTTTTGTGCCGGCAGCTTTTTTTCTCTATACAGGCAAGCATCATTGGCTGCCTTTGCTGATAGCACGAGCGATTGAAAATCAAGTGTATATTGTTGCACCCAATCAGTGGGGTGAACATTATGAAGGCCGTATTTCTTATGGCAGTAGCGTCGTTATCGACCCATGGGGAAGTGTCGTTTGCTGTGCACCCGAACGGCCAGATTTAGTTTCAACGATGATTGACTTGACGTATTTACGAGACGTCAGAGCTAATATGCCCATTTTGAATCATGGTAGACCTGAGGTATATCAAAACAACTAAAAATGGTGGGTTGATTGGGTATTAGCTTGTCTTTATTGCTATTTTTCTCAATGAACAGCTTTAGTGAAAGAATCCAAGTTTTTTACATGGACTAAAGGCCTGCTTTTGAGATAAAATTAAAAGGATTTTGTGTGGGGATTACGTTCAGTCTTTCCCTTTATTTTTATCTGGTGGAGGTTTCCCTTGCAAACAAGCGCATTACTCGCTCTTGAAGATGGTACTGTCTATCACGGCGAATCGATTGGTGCCATTGGGCAGTCAGTTGGTGAGGTCGTGTTTAATACAGCAATGACAGGCTACCAGGAAATCCTGACCGATCCATCTTATTGCCGCCAAATTGTCACCTTAACTTATCCGCACATTGGTAATGTTGGGGTAAATACCGAAGATGAAGAATCAACCAATATTTATGCTAGTGGATTAATTATCAGAGACTTGTCGCCAGTAGTGAGTAGCTGGCGTAGTGAAGAAGCCTTAGATGGTTATCTTGAACGTCACAATATTGTAGGACTAGCTGGAATTGACACACGAAGTTTAACGCGTCGTTTGCGTGAAAAGGGTGCAATGAAAGGCTGCATCGTCGCAGGTGACAATATTGATGTTGAAGCAGCGATTGAAGCAGCGAAAGCATTTGATGGTCTTAAAGGCATGGATTTAGCGAAAGTTGTGACAACGAAAACATCTTACGAATGGGATAAGTCATGTTGGCATTTATCGGGTGAATCTCAAGCAGTAGCGGAACGTTTTCATGTAGTAGCCTATGATTTTGGTGCGAAGAGCAATATCTTACGCATGTTGGTTGAACGTGGTTGTCGCTTAACAGTTGTACCTGCACAAACCTCAGCTAAAGATATTTTAGCCCTAAGTCCTGATGGTGTCTTTTTATCTAACGGTCCTGGTGATCCTGAGCCATGTACTTATGCCATTGAAGCTATTCAAACCTTGCTAGAAAAAGAACTACCTATTTTTGGTATTTGTTTAGGCCACCAATTATTGGCATTAGCCTGTGGCGCTAAAACTATCAAAATGAAGTTTGGCCACCATGGTGCGAATCATCCAGTTCAAGAAATGACAGCTGGATTAGTAATGATTACCAGTCAGAATCATGGTTTTGCTGTTGATAAAGACACGTTGCCTGACACATTGGATGCAACACATTTCTCATTGTTTGATGGTTCATTACAAGGTATTCATCATACAACTAAGCCAGCATTTAGTTTTCAAGGGCATCCGGAAGCAAGTCCCGGCCCACAAGATGCAGCTCCTTTATTCGATCATTTTATCGACCTATTAGAACAAGCAGCGGATAAGTGACTCGTATGTTTCACAAAGGTGAATCCATA
>Ga0164311_10001013_pt1 | contig 13269 bp, 10 predicted proteins | sample GuaBasSedimGuay2_FD_121796 | JGI IMG/M metagenome (GOLD analysis project Ga0164311, IMG submission 121796) | Subseafloor sediment microbial communities from Guaymas Basin, Gulf of California, Mexico - Guay2, Core 4569-9, 9-12 cm | ecosystem: Environmental > Aquatic > Marine > Hydrothermal vents...
GTAATTTTTTTTACTCCTTTGAATTAGGAATTGGAAATAGAATATCATCCATTCCCAATTCCCCATTTCCAAAGAAATAAGAATTCAATAAAACCTCGAACACTAATTCTTGGCTTAAAAGTTTCGGAAGTTATTTAAGCTTCATTCCTAAAAATCATATTTCAGAATATCGCCAGCCCGTCGGCAAATTTCTTGTCCATAATCCGTCCAAAGACCCTGCCCCCAATAACGGTAGCAACTCGTTTGAGATGCCATAAGATGAAAGAGTGCGTTACGATATCTATGTTCATTGGTGGGAATTTGAGCTTTGAGCGCTTTTTCGTTGAAAAGCGAGCTGATTTTGTCCATTGGTCCCAGGACATTTTCATAGCCCTTTACCCAGGATATGTCATTGGTCCAGCTACCACCATCCATATGGAATTGATGGTCTTCCTTTTTCACCGCTTCAATGACTTGTTCCATTTTTTCGGGTCCATCACCAGGGGTGAAACGATCCCATAAGTGTTTTTGCTTCACGGGTTGAATCACCGGGAGGTCTTTTTCTTTAATTCCCATGGCAAATAGATGTTCTAGGTATTCAGTGGCATTCATTAGCGGCGTATCAGAGCCTGAGCAGTCATTGACCACTTCAAAAAATTTGTGCGGAAATTCGTTCATCATGACACCGCCATTTTCGCCATCGGCAATCTGAGTGACGATAGGTGGAATTTGTTTGCCAGCGAGTTCCCAACGCTGAAGGTCTCTTGCTTCATAAAATGGCTGCATTTGAGCGACTAGTTTGGTATCGCTACCTTGCGTTTTGATGATAGCAATAATGCTAATTGTTTCACCATGGGAATTGGTACAAGTTAGGCGATGGGGAATATGTTGACGGTCTGGTGTCCGACCGTTTTCGGGTTGCTCTACGCTATGCTCTTGCACTAATACCCATTGATAGCCACATTCTTTGAGTGTTTTTACAAATTCGTAGGCGACATCGGGATGATTTGGTAAAGCCATTTCTGAAGGTGAAAAACCACGCACACGGCTTAATGCCTCAAGACCAAAAATCGCCGCAAAATGGTGCTGCCAGGCTAATACATGTAGTCTATAATCTTGAACTGGAGTAGAGGGGGCGACCGCATGTCCCCATGGACAACCTAACCATTCAACGGCACGCCGATAATTATGATCAAGCGTGATAGTTTTCAGGTTATCTAATACGTCGTGCAATCCCATTTGGCGTAAGCCATGCAGCAGTGTTCCTGAATACTCCAGCATGATACGTGGCTGTTTACCTTCATTCACTAATTGGGGAATAAACTCGCCTATGCGTTTGTAGCACCAGTGAAAAACGGGGGCATTATGGTTATCGCCAATGTATTGGTTATCCCACATGTATTTGAGATTACTGATAATCTCGGCTGTCTGAAGATCACCCCCTCCTGCAGGAATTAAGGGCTGGTGCATGTGTAGGGCAATAGCACAGGTGCTACGTATGCGCCCAAAGTCAATAGCACTTTCTGGCAAAAAAACGGGATGTGAGCGATTGTCTTGAATCGTTTGCAGGAGAATTTTTTCTGAGCCAGAGACATTAGGCACATTGTTGATATATTCTGAAAAATCGCCTTGCCAGTTTGGGAAATTGGGCAACTTAATGTAGCTTTTCGGTGCAGGGGAAGGAATGGAAGATTTATCAGTGTCGTTTTGGGAGGGTGAAGCAATGCTTTTCGGTTTGTCAACACTGCTTTTCATTTGAGCTTTGTTGGTTGGCGTATTTTTAGGTAAGGTTTTGGTGCTTTTTGCAAATTTATTCATAAAATAACCTCTGTTATCAGTGTTCAGTTATCGGTTATCAGTTAACTGATAACTGAACACTAACTATTGAATGTGTTCGTAAATATCCAAATAATGTTGACCCGAACGATGCCACGAGTAATTATATTGCATACCCTGCCTGATCAGTTTGCGGAATTGATCTGGGTAAGCATACCATAAACTAATGGCACGATGCATCACCGTTTCAATAGCCGTGTAATCAGCTTCATCGAAAACATAGCCATTACGTGCCGTTAATGGTTTGGATGAATTGTCTCTGTCAAAAATCGTATCAACAAGCCCCCCGACGCTTCGCACAATAGGCACCGTGCCATAGCGCAATGCAATCAATTGTGTCAGCCCACAGGGTTCATACATACTGGGCATGATGATCATATCTGCTCCCGCGTAAATCAGATGAGCCAATTCTTCGTTAAAGCCAATTTCTAAATGACAGTCTTCGTTATCATTCAATTCATGCTTGAGTTGCCAAAAATCGTTGTTAATGCTCGCTTCTGGACTTGAGCCTAATAGGACAAATTGAGCCTCATTTTGTAAAGCGTAAAAAATGCCATGTCGAATAAGATGGACTCCTTTTTGAACATCCAAACGACCTACATAAGCAATAATAGGTTTAAAGGCTTGGCGTAGTAGTAGCCTATCGCGCAAGGCACTTTTATTACCATATTTATTGTCTAAGGTAACCGCAGTATAGTGATAAGGAATGAGGGGATCAATCTCCGGATTCCACACTTCATAATCTAATCCATTGAGAACACCACAAAATTTATTTTGGTGCTTATGTAAAGTGTCATTTAATCCATATCCTTGATCAGTATGACGCGCTTCTCCAGCATGTTTTGGCGACACTGTTGTCACGAAATTTGAGTAAACAATACCGCCTTTCATAAAATTCAATGCACTTGGGTGGGTATTATCTTTAAGACGATCCGGATGGTGGTAATATTCAGCTCTATCCAATTTGGTAGCTGATAAAATATCTATCCCGGTTATGCCTTGATACCTAAAATTGTGAATCGTGTAGCAAACCCGGGAATGATGCATACCCTGGTGTTGGTATATTTCATAGAGCAATACGGGGACTAAGCCCGTTTGCCAGTCATGGCAATGGATAATATTGGGATGCCTATTGCTTTTGAGCAAAAATTCAAGGGAAGCTTTGCTGAAAAAAGCAAATCGCATCGCATCGTCAGGGAAACCATAATAACGTTCCCGATGGAAAAAATTATTATTAGAATGGGGTTCAATAAAGAAACATTTTCGCCCCTGTACGGAGCCAAACCATACAGTACAATGGATTGCACCATCATCCCAAGGTACCAATAGGTCCTGGTAAGCAACATTAAGATCCCAGATATGGTCATAGCGCATGCAATCGTACTTAGGCAAAATAATTTCCACCTCATTGCCCCGAATTTCCAACTCTCTACTGAGACCATAAACAACATCAGCTAAACCACCGACTTTAGATACGGGGGCGCATTCAGATGCAATCATAACGATATACATTTGTCTCTCCTTAAAAATTATTTCTATATAGGGCAGACACGTAGGTCTGCCCCTACAGGTAGATTCACGTAAGGGCGAACTTTCGTTATCGCCCTTCAGCCGTTGTATCGTTAAAATGACTAGGTTTGCATACGCATAGATAAATCGACTGCCTGTACATTTTTAGTCATAGCACCAACAGAAATAAAATCTACCCCCGTTTCAGCAATGGCACGAATTGTTTCCTTAGTTATCCCACCTGACGCTTCTAATTTTACTTCACCCTGTACAAGCATTACCGCTTCACGCAATTGTGGCAAACTAAAGTTATCTAATAATAGACTGTCGGCTTTTGCAGTTAAAGCTTCTTTCACTTGTTCTAACGTTTCTACTTCTACTTCTACTGGTAAGTGGGCTGCATAATGTCGAGCCGCAGTAACCGCTTGTGTGATAGAACCCGCAGCGACGATATGATTTTCTTTAATTAAAAAAGCGTCATATAAACCCATACGGTGATTGGTGCCGCCACCACAACGTACCGCATATTTTTGGGCGCGACGTAAACATGGCAAGGTTTTGCGTGTATCTAATATACAAGCCTTTGTGCCGCTAACCGTTTTCACATAACTTTGTACCTGGGTTGCGGTGCCTGATAGTAATTGTAAAAAATTTAGGGCAGTGCGTTCTCCTGTCAGCAAAATATGTGCTTGCCCTGACAAATGACATAAAATTTGATTAGGATGAATTATTTCACCATCTCTGGCAAGCCAGGTGATTTGCACTTGATTATCAAGTTGCTTAAATACTTCATCAAACCAAGCGATACCACATAGGATGGCTTTTTCACGACTGATAACTTGAGCTTTAGCTAGTGTATCTGTGGCAATTAATTGGGCAGTGATATCGCCGTTGCCAATATCTTCGGCTAAAGCGCGTTCTACCGTTTCTTTAATATCTGTGGGTAATGATTGAGTGTCCATTAATTGTGAATTGTGAATTTCTTTTTTCAAGGATATTGACGTAAAATCAGCTTATTGCCAAGTTGGGTAAATTCTAAGTGCTTAAGAAAGCTCATTCCTAACAAAATTTCTTCTGTTTCCATGTATGGGTTAATTGTAGCACGTACCCCTTCTAATTCAATTTCCCCCAAAGCAATGTGTTCCAATCTAGTGCTATAAGTCGTGATTGTTCCATTGGCGGTGTTAACACGCATGGGAGTACCTTGCCGTAAATTCAGACGACGTGCAATCAGCTCTGGAATAGAAACTATCGTCGCCCCCGTATCCAGAAAAAATACGACAGGCTGATTATTAATGGTGCCATTAGCCACATAATGCCCACTACGATTGCGTTGTAATATTACCTCACGAGTGCCATCCGGCTTATATTGAGTGCTTAAATCCTGATTAGGATTGTTTTGTTTATCCAAAAAATGATTGAAAAGTAAGGTTAATACACCTAGCATGAACAACCAGGCGACATAAATCATACCCTTACCAAGGCGTTGTGAACTTTGTTTCATAATATTGTCAGGTGCTTTGATTAGGAAATATGTTATAATACTCGAAGAATTATTTTTGTTAATTATTTTTATTGATACCTCAAATTTTCTTTGAATGGAAATCATAATATCAAATAGCCCTTTAATGTGAAACAATTACGCGCCCTTTGGTTTTCACTACTCAATAGTGCCCGCGATCTAACACCTATTATAGTAGTCATTGCATTTTTTCAATTTGCTGTATTACAACAACCCATTCCCAATTTAGGCGAACTATTAGTCGGCATTTTTTTAGTGATGCTAGGATTGAGTCTATTTGTCTATGGATTAGAAATGGCTTTATTTCCATTGGGAGAAAATATCGCTTATGCCTTTGCTCGCAAAGGTAACCTGTGGTGGTTACTGATTTTTTCCTTTTCCCTGGGCATGGGTACCACGGTAGCAGAACCGGCGTTGATCGCCGTCGCCGATGAAGCCGCGAAGGTTGCCGCTGTCGGTGGTATTATTGAGCAGACGGAAGCCGCTAAACAGAGTTATGCTAATGGCTTACGTCTAACGGTGGCATTATCGGTAGGATTTGCCATTGTTATAGGGGTTCTTCGTATCATTAAAGGATGGCCTATACACTATTTAATTATCATCGGGTATATTGGTATCATCATCATGACACCTTTTGCACCTGCATGGATTATTGGTATCGCTTACGATTCTGGCGGTGTGACAACATCTACCATTACGGTACCCCTGGTGACCGCCCTGGGTGTCGGACTGGCTTCCAGTATTAAAGATCGTAATCCAATGATTGACGGTTTTGGCTTGATAGCCTTTGCTTCGTTAACACCCATCATATTTGTTATGATTTACGGTATATTGGTACAATGAACGGCTTAATCGACTTTTTCGTTATTTTATTAGAAACGGTGCGGGATGTACTCCCTATCGTGGTTATTATTTTCGGCTTCCAATTTCTTGTTATACGCCGAGCCATTCCCCAAATTAAGAATGTCTTATTGGGATTAATCTATGTGATTTTAGGATTGGCACTTTTTCTACAAGGATTGGAGCAAGCCCTATTTCCTTTAGGTAAATTGATGGCAAGCCAACTAACCGATCCAAGTTTTATCTACCCTGGAATAAAACAAGTCAGTGATTTTCTACCGCATTGGACAGATTATAAATGGGTGTACTTATTTGCAGCCGCTATCGGCTTTTCAACCACGATTGCTGAACCTTCACTAATTGCCGTCGCTATTAAAGCTGAAAAAGTTTCAGGTGGCACCATTACCATTTGGGGTTTACGGATTGCCGTCGCCATTGGTGTGGCGATTGGTATTGCTTTAGGTACTTTTCGTATTGTAACCGGGACTCCGTTACATTACTACATCATAATAGGCTATATTATAGTGGTTATACAAACTTTTTATGCGCCTCGTATGATTGTCCCTTTAGCTTACGACTCTGGAGGTGTTACCACATCTACTGTTACAGTGCCGTTAGTAGCTGCTCTTGGCTTAGGATTGGCTGCGACAATTCCAGGGCGTAGTCCTTTAATAGATGGTTTTGGCTTAATTGCTTTTGCCAGCCTATTTCCTATAATGACAGTTATGGGTTATGCACAGTTAAGTCAGTTTTTATATCGAAAAAAGAGCCATTAAAAATACTATTTTTGGCAAAAATAGTATTTCTTTAAACCTTTCATTATAAATTCAAACCTTTTTCATTTTTGGAGATAAGTGACAGTGCATTTTAAATTAATCATTGCCTTTGTAAATGAAGATAAAACCAATAAGGTGCTCAATGCTGCCCGTGAAGCGGGCGCAACCGGTGCTACGGTTATTAATCATGCACGAGGTGAAGGTTTGGAACCTATAAAAACCTTTTTTGGGTTACAGCTAGAAACACAACGTGATGTATTATTACTCGTGGTTGAAGAACATTTATCTCGAACCATTTTAGAAAAGATTGCAAACGTGGCGGGATTTGAAGAAAAGGTGGGGGCAGGCATTGCCTTTCAAATTGACGTAGAAGATGCCATCGGTGTTTCTCATCAGATTAGAAAGTTGACTACGGTAGTGGAGGAACAAATATGAATCCGGTTAACATGATACGGGTACGTGATGTGATGAAAACGGAATTTGACAGAATAGATGGTATCAAAACCATTGCAGATGCACTTAGTCAAATGAAACACCCGGAAGTGAAATGCTTAATTGTTAACAAACGTCATTCTGATGATGAATTGGGCATATTATTGTTATCCGAGATTGCCCGTCATGTATTGGCAAAGGACCGTTCCCCAACACGAGTGAATGTTTATGAAATTATGCTTAAACCGGTGATTACAGTTTCACCACAAATGGACATTCGTTATTGTGCTCGATTATTTGATCGTTTCAATATTTTACGCGCCCCGGTGGTAGAAAACGATGATGTCATAGGTATTGTTGGATTTTCTGACATTGTACTACGTGGCATGAGTGAATATTATAATTGAATTCAGTTATCAGTTATAATTTTTAATTCACAATTTACAATTACGCTCTGAAATAATTACTACGTTTCCCATTCATGATGTCAAATACGGTGTTACCACTTCTAACAGCCGAATCACTCAAAATCCAACGCGGCGAGGGTCAAAGTGCAAAACTGATTTTAAAGGGCGATGCTAAATGCACTTTTATTATCGAAACAGGGCAATTTTATTATCTTACCGGTCCCTCTGGTGTTGGCAAAAGTACCCTCCTATGGACATTAGCACGTTTGCATCCATTGATAGCGGGCATACTACGGCTCCACGATATTAGGCATACAGAAATAACGGTTGCTCGTTGGCGCACCGAAATTGCCTTACTGCCGCAAAGACCCGTTATAATGCAGGGAACAATTGCCGACAACCTACTTTATCCACTACACACCTTTCACATACAAAAAGAACGCCTCAAAGAGCGACAAGAATCCCTACCCAATGTAGAAACATTAGAAAGAGAACTACATTCAGTCGGACTTAATGATCTCCCTTTGGAACGCGAAGCCACTTCATTATCCGGTGGACAACAAGCACGATTAGCCTTAATAAGACTCTTGCTCACTAAACCAAAATTAATACTTGCTGACGAACCCACCGCCGGTGTTGATAAAATCGCAGCTGATTTAGTGTTTAATCGCCTACACCAATTTTGTGAAACCGGCGGCGCCGTCATAATGACCAGTCATATGTATGCTGATCGCATAAAAAATGCGCAAATACAGTTAGATGGCCAAGGTACACTTCAATTAATTGATAACTGATATGATGACAGGCGCAATCGATATCGGCTGGCTAGAATTATTACTTGCCACCTTTTTTATCATGGCAGCAGGTGCCGTGTCCATTGCCATGTCACTGGGGCTATTACAGTCCCTTGCCATTGCCACACTACGTACCTATTTACAACTTATTGCACTCGGTTTTGTTCTAACCTGGATTTTCCAAATATACACCGTCTGGATAGTTTTAGGTGTTTTTTTATTTATGATGTTAATGACAGCGCAAATTTCGCTCAAGCGCGTCAAGCACAAACCACCTAATCTCTATTTCAGTACACTGAGTGCCGTTTTTATTACTGGTATAATTGTCACCTTTTCAGTGACAGGATTAATTGTGCAAGTTGAACCTTGGTATGAACCCCGCTATGTCATCAGCATTGGTGGTATGGTACTTGGCAGTATCATGAATGGAATCGCCCTCGCTTTGGAGCGTTTATTTGACGATTTTAAAAAACGTGCTGCCGAAATGAATCAAGCACTCGCCTTCGGTGGCAGCCCTTGGGAAGCCTCACTTCCCAGTATTCGCACCGCCATCACTGCCGGACTCATACCCACAATTAATTCTATGAATGCCGTCGGATTAGTCATGATTCCAGGTATGATGACAGGGCAACTCTTAGCCGGTGCGGATCCAATTCAAGCAGCGAAATATCAGATTGTCGTTATGTTAATGGTATCAGCTGCAACCGCCCTGGGTTCAATGATTAGTGTCTATTTTGCTTATAAACGTGCATTTGATAGTGAATGGCGATTTATTTTTTAAAACTCTCAAAGAGAGGGGATGTTCTAACACTGCCATTAAGTTAAGGGCAACCATTCAGTCTTGCCCTAGTTATTTCAGGCACGTTCCTTAGAAACTCATTGACTTTTTCCCAATAACCTATATTGTTCCAAGACTTTAATCCTCTCTTCATAAGCTTGCAAGCAAAATTTGACAGATTGTTCGCAATGCGGGTTCCGAACAGTGTATAACCATAATCTTAATTCTTGCTCAAGCTGTTCTTGAAAATCTGAATGGGACGATTTCTTCAACTGATGATACATTTTATGGTTTTGGTTCTCAAGCTTCCAAAGTAAAGCGTTATCACAAATAACATGCTCACTTTTATCAAATTCTTGTTCTTCAAAGCAAAATAGAGGCCGTTTTTTGCCACTGGAACTTTGACTATAGATCGTTTGTAAAGGTGTCAAAGTCTGTTGTGCTTGAGCGGCAATTTGCCTTACCAGGTTTCTAGGCTCAAACTTGAAACAAGCCTCTAGCTTTTTTGCCTGTTTAAACAAATTAACAGCCTTTTCAATTTTACCCGCTCGTGCTAACGCTTTTCCCTGCTCCATCAGCCTTTGACTTTCAGTCGTTGGCAAAGAAAATTTGTGGCGTTGTTCAGAAGTTAGACAACGTGGTACAATTTGATTGGCATAATCAATCAATGCTTGGGTATTAGAAAATACTGGCCACAGACGTGCCGTTTTATCCTTTGAAGCTGTGACCACGCGTTGACCGTCTGGACTGAAAGCGGTATAATAAAGCCAATCGTTAGGATGCCCTTCAAGTATCCCCTTAAGTTTGCCGCTAGAAATCTCCAACAAACGGGCAACTTTACCAGTGGTGACCAGATGCTGACCCGAAGGACTCAATGCCGCGTGAGAAATTCCCCTTTGATGTCCTTTAAACACCTTAACAGGCATGTCACTAAATAGGTCCCATAAATGGGCAGTTCTATCCCAAGAGGTTGTGATAATACGTTTACCCGAAGGAGTGAAGGCAACGTAAGAAAGTCCCTTTTTATGTCCTTTAAAGACTTTGAGTTGTATGCCACTACTGACATTCCATAAACGAGCAGTTTTGTCACTAGAAGCCGTCACCACGCTTTGACTATCAGGACTGAATGCAGCATAAACCACCTCATCTTTATGTCCTTCAAGTACATGGAGAATTTTACCGCTTGCGACTTTCCATAAACGAGCGGTATGATCTCTGGAAACCGTGAGTACATATTGGCTATTGGGGCTAAAAACAACACTTCTAACCGTTTTTTCATGCCCTTTAAGCACATGAATGGTTTTACCATTGGAGACAGACCATAGGCGGGCTGTATTATCCTCAGAAGCGGTTACTACATACTGACCATCTGGACTGAATTCAGCGTTTCTAACCACGCTATTATGTCCATCAAGTACATGAAGCAGTTTGCCACTTTTCACTTCCCAGAGACGAGCAGTATGGTCCCAAGAAGTTGTAACGACACGTTGACTGTCAGGACTAAAGGTAGCGTGGTAAACGCTTGCTTTGTGTCCTTCAAGCACCTCTTTTAGTTTGCCAGTAGAAACTTCCCATAGACGGGCTGTTTTATCCTTTGAAGCCGTCACGAGGTATTCACCCGATTGACTAAAAGCGACTTGAGTAACTGGTTTTTTATGTCCCTTAAGTACTTTGAATAATTCATCACCGGACATTTTCCACAAACGGGCGGTGTTATCCATAGAAGCAGTGACTACCGCTTGACTATCATGACTAAAAGCCGCGTGGAAAATGCTTTTTTTATGACCCTTAAATATATTAATAAGCTTACCACTTTGAGTATCCCACAAACGCGCCGTCTTATCCTCTGATACCGTGATAACATATTGACCGTTTGGACTGAAACTCGCATAATAAATCCTACCCAGATGTCCTTTAAGCATTCTTAAACGTTTACCACTAGCGACATCCCACAGGCGAGCGGTGTTATCCCAAGAAGCTGTCAGCACCTGTTGACCAGATGGACTAAAAGCAGCAATTGATACCCCATTTTCATGTCCTTCAAGTATCTGGAAGAGTTTACCACTTTTAACTTGCCATAGACGGGCGGTGTTATCAAAAGAAGCTGTTACCACGCGCTGACCGTTGGGACTAAAGGCGGCATGATAGACACCATTTTTATGCCCTTCAAATATTTTAAGAAGTTTTGCATTAGAAACGTCCCATAGACGAGCTGTTTTATCCAACGATGCAGTAACTAATTTCAGACCGTCAGGGCTAAAAGCAGCGTGAAACACACCACTTTCATGTCCCTCAAATACTTTAAGAAGTTCGCCACTGATTTCCCACAAGCGAACGCCTCCTCCTCCACCAACAGTGACTAAACTCTGACCGTCAGGACTGAAAGTGCCTTGAAAAACCCCTTCTTGATGTCCTTCAAGCACCTGAATCAGTTTACCATTGTCAACCTGCCAGAGACGGGCGGTATTATCCATCGAAGTTGTCACTAAATACCGATCATTTGGACTAAAAGCAGCATAAACGACTGCCTTTTTATGTCCTTCAAACAGATGTAAGAGTTTGCCACTATTCACTTCCCACAGGCAAACCTGGTTATCCCCAGAAGTGGTAACAATACGTTGTCCATCGTGACTAAAAGCCACATGATAAACAGAATCTCCATGCAATTTCAGAACATGACGTTCGCGTAATTTAAGAACCGCTTCATAAAGTTTTTCTTCTGCTTTAGGCAAGTAAGGTATTTCAGGGGCAGACATATCTTTAGGTAAAGCTTCCAAAGCAAATAAAAGCCCATTAGCGACGTTGCCCTCTTCTGTTTCATTTTGAGCTAATTCTACCAATAACAGAGAACGATGTTGTTGAGCTTGATTTTTAGCTTGATACGCCATGATGCCAAACCAAACTGCCAGCACAGTCAAGAAAATACTAACGATAAATCCTACGCCTATCATCGTCATATTTTGACGCGCTTGTTGTAATTCGCGTTTTCGTGCCGTTTCTTTCTTTTGTTCTTCTCGCTTTTCTTCAGCATCGCTTTGGGTTAAAAAACGCATAGCTAATTCAAAATATTGCCCTTGATTTTTACCATAGCGTTTAGCCCAAATCAGGTTCGGTTTTTCAGAGTGATACCAATTTAGGGCATTCGCTAGATCTAAGCCTTTCCATAATTCTGCTTGACCTTCTTCTTTTAGAAGGGCAGTTGTTTCTAAACGACGATAGGCATCAGCCGATATAGCTTCTTCTTTTGTCCATTTTCTTAAACGTTGCCATTGCCGAATGAGACTTTCATGGCTAATGTCTAGTATCGTTTTAGGTTCTAATACTTGATCTCGTGGCGGCGTTAAAAAACTTCGCCCGTCTTGGCGAAATACTTCTATTACTGCAACCACTTTTTGCCAAGACACATTAGCTAAACTTGCCACAGCGGATAATTTGACAGGGCGGCGCGTATCACGGTGTCCATTGCTTCTTTCTGTCAAACTGCGAAATAAAATTTCGGCTATTTCTTGCTGGGTAGAATTCAGTCCAGCGTAGGCAACATTGGCATGTTGAGACAAAGCGTTTTCTAACTCGCCGATTTGTTCATAATGTGTTAAGCTTAAAATAGCCCTGTTAGGATTTTCAAAATGAGCCAATCGCCACATTCGCATCAAGGCATGTTGTAATTGGGGTAATTTATCGGGATCAGTACCCACTTCATTAAGCAAGTGGTTGACTAATGCCGGTTCAACTTCATCACCAAAAACAGCCGCGGGCATTTCAATCGCATCACGCAATTGCTCACGAGTTAATCGAGGTGTTAGAAAAAGTCCTTGATTAATCGCCTCTGGCAAACCGTAAAACGTGGCACAATCACCGAGAAAATCGGAGCGCATCGTAATAATGACATAAAGTGCCGGATGGGTACTGCTTGCTAATAATAATTTGACAAAAGCCGCGGCATCATTTTTATCACCGTGTTGATAATAGCGGAAAATTTCTTCAAACTGATCAACTAAGATTAATAAACTGGTATCATCTGGTAAGGGTGTATTGGCTAGGAGTTCATGGATACTTTTGGGACCGCGCCGTAAACTGGGTTGTAATAATGAAATGGTTGCTTCATCAATAATTGTGGCAGTATCGCCTAATATCTTGTTTTCTAAAAAGGTTTCCGTTAACCGCCTAAAAGGACGGTTGCCAGGACGTAGTTCAGCCACTTTCCAACTTCCACATGCCCCTGCCATAAAGCCTGCTTCTAAAGCCGCCAACAAGCCGGTGCGTACCAATGAAGATTTGCCACAACCGGACGGTCCGACTACCGCTAGAAAATGGCTATTTCCTAAGCGTTGTATGAGTTGGTCAGTATGCTCTTCCCGCCCAAAAAAAATGTCGGTTTCATCGCGTTCATAAGGAC
>Ga0164311_10001014_pt1 | contig 13264 bp, 16 predicted proteins | sample GuaBasSedimGuay2_FD_121796 | JGI IMG/M metagenome (GOLD analysis project Ga0164311, IMG submission 121796) | Subseafloor sediment microbial communities from Guaymas Basin, Gulf of California, Mexico - Guay2, Core 4569-9, 9-12 cm | ecosystem: Environmental > Aquatic > Marine > Hydrothermal vents...
CTATCACTAAGCCAAACACAGTGAGCAGCCACCACATCAGGCCCAAGCACACCCAAACCATCAAGATAAGCTGCTACGCCTTCGCCGACATCTACCTTAAAGGCCTCCTTTATCTTTAAGTGTTCATCTTCAGTCTCCGCCAGGTGTATGTGCCATAGGATCTTTTCACCGTATTTACTACTTAGCTCCTCGGAAAGTTGCCGTAGCTCCTTCAAGTATTCTGGGTCTACGGTGTAGGGGGCATGGGGGTCTATGGTGACCCTTATTCGTCCATTAAAAGAGCCATGCCACTTAACCATCATGTCATTTATAGCCTTTAGGTCAGCTTCCTTACGCCAGGAGAAACATACATGCCCCACCATCCCTCTAAGCCCTGCCTCAGCTATCGCCTTAGCCTCGTTGCAGTCTGGGAAGAAATGGTACATGGTGTTTAGTACCGTTACACCCATTAATGCAGACTCAACTGCAGCTAAAAGAGCACCCACATAGATAGAGTAGCCGTCCATATGGGCTTCCAGCGGCCAGATTTTTTGTTCTAGCCATTGTTTTAGGGGTAGGTCGTCGGCGTAGCCTCTCAGCAGCGTCATAGCGGCGTGTGTATGAGCATTAACCAAACCAGGCAAAACTACGCAGCTTGAGGCATCGAGAACATCGTAGCCCCTATACTTAGAGGCTAGGTTTCTTCGAGGACCCACGTCGACTATTCGGCCGTCCTCCACCACTATAATGGCGTCTCGTAACACTTCTCTATTTGACATGGTGATTACAGAGCCTGCTTTAACCACGAGGCTCATGTAGAAGCCTCCAGGTAGTCGTTGACTTTGTCTGGGTCGAAGTTTTCTGTCTTTAAAGAGTTAAAGGCGAAGTTGAGTAGTTTTTTCCTGACATCTTTAGCTAGGGTTGGGTACCAGACGGGGCTTGCGATTACTAGAGCTCGCCAGGCATAGAAGGGTTGAATGACCTTGAAGAGCTCTTCATCGCCTGTGCGGTCTAGGTAGTTAGAGATGAAGAGTTTATAGAGCTCCTCGAAGCCTCCTTCAAGCCTTCCCTTACTTCTAAGCGAGAAGAAGAGGTAGTTTATGGTCATAGCTGCTACATCATCAGCAGCCTCCCCAAACTCCCCTCTGCTCCGGTCAAGTACCGTGAACTCTGTGCCGTGGGTAAAGAGGACGTTCCATGGATGATAGTCACCATGTACTCGGCATAACCTATAGGTTTTCTCCTTAAGCCTCCATCTCCACTCTACGCAGAGCTTCTCGAGCTCGATGAACTCTTCTCTGCTAATGAAGTCGGTGGGAGCTGGATAGTTGTCGATGATACCCATTATACACTCGCCGTGGCCGATGAGCTCTCTGACCCTTCTAACGTATAGCTCAGGCTCCTTACTCTTCACAGAATGGATCTCAACCAGATAGTCGGAGAGGGCTTTACAACGTTTCCTATCCAAGTCCACTATGTGACCTCTCTCCGCTATTTCTTCTAGGTCTCTCCAGTACTCTCTACCTTCAGCTTTCTCTACGAGGAGGAAGAATTCCTCAAAGTTCTTGAGGCTTATCAGCTCTTTATCGCAGGTGAAGACCCCTAAGTCCAGAGCCTTAACATGTCTAGGAAGCTTAGAGTAGGCGGAGTATGCCCAGATTAAGGACTGAGCTCTATCAGCTGGGTGTTCATGTCCAAAGTGGTCGGGCTTCATGGTTTGAAGTACCGCTCTCTTAATCTCACCTGATACCTTAAACTCAAGTAGGTATGGGACGCCGTAGCCAAACTCCTTTACATCGCCAGGCCCTCCTCCAAGCCTCTCCGCTCTAACCAACTCCACTGATTGATTGAAAACCCTAGAAAGGTAGTGTTCAAGCTGAGCCTTATCCAAAGCTCCTTCCCCGTTTAAGGCTTAGCCTTCGAGGTATAATAAGCCTGACCGTTAAAGGTAGCCTAGCTCCTTAAGCTTACGTTCAATTTTAGCTGCCGCGTCCTCAGGTCTCTCTCTATCGGCTTCCACTACCACCTCCGGGTTTAAAGGCTCTTCATAGGGTTTTTGGAGTCCTGGGAGCTCTGTAATTTCGCCTCTGAGAGCTTTCCTATACAGCCCCTTAGGGTCTCTGTTAATAGCTACCTCCAAGGGGCACTTAACGTAAACCTCCAAGAACCTAGATAGCCTCCTTCTAGCTTCATCTCTATAAACCCTTTTATTAGCGGTGGCGTCAAAAATCACGTTAACTCCATGTTTAACCAATAGCTCCCCAATGTACACTAGCGCTCTATAAAAGGCTTCCCTCTCATCCTCTGTGTAGGTAGGGCGTGGAGTTAAAGACTTACGTACCTCATCAGACTCGAGGATCTGCACCTTAACCCCCCTAGCTTTAATCCTCTCTTCGAGCGCTCGCGCTATGGTGCTCTTCCCCGACGAAGGTATGCCGGTGAGCCAAACCGCGAAGCCTTCCACCCTTAACCCCACCTATACTCTGAGAGGCGGCAAGCTTAAGTCTCGCTCAGTCTTCATGCACCTGAATAGACATGGACAAGAAACTAGTAGTCACTGCAGCTTTACCTTACGCTAACGGAGACTTACATGTAGGCCACGCTATAAGCACCTATATCCCAGCCGACATCTATGTCAGGTTTAAGCGGTTAAAGGGCTACGACGTGGTTTTCGTTTGTGGAAGTGACGACCACGGCACCCCCATAGAGGTCTCGGCGTTGAAAGCGGGCAGGTCTCCGCTGGAACATGCAAGGTACTATCATGATAGACACGCTGAAGATTTCAGGCTCCTCAACATCTCCTTCGATAACTACCACTATACTCATAGTGAGGAGAACAGGGAGCTAACGGAGAGCTTCCTGATTAAAGCCAGGGAGGGAGGTTTCATCTACACTAGGGAAGTTGAACAGTACTACTGCGAGAGGGATCGAAAGTTTCTTCCTGACCGTTTCGTGGTGGGCACATGCCCTTACTGCGGTGCTGAAAACCAGTTCAGCGACCTTTGCGAGAAGTGCGGTAGGGTCATAGAGCCTGGAAAGATACTTAACCCTAAATGCGCTGTATGCGGCTCAACCCCTATTAAACGTAGATCCCTCCACTTCTTCTTCAAGCTCAGCGCTTTCAGGGAGAAGCTATACTCTTGGCTAAGCTCAGCTTCAAGCCGTGACTTCCCCAAGGAGGTGGTTAACTACGTGCTCAACTGGCTCCAAGCAGGCCTTGAAGACTGGGACATAACACGTGAAGATTACTGGGGCTTTAAGTTACCTTTCAAGGAGGCCTCCGACAACCAGTACGTCTATGTCTGGTGGGACGCGCCTATAGGTTACATAGCCTCTACTGTGAATTACTGCCGTAGAGCAGGTAGGGATTGGGAGACGTACTGGAAGGACCCTTCAAGCAAGGTAGTCCACTTCATAGGCAAGGACATAGTCTACCACCACTTCATCTTCTGGCCAGCCATGCTCCTAGCTGCTGGTTTTCCGCTACCAGGGAAGTACGTAGTCAACGGGTACTTGACCCTAGAAGGAGAAAAGATGTCTAAGAGTAGGGGGTGGCTGATACCTTTAAGATACCTGCTCGAACGCTACCCATCAGACTACCTGAGGTACTATGCTTGTTTCAAAGCCGCTAACTCCACGAGGGATAGCGACTTTAGCTTAAGGGAGTTCCAACGCAAAGTCAACAACGAGCTTGCTGATAACATAGGTAACTATGCTCACAGAGTGCTCGTATTAATACATAGATTTTTCGATGGAATCGTGCCCAACCCCTCTTGCTTTGATCAGGACGATGAAAGGTTTAAGGCCTTCATTGAAAAAGCGCCTTCAGAACTCGAACCGATCTACGAGGAAGCCGACTTCACGAAGGTGGGCGACCGTATACTACAAGCCTTCTCCGAGGCTAACAGCTATCTTAACTTAAAGGAGCCTTGGAGGAAAGCTAAGCAAAACGTAGAGGAAGCGGCTACAGCTATTTACTTAAGTGTAAATTTCCTGAGGGACGCCATGGTGGCCATGTACCCCATCACACCCACCTTATCCTCCCGAGTGTTGTCCTTCATTCACGTTGACGGAGACCTACAGCTCAGCTGGGATAGCCTAGGCAGGTTTCTCGTGAAGCCTGGACAGCGCATAGCTCGCCCTCAGCCCGTAGTCAAGAAGATCATCGACGCAGAGATTGAGGAGGACTTGGAGAGGCTTAGGAGAGGCTTCCTAGAAGAAGAGCCTGGTTGAGGTTTTCTCACACTTATAGACCTCGCTGTCTATATCTACGGAGAGAGTGAAGGTGACTATTACGCCGACGGTATACCTTGAAACCTACGGTTGCTGGCTCAATCAAGGCGACTCAGAGATAATGCTGGCTCTCCTCGAAGACATAGGCTTTACAAAGGTGAAGGCTCCTGAGCAAGCCGACCTCATACTTGTCAACACCTGTGCGGTTAGAGGCGAAACAGAACGTAAAATCTTGAGAAGGCTCAAGGCTTTAGACGCTATACGTAAACCTGGCTCGAAGCTCATAGTTGCTGGATGCTTAGCTACCTATAGGCCGGCTCTGATTGCCTCAACAGCTCCTTCAGCTAGTCTACTCTCCACTTTCTCCGTCGAAAAGGTGGTTGAGGTCACCCTCACGCCGGGGAGGTTGGCAGTTTTAGATAAGGGTCCTAGGAGGTACCTGCGCCTCCCGAGGTTTAAGGGAGGTAGAAGGTGTGTAGTCCCCATAGCTGTAGGGTGTTTAGGTAGCTGTGCTTACTGCGTCATGCCGCTGTCTAGAGGACCGCTACGGAGCTATCCTCCAAGCGAAGTGTTGAGGTATGTTAAGGAGGCGGTGGAGGCTGGGGCGAGGGAGGTCTATCTAGTGGCTCAAGACGCTGCTGCTTATGGACGAGACATAGGATACTCTCTTCCAAACCTCCTCCGCGACATATGTAAAGTGGAGGGAGAGTTTATGGTGAGGGTCGGCATGATGGAGCCTTCCACCACGCTTAAGGTACTTCAACCGCTCCTCGAAGCCTTTAGCGATGATAAGGTTTACAAGTTTCTCCACTGTCCCGTGCAGTCTGGGAGCGATAAGGTGTTGGAACTGATGAATAGAAGGTATAACGTGGACGTTTTCCTCTCCATTGTGGAGGCTTATCGCTCAAGTTTCCCTGATGGAAGCTTGGCTACCGACATCATGGTAGGGCTGCCGAGCGAGGAGGAGGCGGACTTTAAACAGACCTGTGAGCTACTAAAGAGGATAGAGCCGGATAAAGTACACATAGCCCGTTTCACCCCCAGACCACTTACGCCAGCTGCCTCCATGCCTCATCCACCCGACTGGGTTAAGAAGGAGAGGTCTAGGAGGCTCACCCTCCTTGTTGATGAGCTTACTCTCCAACGTAATAGGCGCTGGCTAGGCAGAGAGGTGAAGGTTCTCGTTACGGGCGAGGTTAAGGAAGGTTCTCTCATGGGGAGAACCTATACCTATAAACCTGTTGTCTTGCCTAGGCAGCCAGGCTTAGCTTGGAGATGGGTCAATGCATCGATCACCGAGGCCCACCCATACTACCTTAAAGCCACCTTACTTTAACCTCCTCCAACGGGAGGGAGTAGGGCTACTAAGTCCCCATCCTTAAGCTCATGTTCCAGGCCGACGCTTTTAGCGTTCACCAACACAGTGTAGCCTTTAGCTAGCTCCCCGCTCTCATTTAACGCTGTGCCTAGGAATACTTGAGGCCACCTACCAGCGAGAAGGCGGAGGAGGTCGCTTAGCTTAGCTCCATCCTTTAACTCCACTTCAACCCTACCACTGCTCATTTTTTCCCTGAGCTGAGCAAATAGCTTAACCTCCACCTTCACTTACCTTCACCTCAAACGTTGACCTGCCGTGGCTGAGAAGCTACTTAACGAGGGGTTTAAGAGGCTTTACTTAACCTTAAAGCTAGATGCAGGGTAAGGAGCGTAAGTGGGCCTATCTAACCCTTCATTCTAAGTGGGATCGCACAGACCTTGACATACCTATCTACAGAGCTTCGGCTCGCGGCCGAGTAGTCCCCCTCTTTAAAGCTTTAACCTCAAGCTTCTGCGTGAATGAATGTCTCTACTGCGCTCTACGTGCTCCTCGAAGTATAGCTAGAGCTAGATGGACCCCTGAGCTTCTCGCGGAGGTTGGTTTTAAGTTATGGAAGAGCGGCCTCGTGGAAGGTGTTTTCTTAACATCTACTGTTGACCGTGACCCTGACCGCTCAATGGAGGTGGAGTTAGAAACCGCTGAGAGGCTTAGAGCTATGGGTTTCACAGGCTACATTCACCTGCGCGTAATGCCTGGATGTAGCCGCCACTTAATAGCTAGGGCAGCTGAGCTAGCTAACCGTATAGGTGTTAACTTAGAGGCAGCTTCCTCAGACATATTCGGTGAGCTCTGTCCAGACAAGGGGGATTATCTTAACGACCTAGTAAAGAGGTTGGAGTGGTGTGTAGGGGAGGCTTCAAGGGCTAGGAGTGAAGGTTTCAACATCGACGTGGACACCCAAGTAATAGTAGGCGCCTCCATGGACAACGACCTCTCATTTCTGGAGCTGACTTGGCGCCTCTATAGGCACCGTCTACTTCGAAGAGTCTACTATAGCGGTTTCGAGCCCATTAAAAATACTCCTCTACAGCAGCATCCTCCATGCTCTAGGCTCCGTGAACATAGGCTCTACCAGGCCTCCTTCCTCCTACGAGACTACGGCTTCACGTTAAACGACTTAAATCCTCTCCTAGACGGCCGAGGCATGTTGCCCAACGCTAGCAACCTTAAGCTCCTCTACGCTAAACGTAACCCAGAACTATACCCCGTAGACCTCAACGAGGCCTCCTACGACATGCTGCTTAAGGTACCCTTCATAGGCCCTAGGACAGCCAAGAAGCTAATGAAGCTACGAAAGGAGAAAGGTAAGGTAACACCAGGCGACTTAAAGCTGCTTCTCGGCGAAGCAAGGTTTAGGTTAGCCAAGCTCTACGTAGCTGTTCAAGGGAAAAGCCTAGTAGACTTTATATAATGCGTTCCTCAACAGCCTTAGAACAGTGCATCTCCATGGCTCGCTGGCTTAATCTCACGCTCTTAACCTTAACATTCCTCGTCGTAGCCCTTACTCCTCAAGCCTATGCTCAGCCCAGCGTCTACGCTGAGCGTAGGGTAGAGGTTTACCTAAACCACCTGGTTTTAAAGGACACCATAACCATCCTCTCAGCCCCCTTTAACTTAACCTTCGCGCTTCCAACCTCCATCGAGGAGGACCTCTTAACCATCTATGTAACCTCTCCTAGCGGAGAAATTATTCAGCCTACAAGGCTTGGAGTAGAAGGAAACCTAACATTGTTCAGCTGCCTCATCCAGGATGAGGGCAGCGCGGAGGTCGTATACACCCTCTTTAACCCTGCCCAAGGCTTAAACAGGACTTTAATCCTACCGCTCTATCCCATTTTAGGCTTCGATGTCGAGCAGTGTAACGTCACCTTCACCTATCCTCAGGAAGCCTACGTAGTCCAGGTCTACACGTTGGGTGTAGAGGTCTTAGAGGGTGAGAGGCCTATCAAGGCGGTTAACATTTCAGGCCCTCTTCCTCCTTTCACGTTGACCTGGCTCAACTCCACCTACGCATTGAACCGTGAAGTCGAGAAATTCATCTGTGTTGAAGCCTTACGAGAACTGAACCTAGAACCTAACGGCGAGTTTGAAGCCTCTGACACCTTGACCTTCCAGGGCTTAAACCCCAGCGACAGGGTCCAAGTAATAGAGTTCACCCTACCACCAGGCGTTGAGGAGGTGAAGGTGAGAGACTTCTTTGGCTTCTTCGAAAAACGAGATAGCTTAGATCTTTTACTGTCAGCTAACTACGAAGTAGACCAGCTGGAGAACGCTACCATCATAAAGGTTAGGCCTAGGTTCACCCTTGGCTACGGAGAAAACGTCACCTTCACCGTCACCTACCACTCTTGCCTAGAAGGGACGGGTGAAGTCACCCTACCCACCCTACCCTTCAATGACCAACCCATCCTTCACTTAACCCTAATCCTCCATCCTCCTCCGGGAACCACAGAATTTGAGGCTGATCCTCCACTAAGCCTAGAACAAGTCGATGGTTCAACCATAGCTAAATATACCTGTATAAACCTCTACCCTCCTCCTACCACCTCAGTCACCATGAGGTTCACCCTAGGTTTTACTCTACCTATCGCGTTGACGCCTATGCTCTTAGTTCTCGTGGTGGTCCTCGTAGCCTCCACCTTCATCATGGTTAAGGCCAGGAGACCTCTGCCCACACCAACCATAGCTGAGCCGTACCCTCAGTGGCTTATCGACCACTACGACGAGAAAATCGCGATACTTGACAAGCGAAGAAGACTCTACAGAGACTTCGGTGCAGGCAAGATCAAACGGAGAATCTACGAACACCAGCTACGCGCCCTTAACATCGAGCTCTCCAAGTTAGAAGACCGGATCAAAGAACTCAAGAAGAAAGTAAAGGAGGCTAAACCAAGCTATGTGGACTCCTTATCCATGCTTGATGAAATCGATAAAGAACTAGAAGAACTCGAGGAGACTAGGAGAAACATCGAGTCCAAGTTCAGGACAGGGAAAATGACTAGAAGGGAGTTCGAGGAAAACATGACAAAACTCTCTGAGAGACAAGCTGCTCTCCAAGCCAAACTAAGAGAAGCCCTCTCTAAATTAAGGGCGCAACGCTAAAAAACAACTTCATAAACCCTACTTCCGAAGCCGGGTGGTGTAGCGGCCAAGCATCACGGGCTCTGGCCCCGTGGACGGCGGTTCAAATCCGCCCCCGGCTATAATTAAAACATTACTGTATCTTCTTAACGCAACACACATCCTCTTGTTATCTAATGATAGGCTCTTCTTGTCTAATGTTTTAAAGAGCCTGTTAATGTAAATCTTTTATAAATGTTGATCTTCAGATTCTTTGATATGAGCGACGAGGCTAAGATCGTTGAGATATTGAAGCAGAATCCGGCTGGGCTTGGTACCATGCAGATAGTTAAACTAAGTGGGTTAAAGAGGGCTCAGGTATCGAGGATCTTAGAGGAGCTTGTATGTAAAGAGGTCGTTGTTAAGAAGACGAAGGGTTGCCGCGTAACTTACGTGGTTAAAGAATAACGTGTTGTAATAGCGATTTCAATGTTTTCGGGCTCGTCGGGCCGCGATGACCACAGTTGAAAAATTCTACGTAAACCTGCTCTTCCACGTAGTAATGATGTTTATAAAAAATATTGAACTTTAGTTGAATGCTGATTATCGATCTGCCTACGTAGTCTTTGTGGTTATGGCTAAGAGCCCGCCTACGAAACCAAGCACAGATCCGATGATGAGGCCGCCGCCGGCTATGAGGCTCAGGAGGGAGAAGACGAGTACGATGATCCCCCAAGTGCTAAGCTGTTGAGGAACTTTATACATCATAATGGCCCCTGCAAACACCAAAGCTCCCGCTATGATTCCTATTATGGAGAAGGTCGACATCATGCTTTGAAGACCGTTCATCCAAGGTCCCATCATCCAATGTTCATGAGAAATAGGCATTACGAGAAGGCTCCAGTAAAGCCTCAGTGTGCTGTATATCAGAATTATTATGCCGGATATCAATGAAAGCATGAATGCTGGATAGCTATTACTCAAGATTTACAACTCTACATGTGTTACTTATCGTGTTATAAATGCGTTTCCCCAAGATCATGCGCGTTTCTTTTTCTACGTTGTAAATGCGGGGGGTGGGATTTGAACCCACGATGGCCTTCGCCAACGGATACCCCAGGCCACCTCTTGAGTTTAGGCAGAGCTTCTCGGCTTCTTCCGCCCCCTTGGACCTGGCTCGGGAACCCCCGCCTATGGTAGACAGCTTAAAGGGTGAGTTTTAAGCTTAGCCTTTTGAGGGGGTTTTTATGGGACGATACTCCTTGATGTCCATGAGTGTAACGAGCTCGCTTTTGAAGAATGCAGACCTCCTGCTCTACAGCTCATGTATAGAAAGGGAGTACCCTGAGGTTGTCGAGAAACAGTCCATGGACAAGACTGCTCTTCACGTCTGCCTCCAGGAGCGACACATGGACCCTGTGGGGTTTAAGGTAGCTACCATCATCTATAAGTCACATCCCAGGTCGATAACCGTGCTGACCATGAACGGCTCTCCGCACTGCGTGCAGCTTCACATGGCAGTTGAACAAGCCAAGCAGCTGACGAACTATGCTGGGGCAGTAAAACATCTAGTGGTTGAGCGTGGAGTTCTGATTGAGGTAAGCTCAGAGGCCGTGAAGGCGGCTAGACACCTAGCTATGGTGGAAGAGCTGCTTAGGCTCGCGAGGAGGAGTTGATGTGATTTTCTAAGTTTTTCAACAGGCTTTAGCATCCAGTACGGGATGTTGCAAAGTACGTGGAAAGCCTTAGTCCTTGAGAGACGATACAGCTTTCATGTTACACATAGAAATCGTGCTTGACATAACCTCGGTCATGGTTTAATGATAGTGAAACTTATTAAATGCATAAAACTCTCTAACAAAACGCGGCCGTGGTCTAGCCTGGTCTAGGACTCGGGCCTTCCACGCCCGCTAAGAGCCTAAAGCTCTCGGGAAACCCGGGTTCAAATCCCGGCGGCCGCATTTTTTGGTTAGAAAGATGTAGATGCGCGGAGGCTTTGGCCAGCTACCTTCGAATCAGCTTTTTTCTAAGAAACGTCAACGATCAGCCCTTAACAGTCAAGATGAAGTTAGAGTTACTAAACTTAAACTGCATGGTCTAAAGTTTCTGTTCAAGCCTAGCGATAAATTCTTTGTAATCCACGTAAAGGAGGGGAAGCTGCCGCCTTTCTAGGAGGCTTGGGCATGGGAGAACCAGCAGGTACGATCTCTATCAGCTCAGGCTTCAAGTTAAGAGGCTTCATACATCTAGGGCAGCGGCTTCCATATCTCCTAGAAATCTCCACTAATATGGGCGTCCTGGCTGTGAAGGCAGGCTCCTCAGCCTCCACCCTCCTTAAGACGAAGCCGCATCTTGAACAGGCAAAGATTAAAGCCATAATCATCAGCCAAGTCAATTCTTTTCGCAGGAAACCTACTTAACCTAAGCGCCTTGACAAAACGAGGCTTACGCTAAGAATACCCAGCGATTATCAACGAAATACCTAAAGATTAAAACTTACATCGACGGCCCTCGATGAACTTTACTTAAAACCAGCATCCCGGTAAGATTTAAGAAACCGACAGCACCAACCTACACCACGCCCCGGCCCGTCGCCCCGGTAGTATAGCCATGCGAAGAGCACTAGAACGGTCAAGTATACCGGCCTTTCGAGCCGGCGACCCGGGTTCAAATCCCGGCCGGGGCATACGGTTCTCTTCAGGTCCACCGTAAAGTTTAAACAGATCAGTCAACGGTTCCCTCTTCTAGGAGAGGAGGAGAGGCGGGAACTCATGCCTGAACTCAGCCTTGAAGCTTGGAGGGTTAGGGTGAACGTCTCCGCGCTGGATGACGAGGCTAGGCGTAGGCTCCTTGATAGGGTCAAGGGTAAGTTCGGTTTACGGAGGCCTGTAGGGCGCTCGGCGGAGGTTCAGACTATACGACATTAGGGCGTTCTTCGCGAGCTACATGAGCTAACTAATTCGAGAAAATATTCAGGGTCTTCGTGAGGATGACGCAGCGTTGATGGATTTACAATCTCAGCATCAGGGATTTTTTTCCTTAATAAGCTTCAGTTCTTTGTGTTCACGAACCGTATAGTAGGTTTCTAGTGGATGGGCATAGTATATCTTCGATCATAATGGCCTCTTCTATTCCTCCTCTTCCCTAACTATCGTGAACTCGAAATCACCATTAACGGGAGTGCTAGAGATCTGAATGAGCCCTCTCTCATACGCTTGACCCCATATTTCCTCTATTTCCTCGTCTGTGTATCCTTTGGCTTGTAGGTAGGGTTTGAACTCGGATTCAAGGATCCATGTTTTATTGAAGTGCTTGAAGAGCTTGTCTATAATGTCTTTCAGCTCTTCGTCTGTAAATTTTCTTTTACTCATGTTTAGGTCCATTATTCCATTATTGATTAAGCCTTAAAACCTATGCGCTGTGGCTTGGATCTATGGGTAATCGATGTAGTCGTGGCTCCGAGTTGCTTTGATGCCGCTGCTTATCGAAGCGTTTTAGTGAAATTGGGTCGAGGTTTCTCGTGGAGATTGGTAGGGCTGCGGTATTGGCTCTGGTGTTCATCGCAGTGGTTGGCGCAGCCATGGCTACGTGGTGGCTTAGGGGTCATTTTACCGTTCATGTCGAAGGAACTTTAAGTCAGGGGCAAGCTCCTCCTAAGCCTATGTCGAGTGGGGAGGTCTTTGTCGACTGGTCTGACGCTAAGGTCTTCTCTGACTCGGAGGGGTTTTTGACTAGGCGAGGGCTCACCGCCCAATAACACCGTTTCCTCTCTGCGACATATTGAAGGTCTACGTGAAGGAGGACGGCGCCTGGCTGTACTTTAAGTTTGAACTAGCTGAGGAGTTTCCAAAACTACCTTTAGACTACGAAGATGAAATGGTAGTAGAAATCACGTGCGTGTTGCTCATCACGTTATGCCATGGTTACCCACTGCTTTGCATAGCCATCTACAACGCTACTACGGGTGAGAAAATACGTGTACATCCTCCGTTCATGTTTTTATATTGATGACCACTACGCTCCAGCCAAGTGAAGCGAAAACTTCGATTTACGGACTTGTATTCGATAAACCTGGTAGCTACGCCGTAGCGGGCTTCGCGTCTTTCAGTTTACAAGAAGATGGAGAAGACATAAGCTTGCTCACAGAATGAGTAGAGATTAAGGTTCAAGGGCTCAATTGACTTATGGATGTAACTTATCACTGCCTGCACTTTCTATCCTTCTCGTCACTTTTGAAATCTAAGTAGAACACTCGATACTTTAACTTTTGATAATTTTGATTACATGGCTTAAGGAGAAGTTTTTTAGTGATGCCGTGAAATATTGAGTGGTGATGAAAAAACGGCCGAGTTAAAGAGGATATATAAATGTGATGTTTGCGGAAATATCGTTGAGGTGTTGCACAGCGGTGTCGGTCAACTGGTTTGTTGCGGCCAACCCATGCGCTTAGTGGCAGAGGTAGAGGGAGGTTCTGCTGCGGAGAATCATGTCCCCATAGTGGACTATGGCGAGAAGATTACGGTTAAAGTGGGAAGCGTACCTCATCCCATGGAAGAGAAGCATTACATTGAGTGGATTGCGGTCGAAACAGATGATGCTACATACAGGAAATAC
>Ga0164311_10001015_pt1 | contig 13257 bp, 13 predicted proteins | sample GuaBasSedimGuay2_FD_121796 | JGI IMG/M metagenome (GOLD analysis project Ga0164311, IMG submission 121796) | Subseafloor sediment microbial communities from Guaymas Basin, Gulf of California, Mexico - Guay2, Core 4569-9, 9-12 cm | ecosystem: Environmental > Aquatic > Marine > Hydrothermal vents...
AAATCCAGTATTCTTATTCTTTGCAACTTTAATATGACTAGTGTCAACGTGTTCTTTCCTAAAATTCTCTAAAAGTAATCTGCCAAAGTAATCGTCACCAATACATCCAATAAAACCAGTTGGAACCCCTAACCTCGAACAGGCAACGGCGAAATTAGAAGCACCGCCACCAGGAAAAAACTTAACATCAGCAGCTAACACTTTCTGATCAATAACTGGAAGTCTAGGGACCTTAACAATAATATCTAAATTTGCATTACCTACGCTCACGATTTCTACATTCAACACCAACACACCTCAAAATTCAAAATATTAAGGAAGTAAATTATTAAGATACTCTTGAAAAATCTGAAATATATATGATTTTACTGGAGAAGTGTGTAATGTCAAGTCAAGTAAAAGCTTATGGCGTCTATGACCATTTAATTAACCAAATTGTAGACAACTACTATGTTCACATCTTGAATTTAATTAGGCCATTCTTATTTTTTAATCATAAACTTTGTAGATTAATCAGTTTTCATCGTTTGGTAAAAAGAACATCAAAATCCGGAAAACCATATATTAGGAAAAGAGTGTTCGATGAAAAAATGTTAGAAACAAAAAATGTTAAAGAAATACTTGGATTAATGCGTAAATATAAGGTGTTTGACATTAACATGACTTGTAATTGTTATACTAATCCATCAATTGCTGCGAAAATTTCAAGAGAAAAATGTACTTATCTAACTAATCTAAATGGGTACCAAATATATGAAAGATTCAACTGCAACAAATGTTTAGACAAAAAATGTAAAAGAAATGTACTATTGCATCACTCATATTTATATATTGATTTAGATTTAAAAATTGAAGAAGCACAACTTAATGATTTATACATTAAGATCAGAGAAATCGAAGATGATCTTAAAATAAAAACGATAATAAAAATTAGTTCTCACCAAGGTTTACACCTACTTCTACCATTATCAACCGTAAAAATAAACCAGAATATTACGTCGCCCTTAGAAAGAACACTCTACCAATACTCTTTTGGCATCGCCATGAAAAAAATCATCGAAGAGAGACTTAATATAGTACGGGTTGACCCGTGGAACTTCATCGATCTTAATCAATCAGTAAGAACACCATTCTCTCTACATTATGAATATCTTATACCATCAATACCTTTAACAGATGAAAACTTTGAAGAAAACATTAGGAAAATAAAGGAAATAATAAGTGAAGCTAGCTACAAGCTTAAGATAAGTTTAGCCAGAGATTTAGTAACGAGTAATGAATGGAATTTTAAAGTAGAACATGATAACACAAAATTCATCAAAAACTGCTTAGAAAACTTAAAACATGAAGCAATTAAAAAAGTTTTAAGAATAAAAATAATTAAGAGGAAGCAAAAAGCACCTAATTGGTTTAGAAGAATTGTAGAGAAAAAAGTTAAGATCTCAAAAGAGGATACTCAAAAAATGAAAGAGTATTTTAAATCTTTAGGTAAAAGTGACACGGAAGCAGAGCATATAATTAGGAAAATAATTGAAATAAAGGATATCCTATAGTGCGATGAGACAAAAGTGGTGAAATAATTGAGTAAAAAGTTTTGGACTAAGCCGGTATGTTCAAGTTGTATTTTAGAAGTTTCAACGAAGACTATCCAACTAGCAACATCGAATGAAAACCTACAGTTTCAAGCCATAAAAAAGGTATTAAAAATCTTAAGTGAAGAATTTTCAGAATATACTATGCCTGTATGGTTGTCAAATCAGATATTCTGGGAAATCTCAAAAATAACAAATAATCCAGACCCCTTTAAAGAATTAAAAAGAAAAAGCAACGAAATCGCGTTTAAAATGGCTGAAAAAATTAAGGAACATGTGTATGAAAGTAGAACTCTTGATGAGAAACTTAAGAAAGCATTATCAGCTGCGGTGACTGGAAATGTTATAGATTTTGGAACAGCAAAACATGATTTCGACCTAAATCAACTGAAAGATCTCTATTTTGAGATTTTAAGACAAGGATTTTCTATAGATGATTCAAATCATCTGTTAGATCTGTTAAAAAATAAAGAGAGTCCTAATGTCCTTTATATTGGTGATAATGCTGGTGAAATAGCTTTTGACAAAATTCTAGTAGAAGTTCTACTTGAAAATGGAGCAGAGGTAACATTTGTTGTAAAAGATGGGCCAATAAGTAACGATGCAACTCTTACTGATGCCGAATATGTAAAGCTTACTAAACTTGTGAAAGTTATCACAACAGGAAGTAATAGTCTAGGCGTTGATTTTAACAATGTATCGAGAGAATTTCTAAAAGAATTCAAAAAATCAACTTTCATCATAGCCAAAGGTCAAAGCAACTATGAGTGCTTTACATGGTTTAAAGAAAAAATAAACAAACCTGTTTTTCTACTGCTCAAAGCTAAATGTGTTCCTATAGCTAATCATTTGGGAGTAAATGTAGGAGAAAATATATTAAAATACTATCGTTGAAACCTTAAAAGTTGGATAGAAAATTGTATCTGAAAAATAAAAAATAAATAAAAATAGATTATATTGTGTTAGAAACTTGCTGTAACCTGTTCGACGTATGTGGTTCCATCGCTTAAGAATATTTTTATTTGAACTCTGTCTCCATTATTCCAAGACATGTCATCATCGTAGTCTGTACGTAGAATTATTACTATTGTTATTTGTTGTCCTGCATCTAATGAAGGATATGATCCAGGTACAGGTTCTGTTGAATGAACAGCATATCTAGCAGTGCTATGGGTTGTTGCCCAGGTATCCGTACCTCCTCTTGTAAAATCAAATCCTATGTAAGGATCACCTTCCAAATAATATGCTCTTAAACCTTTTGTGGTATCAATATTTATGGATTGCGTTCCTTTGTTCTGGATTTTAATTGTTATCTTATCAGCGTAGGCATCACCGTCGGTGTTTTCGAAGGTTACCTCTATTATATCGATTTTCGCCGATGGTGATAACATTGGTAGTACCATGGTCCATACTACTGCAACAGCAACGACAGTAATAGCAATGAGCAGTACGGCAGCTACCACCGTTGAGACAGCTTTTCTATTTTTAAGCACCCTCTTTGTTGTCATAAGTAATACACCTATTAGCCACCTTAGAGAATAATGTAGTAATAGGAATATATAAAGTTTATTATAATAGTTATTACAACAAAGTAAGGAACTATGTTCCTTAAACGCGATAAAAAACAATTTTTCCTTTAAAGTGCATTAATATTATTGTATTTTGATTTTTACAAGGTTTTAAGAGCTTCAACAAAAACACCAGAAGAGCTAACAGCACTAACATAAATAGTCACAGTACCTGGGCTAGTGAAAATTAGTTCGGCTTGATACATACCTCCTCCAATATAGTTTGCACGAGTACCATTAATGTACACAACTGCGTAATCTACACTTAACTCTTCCAAAATACCTACAGTTTTAGTAAAGTTCACTTGAACAATAAGATTAGTACCAATTTGGTCAATTTTACTAATGGACAATTTAAAAATATGAGTAGCATTCACGGTTTGTTCTATTTTTGCAAATTCGTTTTCGAGCTGAATATTAATAATTGCTTTGAAAATAGATGTGGACACTGTAGTATTCCAAGTTCTAAGGTATGATAATTGGCTAGAGTCGTAACTTATGTATAATTTGTAACCTCGATCTTCATACTCATTTTTCAAACAGTCAATCCATTCATCTAAATAATATTTTGCAACATCCAAGTAATTAAAGGTAGCACCGCTTTTATCCATTTGAGTTAAATTTGCAAGAATTAATTCCACTCTTTTAAGAGTTTCACCCCTAATATTATTGAAAACAAAATAAATATCATCAGAAACTTCCATATTTTGCATACTATTTCTTACCCCTACAATAATTATTGATGCTGAAATGAGAGCCACAGCTATAACCGCTACTGCCATAGTGTAAAACTGTGCTTTCTTTACTTTGATAAACATGTTTTTCACTCCCAAAGATATAATTCTATTTTTCTAGGGGAAGAATCTGTAGAATTTCCAGCTAAAATATATGTTACCTTTACAATCATGCTGTTTTGAGGCATGTTTTCACCTATTGGCCCAACTATCCTTGACCAGGTTCCAGATTCCCATTTGTATACATAGAATGAGAAATATACGTTAGAAGGTAGCGTCAAATCGATTAATTGACTTAAAGTATCCCATTTCTCATTATAAACAAGTTCAGATAGTTTTCCAGATTCGGCAAGAACAGTTAAGCACTGTTCTCCAATATTTGACAGATAACCGCTCCTATCTTGTTCATATGATATGTAATAATGAGAATAAACAAGCGAGAGGATTCCAAGGATTATGATAGAGGCTATAATGAAATCCACAGTATAGTATTGTGCTCTTCTATTCCTCAATAATAACATTTAATCACCACCAAAAACAAACTTTTCCTAATTGTTACAAACATGCTTGTTACGATTATGTTCTTTGCATTTTCTTTCCTCTCACCATAAGACAAAGGATTCTTAGTTACATCTTCTCTATTACTGTAAAACCCTAAGGTTGAAGGAAAACTATAAAAACCAGTTCCTCTTGTTCCACCAATTCTTAAATTCACAACTAAAAATATGGGAATATCTGAGGGAACTAAAACATCTTTCCACTCACCTTTATACCATCCAGTTGGCCCCGTGGTAAATGAAATAGATTCTAAGGGTTTAAAAATAAGGTTTCCAGATCTATCTAAATAGAATATTGTTGCATTAAACCAGTTTGGATTTCCTTGAACATATACTGTTACATTTAGATGTCCAGAATCGGGGTACTCTAATATAGAAGCTCTAAGTATATCATTATCAAAATTTTGAGGCCTAAAAACTACGTACATGTAATTATAAGAATACATGCCTTCATCTAATTGAGCTATTGCTATTAAAAGTAAAGTATTTGCTTCACTTCTTAAACCACTTATTGATAAAGTAGCTTCTCCATTATCATTTGTCAATAAATTTGTTCTAAGTAAAATTTCACTTTGTTCATTTATTGCCAAAACCGTTACATTAACGTTAGATAAGGGAATGTTACTCCAGTCAGTGGTCTTTATGATAACATTATTTCGATCTTCTTTTAATGTTAAATTAAAATATGGTAGAAGAAGAATTTCAATATCAAAGCCGTCTAAACCCAAAAGCTCTTTCAAAGTCCCTTGATCGGATGTAATAAGTAAACCATTTGAATCACTGGCATCGTATGGAAGATAATAAGGATTTCTAATATCTAGTCTTGAAATTTTATTTGTATCTAATATTAATCCGGAGTTTTCATCAGCAAGACCAAATTTATCTGGAAAACTTGTAAGTCTTATCATACCCCAATCTGCTGGATCTCCTGGAGATTGCAAAATTTCTGTTGTTAATAATTCAGATCTTCTTTCTAGGGTTTGGATGTTATTCCAGTGTTGTAAGCTGCTAATTTGACCTATGATTAACTGACTTGTAGGTAGAACTATAACCATGATAAAGGCTACCGCTGTTAAAAGAAACTCTACTTTACTAGCCACCAGAAACCACCTCTAACACTATTGAGCCAGGAGTGGCAGTGATAACTGGTATTTTCCCTCTTCTCAAATCTACGCTATCAATTTGACCTTGAAAAGTAATTGAACCGTCGATTGTGTTCAATTTTTTAATAACTGATAGTTTTTTAGTGGAAATTGATAAAACAATTTGTTTTACAGCATCTACAGATGTATTAAACTTTATTGTGTAACTGTAACCTTGTATACTCGAAGGTAACTCTAAGGTTAATGTAATGTTCGATCCTTCTAAAACAACCTTGTATGCAAGAAGAACGTTATTTGAAATATATTCAATAATTCTGTTCATTTCGCTGTCAACAGCTACAGACGCTAAAGATGCCTGTAGATTATTAAACATTATGACTGTACTTGAAACTATAGCTATTCCCAGAACCACAAGTAACGCGTAACCAACAGCTTCATTCATCTATTGCACCCCTATCACAATGTTTACCTGCAAAACCATTATTCTCAAAATCTGACCTGTACCTAACGTCACTGTAGCAATCTCTTCATCAAAATTACTGCTTTGATCTGCATCCCAACCCCTAATGTAGAATGTAGATGTTCTTGATTCTTGATATTGATATACGGTCTGAGTTCCAGCATGCTTTACAAGAAGTTTCCTATCACCTAAGAAATTAAGATTTGAACCAGTATCTGTTGTTAATTTAATAAGAAGAAATACTACATCATAGTCGTTGTCTCCATCTCCATCTACGTCCCTTTCATACGTATGAAAAACAACTCTATATTTTAATCCCACAATGACCGTGCTACCTTTTTGACTTTCAATGATCTGAGCATTTTCCCTTTCTGAAGAATCAGATTTAACATAGTGATATTTAGAGCCATATAAAACTCGATAATCATTCTCTCCTACTAGTCTTCCTGAGTATGAAGTATTATAGGTTAGTCTTCCTAAAGATCCAGTATAAATTGTTTGGTTTCCAGCTCCACTTGGCTGGTACAGAATCTGAATATCATAACCAGATGTAGGAGATATTTTGAAAACACCTCTTGGGACGTTCAGAGTTAAAATTATCGAGGAGTTACTTCCTTGGTTTATTAGAGTGTCTATTTTACTGTCTAAAAATTTTAAAGTGCTTATAGCATCTAATATTGATGCTTCTGCTTGCTTTAACTGTATTTGAGGAATTACAACTGCATAAACAATTGCTATTGCCGAAATACTTAAACCTAGGATTAAAGCAAATCCTATAATGTAACTTATGGCTCTCCTACGCATCAATTTCAAAATTTACACCTCATCTGATGTAAATTCAGAAGAATTCTGAACAGTTTTCTCTTGAGCACTTTTAGAAAGTTCTGCTACCTTTACTGTTAGATCATTAACTATCTTTGCTATTTGATTCACCATATCAGGTAAATTAAGTAGTTCCATAGCTTGTTCCAATAATTTTACCGACTTTTTCATACTTTCAGAAGTCAAAATTTTTACATCTTCAACTTCCTTCCTCAATGATTTGATTTCCTCCGTTAATGTATCATATCTTGACTCGATTTTTTCAATATATTGTTTAAATTCGTTAATTATGCTAAGAGAATTTGCAATGTTACCAAGAGTGTTTTTAAGTTCTTTTAATCCAACAAAAGTTGACATTTCTTCCCTAAATTCCTTTATTGAGGTTATACTTGTTGCTTGTAATGCTTTGATCTCATCAAGTCTTTCTCTGATAGCTTCAAGTATCTCTGCTAGGACTGCTAAGCTCTCTTCAGCTCCCTTTCCTTTCAAATGTATTTCACCTCTTCAACTTTTGATTAGAATATTATTTGTGAAGCTAATAAACCTATTAATAGCAGTATTACCGAATGAATAAGTCCGCTAAAAATTCTTCCACTTGTAATTTTTCCTACGATTAGTCCACCGAAAAATCCCTCAAGTATAATAGCATGAAATAGAATAAGACTCATAAAAGCACTCATGGTAGGACTGACTATAAGGCCTCCAACACCGTACCCAGCTAAAAGCTCCGATGTCTCGGCTAGCGACTTAAATAGTACATTATTGAAAGCGTAAGTGATAACTAGAAAAACAACAAACGATATATAGATAATGAACATGAATGGCCTGACTTCAGAAGCCCTAGTTTTTCTAAGTTCCCATAGTCTATCCAAGTGTTCAGCAGCTGTCATGAAAACTCCTTCTATGTCTCCTCCTGATCTATAGGCCTCAATTATAATTCCTTGTAAACGTCTGGCCAAATGCGTGTCAAGATAGTTGGTGAAATCTTTAAGAACTTCGGTAAATGGAGATCCCCAAGATACCTCTACTGCAAGTTTCTTTAATGGCTTATTTAAAGGTCCGAAGCCTCCACTTTTAGCGACCGTTATTAAAGCTTGTGGAAGTGATAAACCTGCAGATAATCCATCTACAATCTCTTTAAGCATGTGGGGAAGATTCATGTCAACAGTTTTCTTCCATTTTTCTTCCAAAAAAGTTAGTATCGCTATGGGAGTCAGAAAGATTATTAGTCCCACGAAACCTAAAAGAGTTAATGTCTCAAGAACAGGTATTAGTCCTGGAGGTATATATCCTCCCTGTATAAAATTGCTTATTATATACGATGTTCCATATTCTGCTAAAATATTTTGAAGTGTTTGTAAGCTGCCAGTAATTTTTATGCCAAATAGAAATTCAACTACCGAAGCTAGAAATCCGATGATAATTGCAATTTTTTTCTGTTTTTTGGATATTTTTGGCAGTTTTCATTCCTCCTTTGGCATTGTCATGTCAATAAGTCCTATCATTAATATGCTGGCGAAAGGTATGAGGAAATACGAGATAAGAATTAATACTACAGGAATAGATAGAGGGAGGCCGCCCGTTTCTCCTAAGGAGATGAGCAAAACGATGAATAAGAGAGGTGCTAGAACTACAAGGACAACATAAATTTCTCCAATAACGTTAAGACCTTTATTAAACTCGTTTTCTTTCTCTTCCCTTATTTTCATAAGTCTTTTAGTCTGATCATCTAGGTATCTTCTTAACGCGCCACCACTAAGTAAAGTAACTCTAATTCCCTCAAGAAACTCCGCAAACAATTTTGAAGGACTTCTTTCTACAGCTCGTTTAATAGCAGTAAGAACATCCAAGCCTAAAAAATGCATATCTTGAACAATGTTTTTCGCTTCTTTAGATACTTCACCCATATCTTGCCTTGCGAGTGATTCAAAAAGCTTATCTGGCGGAACTCCTACTCCCGCTAATGTAGAGAGATAACCCGATGCAAAAGGAAGGATACCATCAATTTTGTCTTTGCGATCAAACTCCTTGAACAATGGAAAGATTATGAATCCTGCAAGAATTAGCAACGGTGTAGCTAGAGGAGCTAATACAAATTTCAAGTCTAAGTTAAAAATTAACAAAAGTAGCAATGAAATTGTAGCGGATATGATACTAGAAACTAACAGAACAAGTATCATGGTTCCCCCGTAAACTTGAGGGTCAAGAAGTATTCCTGCTTTCTTTAGATGTTTATTGAGCCATCCATCTTCGCTAAAATATTTTTTTAAACGTCTTCCAAACCATAGATACCCTAGGGTATATATTCTTATCATATTAATTCCAACCTACTTTAGTTCTTTAACAGCTACTTCATAGACCTTTTCGGGGTTTCCATAATATTTTCTTATTACACTCGCCACATCCACGTATCTTCTGATTCCTTTTCGAACCATCCATTCTAAAACCGTCTTTCTCCTGTCTACCTCTTCCCATATCTCATCTTCAGTATATCCCTTCGTCTCCATGATTTCCTCCAACTTATAGCTTCTACCAGTATAGTGGAATGTATCGTTAGCTCCATCCCAATCGAATACAACGTTCGATAACAATTCATTTGTTGAAGGTTCAAGTCCCACGATTTCATGTATTTTTAGATTTCTTCTAACAGTTTGACCAGCTTTCGTTCGAACTTTCCTCATTACTGCTATAATGTCAAGCGTAACAAGTAGGCTTCTTGGAATGTTCATAGGTTTACTTTCCAATCTGTGAATTACTGCTAACATATCTTCTGCGTGAATTGTTGCCATACCTAAGTGGCCAGTAGCCATGGCTTGGAATAATACGTAAGCTTCTTCACCCCTAATCTCACCTACAAGTATATAATCTGGTCTCTGCCTAACCGCAGCTCTCAATAACTCGAACATCGAAATTTCTCCTCTTCTTTCACCTGTAATAGTTTTTTCACCGTAACCAGGTCGAGTAACTGCTTGTATCCAGTGTTCATGGGGAAGATTGAGCTCAGGTGTATCTTCGATTGAAACTATCTTCAAATCCGGTCTAATAAACATGGCAAGAGAGTTAAGAAGGGTTGTTTTACCAGCAGCAACTCCTCCAGCTATCAAAACTGACATACGATTATCTATACAAAGCCAGTAGTAAGCAGCCATTTCAGAAGATAATGAGCCGAATCTTAGTAAATCAATAATGGTTAATGGATCCTGCTTAAACTTTCTTATCGTAAAGGTGCTACCTCTCATTGTAACTTCTTTTTGAAATGTTATTTGTACTCTTGATCCATCAGGTAAGGATGCATCTAGAAGTGGTTGGGCAACAGATATATATTTTCCACATCGCTGAGAAAGTTTAATAACAAAACTATCTAGTTCCTCTTCACTTTCAAAAACAATGTTTGTAGGAATTGACTCGTATTTTCTGTGCCAAATGTAAATTGGTATTCTCGCTCCATCACAGCTAATATCTTCAACATTATCATCTCTCATAAGCGGTTCTATTTTGCCAAGACCAACAAAATCCTTTTCCACATAGTATAAAATTTTTGAAAGCGACTCTTCACTTAACTTAATCTTATACTTCTTTATGATATCCAGTACCTTTTTTCTGATATACTTACATTTTTCCTCATAATCCTTAAAAGCCGTATATTCAACATCCAATTCATAGAATAGGAGTTTTGAGATAAGTTCGAGTATATCTTTCTCTTTTTTATTTAATGGTGGTTCAACAACTTCATAGTATCTTTTACCAGTTTCTGGTTCCGTATAGATCGTAGCGTAAGCAAAAGGTTCGATTAATGGGTAAATTTCTTCAGTCTTTTTTTCCACTTTTTGTTTAAATTTTTCAGCAAGGCTTTTTAATGTTTTATTTAACTCTACTTCTCCGTCCATGTCAAGCATCTCCTCGTTTAAAAAATTGTTATAATAGTTGTTGTCATCATATGTTATAATAGTTACTATAACATTCAATATATAAACATTTACCTAAAATCAAATACTCGAAGAAGAGATCTAAATTCAAATAAAGGCATATTCCGATTTTACTACCCAAGGAATGGGAGATAATATGAGAAGAATAAAGGAAAGTTTTTATCTTTAAACGAATAAAGTTAAAGAATTTTATTTTATCCTAAATAACCCACTAATTTTAATGTGTAGTTGTTTAATCACAGAATGATGTACAAAGTAATATCATGATTTACAGAAATTCGAATATTATGCTTCAATAACATTTAAAATAATTATATTTGCTCAATTGTAGCTATTATATTCTTTATTAAAACATTTAACATTATTCGAAACACGTTGTTTGTCGTTGCAATACCAACAGCTTTATCACCAACAGGTAACAAAAGCAGAGATATCATTTCATTGTCTAAAGCAATGACTCCCTTAAATCCTGTTCTAATTACTTTAACATTTTCAGGAACCTTAATTGAGACATTGCCGCTACTATGGCAATATATATTGATTCTAGGTAGAACTGCAACATTTTTTAACACTTTTGTTAGAAGTTTACAAGACGGAAGGATAAGATTTATTTTCCAAGGAATATTCAATGATAAAATCTTTCCAATAAGCTCTATGGCTTCTTCTTCTCCAGCTATCCAAGTATCCTTTGAGGAAACAATGTGTCGAAGCTCACCACTAATATTTACTAAAACATTTTTTATTTGTTCAACATCTTTCAAAGAATCATCTATTTTCAATGTTACGTTATCCAAAATGGATAAGGTTTTGCTTACATTTTCCTTAATAGGTTCCAAAAGCGGTTTAACTATTGTAACAGTATTATTTCTGACCTCAGCTATAGTTGAAGTAATAAGTTCGTTAACAAATTTCAACTCTCTTTCTTTTACAAAAAAGTTGACAATGTCCTTTATTTCTTGAATGTATTTAGAAAATTCTTCAATAATTCTCGCATTTGTGGATATAGTTATATTTTTTAGCCTTAAGAATTCTCTACTTGTAAAGTTTATAACATCGTCCATCCAAGATGCTAAAGTTTCCTTGAATTCATTGATCCAATCTTCGATTTGGTCTACAGCTTTTGAAATCATAAATTCTGCTAGAGAGCTCAAAAACTTCGGATATTCTTCAAATTTGTTTTTTAAATGTTCTTTTAAGTCTTTATAATCTTCTGCTACTCTTTTTTCCATTTCAGAAGTTTGCTTACGAAAGTCTTCGGTTATAAAACGCAAATCTACATCGATTTGAGAAATATACTTATTTATCATTTCTTCAATTCGCTTACTTAAGCTATTCATAACTTTCTTCATTTCATCTTCAACAATAATGCTACCACTATTTCCTACTTGTTTACGCATGAAAGAAAGGCTTTCTTTAATGCTTTTAATAATTGAATATTTTAGCTCTTCCAAGGTTTTTTCAAAAACAACGAGTATTCTTTCCAGAATCTGCCCAACCTCTAATATAATGTTTCTGATTTTTGTTTCGCTTGCTTCAATTCTTTCAAAGGAAATTAGCCTGTAGGTCTCTTCCTTTTTGAATGCATCAGTTATTTTTTTGTTTAATAATATCTTTAATTCTTCTTTGAATTCAGGTAGTTTGGAAGTTATTTTTTCGGAACACTCATTTATCTTTGCTTCAAGTTTTTTATTTATTTCTTTGGAAGATTTCTCGACTTGACTCGAAAGCACGTTTATTGGCGCTTCTAATACTTTTAATTCAGATAATATTCTTTTTTCATGAAGTGTAACGCTTTTTGACAATTCATAGATAAGACGTTTAAACATACTCGAAATAGGTTTTTCAATAACAGTTCTGACCGTTGAAATAACTTCTGAGACCAGTTCTCCTCTTGTTTTTTCAAAATGACTAGTTACTTTTTCTCCGAGTAAAAGATTCATTTTTTTGGTATTGTTCTTGACTTCTGCTAAATTTTTGCTTAAATTTTTTGCAAGGTCTTTTCCTGTAGAAGTTTTTTGTAAAAGGATTGATATTTCGGGTAGTACGTATAGTCCTTCTCCTGCGGAAACCGTTTTAACTAAGCCAGTGTTTGATAAGTTTAAAAGCATTTTTTCGACTTGATCTGGAGATTTCATTACTGAATCGGATATTTCACTTAAAAAGGCACTTTTATACCGAGTTAAGAATTGTAAAACTTCTTTTTCATTCATATTTTAACACCTTAAGTATGCAAGTTTCATATATTATTTGGCATCTTCAAAATGTGTATACCGCGGCCCCTTACTATTTTATAAGGAAAATGGAGAGGAGTTCGTTGCCTTATTCCTTCCAATTTTTTAATAATAAGTAGATACGTTGGCTGATTGCTTTGATTCTTTAAATTCATTTCAATCAAGCCTGGACAAAGATAACCTAGCATTTTTGCATCCTCTTCCATCGAAATTAAGAAATTCGTTATTTTAAGATGGTCAAACATTGCTACTAATTTAGAAATT
>Ga0164311_10001018_pt1 | contig 13248 bp, 14 predicted proteins | sample GuaBasSedimGuay2_FD_121796 | JGI IMG/M metagenome (GOLD analysis project Ga0164311, IMG submission 121796) | Subseafloor sediment microbial communities from Guaymas Basin, Gulf of California, Mexico - Guay2, Core 4569-9, 9-12 cm | ecosystem: Environmental > Aquatic > Marine > Hydrothermal vents...
AATGAAATTCTCGCAATCTTTTTTCCAATCTGTGAGTCCTTCAATAAAAGCATCTCCGAATAGGGGAGCATCTTCACCTCCTCTTATAGTTGTCTCAAGTGCGAATGCTAGAAGATCTCTCGGCACTGACGATAATCCTTCTATTTCTTCCTTTATCACTCTTTCAAGGTATTCTCTACTCATATTCTCACCTATCTTTTCTTGGACTTTAAGTTTTAAATATATATTATATTCATTATAAGTGGTAGTAGTATGAGGCGAAGTAAGAATGCCTTAGAGAGATTCAAGAGATTTTGCCGTGATATAGGAGGTAGAGTGGAAGAGGATAAGGCGACTATGACGTGTATATTGGACGTATCTGATGTCTGGGATATTACAGATCACGTCTATGATTTTTATGATCTTGCTGAAGAGCTGAAGAAAGTGCTTCCCAAGTCTATAGAGCTTGCTGTCGAGTCTAAGTTGATAGGCGGATTCAAGGAGGCGGCCTCTATCTTCTTTGACCCGAAGGATGATGAATATACTGTTTATGCTAGAGTCTATGGTGATGGAACGGAAGCTAGTGCTGTCGAAGATGTTAGAGATCGAGAGATCAGAGAAGAGAGAAAGTGGAAGTATGTTACTATAAGAGGAAGTGGCGATGTACGTTATAATTATGCCGCTGAAACCTATGCTGGACGCGGAGAGGCATATAGTACTATACCGGCATATCGAATTCATCGGCACTATGATCTTGAAGAACTTATAGAGAGAGTCTTTCAGTTAGCAGACGATTTGGCTAGGAGGGCTGAAGAGGATCTCATAATCTATAGAAAGGAGGAGGGATGGTGGTAAAAGGGATAGCGATAACTAAGAAGATCATAAGTGTCCTAGATGGCTTGATATCGTCAATAGTTTTATTAGTCTTACTAATCCTTGATGATAATGATATAGATGATCCTTGATTGCGGATGTGGGAGTGGAAGGTCGTATAAGTTCAATCCGAAAGAATTCGACTTTTTTGAAGTCGTCTATCTTGACATTGAACGTCCACATCCTTCACTAATAGAGTATCATTTAAATTGGATTGTAGCTGATGCCGAGTTTCTACCTTTTAGAGAAAGGTCATTCACGAAGATAATAGTGTCGCATCTAATAGAACACTTATACGATCCTGAAAGATTTATTTTTACATGCTATAATCTCTTGAAGAATCGAGGAGAACTACATATTATCACTCCGAATTTTATGTCTAAGAATGTCTATCTCGATCTTGATCATAGGCATGTATTCAATTTTATTAAGTTATATAGACTTTTGAAGAGAGCTGGATTTAAGGTGCACTTTGGATCACCGTTAGGTAGTCGAATGCCGAAGTTTATCCTTAGATTGTTCAAGGTTCTCTATTTGTTTATCTGTGAGGAATTGTATGTTGTTGTCGAAAGGATTTAAATATTGGGCGTGTAATATATTAAATGTGAGGGCATATGTTCGCAAAAGATCTGTACAAGTATAGGGGTACGAAATTACAGGAGTATATCTTTACGGGAGCTGAGTATGTCAAGATTAAACTTCTTTCGGGAGGTGTAAATAGACTTCCAAGAGAGATCTTAATTCCAGAGTACTGTCTATTTTGCGGAAGTAAGATGAGGGCTATTACACTTAGAAACTGGTCGCCTATGATAAAGCTCTACGTATGTCAAAATTGCGGATATTGTCAGCCAGGATTCAGTTCTGATTTGAAAAACGTGAAAATCGGTCAGAGAGAAGTAATTTCAGTATCTCAATTCATAAGATTGGGCTTTCTATTGAGTCTTGGTCTTAGTGCATTACTATATTTGATGAGGGATAGTGAGAGATAGTCTTGGCGAATGTATATAAATCCGTGAATAGTATATTTTTACGAGTGAAAATATGAAGTCTACCACGAATGGGAAGTTGAAGCCTATTACAGTTCTGATTATAGTAGGATTAGTCGTTGTCGGGAGCCTCTTCGGCCTCTACTTGATCTTTCTGACGACCTCTACTGCGCCATCTACACCGTCGACTGATATAGAAGAGTATCAGAGAAAGATAGCTAAACTAGAGGACAAGATTAAGGAACTGCAGAGCGATCTTGATCGAAAGGAGGATACGATCAGGAAATTGAAGGCTAGGTTAAGGGAAAAGGAAGATACAATCGAGGAATTGGAAGGTACAATCGATGAATTAAGAGATACAATCGACGAATTAGAAGATCAGTTGAAAGAAAAGGATCAAGAGATTGCGAGATTAAAGAATGAGATTGAACGACTTGAATCTAAGATAGATTTACTTGAAAAATTAGTGCCTAAATACGTCAAGGGAGAATGGAATGTTATTGCGACCTTCAAAGGAGTTGGCACTAAGGATACTCCCCTCTTTTCAGTTCCTTCATCAGAGTTAAGAGTCAGATGGAAGGTGACTAGAGGTACTTATCCAGTCTTTAGTATCTGGCTTTATAGTGAAGAAGGGGAGCTTATATGCACATGGTCAGGACTTGAACTTGAAAAGACTGGTGAAACATACGCTCATAATCTAGAGCCGGGATATTATTATTTACGTATCTGGGCAGCAAATATTAGAAAATACGAGGTAACTGTTGAAGTCTGGATACCAAAAGAGTAAAATTGCCGCTTTAGTCAAATAATAGTTTTATTTTTTAAATATAGAAATTTGATGAGAATATGAGTAGAGAGACAAGATTCGATCGAGAAAAGTTGATCGAAGAGATTGAAAAACTTATTGAAGAGGCATACAAAGATGCGGAGACAGGAATGAAATTTGTAAATAGTGGAGTTGAAGAGTGTAGTATGTGGCAACTGTCAATAGGACTTGGAGATGTCTCAGATAGTTTTGGTCGTGTACTTGCAATAAAGCAACTCTGTAAGAAATTGGGAATCCGGATTCCTTATGAGATCGAGAGAAAGATGGACAGTATTGTAGGAATGCACTGGGAAGCGTATAGACTTAGAGATGAGTTTGATTATCGATGTAGATGCGTGAAAAGGAGATAAACTATTTTCTTCACGTTATGAATATTAGGAATGATGAAGATAGCTCTTGGAATGATAACAAAGAATAGTTATCGAGAACTCGGAGATGTATTTAGAAGAGTCTTATTGAGAGCGATAAGTGAGATTCCATTTGATGTCGCTATCTTATGTGATGATTCTGATGATGATAGTACGCGTACAGAATTTCTCAATATCATGAGAAGTGTACATCCGAGTAAAATAATAATCGGAAGAGGTGGAAGGACAAGAGCGATTGCAAGACAGAAAGTAGTCGATTACTTTCTCAAAGAGACTGACTGCGAATGGCTCTTCTTTCTAGATGACGACGCACTACTGAATAGGGGATTTTTCAAAGAAGCGAAAAGATATCTCGAGGATGATAGTGTAGGATTAGTCTGGGGATTGAACTATGATGCAACGATAGAGAGGAGGACATATCTTGAAAGACTCGGTATTAACTATGAGAAATATCTAATCGAACAGTTCTGGAAGAGAGGAGGATGCCATGATGTATTTCTGAGGAGAGAAGCTATTGAAGATCTCAGAATCCCGCCAATACTTCATGTATATGAGGACTACTGGATACTCCGGCATGTTATGAATAAGGGATATGATATAAGGATTGTGAAGACGGGTATAGTTCACATGAATCCAGGCAGGCCTATTTCTCCTTCTCTCTTAATGTACATGGCGAAATTAGCTAAGTCATTGAAGATAGAGAGAGCATCAGTAAAGTCATTTCTCAAAACTTGTATCGGAGGTCTTCCTCTAAATATTTGGACTGGAGTGAAGGCTGGAATGGGATTGAAGAGGGGATTCATAAGGTGGAAGGACAAGACATTATTCAGATTATTCTTACTCTTAACAGATCATAGTCGAGTAGATAGATTATTGAAGGTGATGTATAGTGAAGATTGTTCTCTTTCTAGTCGACGGATTAGATGATCTTTTTATCTCTAGAAATGATTTGAAATCCCTACTACAAGAAGTGGACGGATGTTTTTATGTTGATTCTGAGTACTGTTATCAAGGTCAGCCTCTTAGTCCTAGAATTTGGGGAACTGTCATAACGGGTGTTAAGCCGTCGGATCATAAATGTCTATATTGGTGGAGTTTCGGGAAACTTGATCTATTGAGAAAAGCTCTTAGTTTTATTAAGGGGAAGAGGAGAATACTAGAACGGTTAGGATTTAAGCCGAAGTTGAGTAGAGTTCGACATACTACAATTTTCGATATAGTTCGACCGTCTAAAGCTGTTCTCATACCTACATATAATGACGATCCGGCACTTCATAGAATGCTTGAAGAGTCTTTCTATCGAGGAATTGACGATTATATTAAGACGATTTGGAAAGTTCATAGGATAAGAGAAGAGAAGATGTGGAGAGCATTAGAAGACGAGTGGAATCTATTCGCTGTATATTTTGATCTTGTAGATTTATTAAGTCACGTGTGTTGGACTAAGAGGAGAGTTGAAGTCATTAAAGCTTATCTTGAAATATGTAGGATTGTCAATAAAGTGAAGGAGAAACTCGGAGATGAGAGATATTTATTTCTGATAATCTCAGATCACGGATTCGAGAAGAGTCCTGATGGAATCGGTGGTATTCATTCGAGATGGGCTTTCTGGAGTATGAATCTTGATATTGGAATTAGAATATACGATTTTACTCATATATATCCGGTAGTACTATTATATAGAGAATGATGAGAGAGTGCCGGAAGATCGATGATTGGTCACCAGGTGCTGATTATTTTATATTTTATATATGCACGTAGAACTCTTAATAATGAGGTCTCTGTATGAATAGTAGTAAAATCATTAGAATACGTGGACGTATTGTCGATAAAGAGAAGTTTGCCTTTATTGAAGTCGTCTCTGAACAGGATTTGATCAAACTAGCTGAGACAATCTGTACACCGATAATAATAGAATGTGATAGTGAGGGATACAGTGCTGTTATAGGGCCTAGACATATAGTCTTCATTCACAGAAAGAGAGTAAGTTAATAAGTTGCCGAGCTTATACTCTATACAGTGAGATCATGGGATTTGGAATGGGAAGGAGAGGAATGGGAAGGAGGCGTGGTAGAGGGCCCGGTGGATTAGGTCCTTCTGGATTCTGTGTCTGTCCTAAGTGCGGATATAGAGAGCCTCACGAAATGGGTATTCCATGTCGAAAGAAGAAATGTCCAAATTGCGGAACGACTCTAGTGAGGGAGGGAGGAGTCTGCTACTAAGATCGAAACAACGCATATTAATAACCATGCCCTCTATTTAATAGATGAGAGAAATGAGGAGACGGAATATCTATTTCAGGGATAAAGTCGCAGTAAGGAGGTCAAAGCTCTTCTCTTCTCTTTCTCTCGACGAAGCCAGTCGTAATAGGATTGTCATCATAGCAGAGAAACCTCAAGCGGCCGAGAGGATTCAGTCAGTATTGAATATCCCGGCAGTTCCGGCCAGGGGACATCTATTTACTCTCAGGACTAAGAGAGATAAGCTTCCGAGTTTCGACGTATATTGGAGCTGTACAAAGGTCATGAAAGAAGTTCTAGTTAATATACTCGACTTCATATACGAAGTCGGTCCCGATTTGATAATTATAGCGACTGACGATGATAGAGAAGGAGAAGTCATCGGATATAATATCTTCAGATATCTATACGAGGGAAAGAAGTGGAAAATGAATGATCTCTTCTCTTATGATCCGCTTCCATTTATCCATCGAATGTACATGACAGCGTTGACAAAGTATGGAATTGAGAAGGCCTTTTCCAATATTCGAAGGATGAAAGAAGATCAGCTTGCTCAGGGACTAGGTCGAAATTATGCTGACTGTGTTATCGGGCTGAATCTATCGAAAGCACTGACTAGGAGAATCAAATTAGAGTCTCCAGATTTGAGGAGGGGATTTTCTCTAGGTCGAGTTCAGACTCCCGTACTCACTTTTATCACGAACTCGACATTTTCAGAGATCAGAGAGGAAAGTTACTCTATCTCTTATAAGTACTGTGTTCTTAAAGATACTGTCATAGAGCTATACGATAGTAATATCAGTCCTGGAGTTTATAAAGTAGTTGACGTCAGAGAGAGTGTTAAAGAGATTGAACAGGCAAGACCACTCCCGAATTATAATGATGTCATTCTAGAGCTTTCTGATAAGATCCCTTCTGAGATCATAGATTCAGCATTAGAAGATCTTCACCTCAAAGGACTAATTACATATCCTAGAACACACTCTAACTACTGTTCGGATCCACATGAACTGTATCTCTCTTATCTAGAGATGAGTAATTGGAAGTTGATAAATACAGAGATATTCAAGTTTGAGTATTCTCCGTCTATCAAGGTTAAAGGAGAGAAACAGCCTATATTTCTGACAGTCGATGGAATAAGAGAGCGAGAGAATTTAACGGGCGTTGAGCGTCTTGTAGCCGATAGGATTTTTCAGATGATGATCTTGACATTTGCACCTCCGATAAAAGTACTGACTAGAGAGATAGTTCTAGAGACGGGCGATACTATTCAGGTGGCAAGAAAGATAATCGATGGAGTGAATGTCTCTTTCGAGAGGGAATTCGAGTACAAGTTTAGAGATACTATTACTATCGTCGAGAGAAGAGAGAAGATGAGAGGATATCGGCATCATTTTGAGTTTCCCGAGGATAAGAGAGTAATTAGCTGGATGGTCTCAAAGAATATCGGAACAGAGGCGACGAGAACTCAGTATATACCGAAATTGAAGGAGAGGGGTTATCTTGATCGCGGAGGACTTCCAACTAGATTAGGATATTCTATCGTCTCTCTCTTTTCTAGATTAATCGACGTTGAACTCACGTATAAACTTGAGGAGAAACTGAACTCTCTCTCCTCACTACACGAACTTAGTGTATTCAGATCTGAGATCAATAGGATGACAATAGAGATGTATAATACTGTTATGAGTGCTGATCTCAGTGATCTCTATCCGACTTGTCCAAAGTGTCATAAAAGGATGAAATTTGCCGAAAGAGGTAGAGCATTATTTGCGGTATGTCGATGCGGATATGAATTACTACTTTCTAGATGATTTAAAGTAATCCGTATAGTAAGATGCCTATAAAGATCAGTAGGGCGCCAATATATCCGTGATGTATTCTTAGTCCACCGATTTCAACTTCCTTTCCGAGTCCTGGAACTAGATCTAGATGATAGAGGAGATCGTGAATATAGAGTAATGAACCGAGAATAATCAAGAGAAGAGAGATTACTTGCAAGAGATCACCTTTTTAGCCGCCGAGAGTCTCTATTACTAGCTTGATTGAGAGACATCTTGAGACAAGTCTTTTTATCAAGTCTCTTGGAAGTCTATATTTTTCGAGAAGTCTCGGATCGCATTTCATGAAATCACTCGCCGGAATTATCACATATCTTCTTTTTCTTCGACTTACATCTGGACCGGTGCATGTTGCAAAGAATTCGTTATTGAGTCTATAGATTGTACATCTCCATGTCTTAGTTGCTACGATCCCAGCTGTTCTAGTTCTCTTCATCATTTAGATCAGAGAACTGAAGTTAAATAGTTTTGAGATAAGAGCTGGGAATATTTTTATATTCGTCGATCAAATAATTAATGATGATAAAGATATTAAATCTATTACGAGTTGTCGTCTTTATAATGATAACGATAGACTATTTCACAAGCTATTATTTCATCTATATTGTCAATTTGCCGGGAATATATGAGGCGAATCCTATAACAAGAGAAATTTTTGAACAACCTCTCTATTTTGTCATCTTATATTATCTCGTGATAGTGATCTCATTTTTCTTACTCACATCGTTCTTTAGGTCTTTCGATCGATTTATTATGAGATCATCGAATAGCTCTATTTCGAGGATATTCCGCAGTGAATTGATATTTTTGATGACTCTAATCGGACTCTGGTGCTGGACATTGTTTCATAACTTTAGTATCCTATTCTCATATTACTTTTTTGAGAGTACTCCATAGTAAATTAAGTAATGTTTTTTAATACGTGTTCAGAACTTATTATTGAGGTGAGAAGATGCCTAGAAATCCGACACGAAAACTCGGTGAAAGAGCTGTCGAATTCTTGAGAGTTCTCTCAATTTCACCAATGACGACAAGTCAGCTTGCGGATAAGTTCGACCTCTCTCTTTCACAGACATACTATGCACTTAAATTACTCGAAGCATTGCATTTAGTTAAGCGAGAAGTCGCAGGAAAGGCTCATAGGTGGTCTTTGACAGGAATTGAGCTTAAAGAGGCAAAGAAGTATGCTCGCTCAAAAGTTGAGAGGATGCTCTTGAACTTTATTATCAGAAGTCTGGAATGGAGTTAAAAAAATTAATCTTCAACATACTTGTATTTTTTCTCCTCGGCAATTATCTTCTTAGTCCTCTTCGTCATGTAGACCATCACGACGATCAATAGAACTCCTATCACACCTGCTCCTATCCACATTAGTGTCGTGTAGTCTTTGACAATTATAGTATCTCCTTCAGCTGTAGCCTCTCCCTCTACTACTAATGTCTGAGTCGGATCGACCTTAATAGTTGCTCCTGTCTCTAATGTCACGGAATATGATATAGTATCAGTGAATATAGTATGAGTTCCATTGAACTCTCTCTTCCACTTTTCCAGGGGCTTATCAAATCCGCTTAAGTCCATCAAGAACATTCTAGATATATAGAATGAGTATGGACCGTATGACGCCCTCACTATAGGCTTCATATATCTAAGACTTGCATTAATCCTCCATCCGAGTAGTTGTCTAGTGCCTATTCCACTGACCGTGAGTTTAAAGTATGATGTGAGAACTATACCTTGATATATGACTTTGATCTTCATTCTATCTAGTTCTAGGTCTACGAATGTTGATGGATGGGATTGAGTGTCTGTTATGTTAATTCTTAGCATAATTCTCCTATCTGGAGCATAGTCGGAGACGTCAAGTGTAAATGCTATCTCAGTTGCTGTCGTAGTATTCAATGCGTCTATGTCTAGAGTATCATATTCTCCTGATGTGAAGTTGTATACTTCAACGCTTGCAGAATCTGTTACAGTTTTGGATAGATTACCTAGGAGAAATAGCTTAATTTCTGATATTTTATCATAGACATCTTCTGGAATTTCTGTCTCGGGAATAGTAAAGTTGAACTCTAGTACGAGTCTCATAGTATTCGTATCATTATAACTTCTGAATAGCATTGTTCCGCCATTAGTCAAGTCTGAGAGATTTCCAGAGAGCCATGAGCCTGTTACAGTCTTATTTGTATCTGGATAGAATGCCTTTCCTATAAGCGTAATCTTCACGTCTAGATCTATCTTAAGTTCCTCGACTTTAGCATTTTTGAGACCTCTATCTTTCATCCATGTCTCCAATTTATCAGCGAGGATATCTTCTATCTTCTCTAGATGCCTCTTAAACTTTATGTATGTTCTTATGAAGTTGTAGTAGAAGTTATATGTCATTATTGGAACTTTAGTTATATCTACATTTAATTTCGCCTCTATTGTCATCTTATCCTTTCCTATAACTGTCGTCACTGTTCCGGCATAGGCTTTCGCTGGAATCAGTGATAGTAGTACGATTGCAAGTAGTATTCCGATCTTTTTCATATTCATCAGTAGATTAGATCATATAGAGAATATAGACTTTGAGTTTCAGTTTAAAAAAATTAATTTTTATTTTCTTTTATTCAACGTATTTATATTCGCCTTCCTCTACGTACTTGTAACTCTTCTCTTCTCTGATTATCTCTTTTCCTCTCCTCAGTAGTGTCATTATAATTGTTATTATTATGATCACTGTCATTAAGATTAAGAGTAATAAGAGTAGCCAGTTTGTGCTGACTGTCGTCGAGATTGTTTCTTGAGTGCCGACGTAGGTTTCATCTCCTTCATACTTCACTGTAAAGGAGTACTCCTCTCCTCTGAGTACTTCAAGATTACTGATCCTAAAACGTCCTTCATTATCTGTTATCGTTTTGAACGTCCACTCTTTACTCTTTACTATAATTTCAGCTCCGCGGATAGGATTTCCGTATACATCCTTGAGCACACCTTCTACTGATAGCTTCTGAGTAAATAGATGATAGATGTCGAAGATAGGTGCCTCCTCACTCGCTGATAGGTCTATTTCTGTCGGAACTTTATAGTAAATCTTGATCTCTTTTTCGTCATCTAGTAAGAACTCACTCTCACTTCCTTCAATCTTGGCGAGTTTATATCCTTTCCACGTTGATGGAACTGTTAGTCTATAGATTGCGACTGGTAGAGTTAGATTTAGTCTTCCTCTATATAGTGTATTGTTGAGATAGATTCCTGTTGATAGTCTATTGCCGAGCGTATCATAGACTTCTACTGTGAGCCTGTAGTACTCTGTGATGTTTATATTGACAACTGTAGCATTCCCCGTATCGCCTTCGATTATTAGAGTATTCCCGTCCCAATAGAAGGAGTACTCTGTAGCATTTGAGACTACCTCGACCTTAGTCGGCCTCTCCTCTCCATAGTATATAGCTAGGGCAAATGGACTTCCAAACCAGACACCTCCTCCTGCTGGAATTTCTGATAGAATTACTGTTACATTTGATAGTGGTGCTATGGGACTATTATCCTCGAGACTAAGCGTATAGTTCGAATCCCAGATGTATACTCTCTTCAATTTCGTGCCATTCCTCACTCTATAGTCCCTAAGCCTCCATACAGAGCCATACAAGGTTCTTGTGAATCCGACAGTTGTATTGTCGAGAGTAAAGTAGATGGGAGCTTCAGTTCTTGAAGGAGAGATCTTGATATTGTGGTAATAGGCTCTGAGATCGTAGTCGCTGTAATTCATTCTATCGAAGAATAGAAATCCAGTGAATACTATTCCCGAATAGCTCTCAAAGTATTCTCCCGTAGTCGTATTACACCTGATAACCGTTATGTTTACGGGTAAGTAGTCTATGACCTCCCCTTCAATATCTTCTACTTTGACTGTAAAGTAGCCATCGCCATAGCCTGTTACTGTTGACTCTTCAACTCCATACTTTCCTTGAGCGGGCTCGACTCCATCCGGAGGGAACTTAGCGAATCCGAGTTCATAGAGCCTTATATTTGCATATTCAGGATATGCTACAATACCGAAACCAGCGACATCACAGAAATCGAAAGTAAAGTTCGCATAGGCATAGTAGGGTGTTCCCGGATAAAAGCCGAACTTTGCTGTCTTTGTTTCATTACACCAAGCGAGGGAGTATATTCCGCCAAATCCCATATCTGTCGCAAAGCTGAGATCTTCTTTATAGAGCTTGCCCGCATCGCTTACAAGATAAATGTAATGGAAGGCGCCAAAGTACTCTCTCCAATAGGGCATATACCACTCTATTCCAAATGCCTCTGTTCCATTTGAAGTAACAAGCCCTGCACGAGTAACCGCAGGGCCTTCAGCAGTGCCTCCGCTGACTCTGAAAAACACTCTGAAGTGCTCTAAGTTTGGAGGGAGGTATGTAGTAGTCCAAGCACGACCGTAATTTATTTCTTCCCAGTAATCCTTACTAAAAGCTTCTACTGAGCCGTCAGGATGAAATGTCACAAGATCTATATAGTTCCAATCTGTAAAGTTGTTTATGTAATTATCAAGGACTGCGGATGCGTTTGAGGTTGACTCATCGCTAATAGGGTTACCGTAGTATACGTAGATCCAAGTACCGTTGGTCGGGATATACGGTATCTTTACGAGGAAGTATATCTCAATACTATTAAGCCCTCCGCCAGTAGGGTCATAGAAGGCTATTTCGCACAACTTCCAGTGGGGGATTACTGTTACTCCGTCGGCCGCTGTAAACCTTATATCGTTAAAGTCCTCTGAGGAGTTCGCCCGATAAGCTGTAAAGCCGTAGCTCCAGTAGAACTTTATGACCATTTGATAGTCGGTGAGGTTGTAGTTTGCTCCGTTGATCCAGATGCGCCTTCTATACTTCCAAGGGTAGAGCCATCCTGAAGGAGAAGCACTTACATCTTTAATTTCGAATAGCTCAGGTCTTGCAAGTAGTATAGCACTTATTATTAGTACTATTAATATTTGTCGCTTCATATTTATCTTTTAAAGAAAGAAAAAATAAAAACATAAGTTTTGATATCACTCTATTCTTCGACGTACTTATACTTTCTCTCTTCGACAATGATCTTCTTAGCCCTCTTTAATACTGCTATTATTCCGAGGATAATTAAGAGCGCAGCGAGGATTATTATTGCATAGATCTGATTCTTATAGATGTCCCATAGAGAGATCTCTTCACCTCTCTCTTCTGGTAATGCCTCTGTTTGAATTCCAGTCTGTGTAGTAGTACCTACGTAGATGTCATCTCCTTCGAATGAACCACTTATAGTATACGTCTCATCTCTATAGAGTTCGAGCACCGGCGTAGTGAAGACTCCGCGTGAGTCAGTTGTCCCTGTGAAGAACTTTCTATATGTACCCCCTCTCCATTCGAGTACTAGTGTTACGTTTCTGTAGGGGACTGGATCATCATAGTAATCTAAGAGTTCGGCTTCAAAGTATCCCGTAACATAATCTTCAGTCTCTCCAGTCTTCACGAATGTTACGTTTATCTTGGTGGGTACCTTATACTCTATAGTGAATGCCATATTCCGATTCATTGCTATATTTCTCTCAGTCTTATTATATCCGTCTGTATAACCGTAGAACTCAAATCCTCTCTCTCTTAGAGGGAGAATGATAGTATAGTTCTCTATTTGTAGTAGAGCCTCTATACTGTATCCCGTGTACTTTGTAGTGTTTACGTATAGTGTGATAGGAAGATAGTTTCCTAACCTGTCCTTTATAGTGAGTGATAGCTTATAACAGTCAGTTATGTTTATCTCTCCGATACTGGAAAGAGTGCCTGATAAGACTAAGTAGTTGCCGTCCCATGCATAGTCCAGATCCGTTATATTTGTTACTATCAGGGGAATTGGAAGCAGAGGGGGGTCTCTATAGTTGATATAGAGTTTGAACTTTCCAGATCCGTTCAGGAGTAATCTACAGTTAGTGAACGGGAATTTAGGATAGAGGTCTGAAATAGTGAAGTTCACATTTGAAATCAAAGACTTATTCATATACCCTTCGACATACTTTGCCGGAATAGTTATAGTCAGGTTAGTGTCTGTCACGGCATCGAATAGTAAAGTATCTTTAAAGAGTATATTTATTCTACCTTCACGGAGACCTCTCCATGA
>Ga0164311_10001021_pt1 | contig 13238 bp, 13 predicted proteins | sample GuaBasSedimGuay2_FD_121796 | JGI IMG/M metagenome (GOLD analysis project Ga0164311, IMG submission 121796) | Subseafloor sediment microbial communities from Guaymas Basin, Gulf of California, Mexico - Guay2, Core 4569-9, 9-12 cm | ecosystem: Environmental > Aquatic > Marine > Hydrothermal vents...
AAATATGATTGTGCATTAATTCATATTTAGATTGAATGATATAAATAATTATGATACCCTACAATAATTTGTTTTTAGGAGGTTGAGAATAGATGTTTAATAGTGGGCTCGGAGCCATTCTCAAGCAGGTGAAGTCGCTTCAGGACAACATAGAAAAGGTGAAACAAGAACTTGAAGAGTTAAGGGTCTCAGTTGATGTGGGTGCGGGGATGATTAAGGTTATAGCAAATGGACATGGAAGCATCCTTTCTATAAAAATTGACCCACAATGCATAGATAAAAGAGACACAGGAATGCTCGAATCTATGCTGGTGAGCGCCATCAATGAAGCCAAAAGGAAAGCAGAAAAAAAGGCACAGGAACACCTGAAGAAATTCAGTTCAAAGATTCCTATATCTCAGATTCTGAATGATATAGCAAAATCAGAAGAGGCACCAGAATAGATTATAAATATATAATTAATTAATGAATAATAAATTTTCTAATCTCCTCAAGATTGAGTTCCAACAGCATGCATCAAAGTATTTCAATACTGCTTCAGTCGGTTTACCACCTGAAAGTGCACTCAAGAAAATAAAGAAACACATCAGTAACCCCGAGAAGGTCGGGGACATTATTGATGTGATGAATATGCATTTAGAAGCAAGAAAATCTGCCTCGCGAATAATCAACACAACCCCTGAAAACATAGCCCTAACTCCTAATACCTCATGGGGAATAGGCATTGCCCTGCACTCTATAAATCTGAAAAAAGAAGATGAAATTATCATACCAGAAAATTCCTTCCCCTCTCTATACTACTCAACAATTCCACTCATAGACAGAGGTATAAATGTGAAATTAATCAAATCAAACGAAGGTTATGTATCGCCCGACGACATCAAAAAGAACATAAGCAAGAATACCATGTGCGTCATCATTTCCTGGGTGAACTTCAAAAGCGGAATAATAAATCCTGCTGAGGAAATCGCAAATCTCTGCAAGGAGAAAGACATTATTTTAATAGTGGATGGGATACAGATTGTGGGAACGAGGGTGGTCAATATTGAAGATACCGGTATTGACTTCCTTGCAGTGGGAGGTCAGAAATGGCTCCTATCACCAGCGGGGTGTGGCTTTCTATATATCTCCAATGATTTGAGGAGCAATATAACTCCCCCTTTTACTGGTTGGTTATCCGTGGACAGAGGTGAAAGACCATACGACCTGACCAATTACGACTATAAGTTCTATCCTGACGCCAGAGTTTTTGAAGTTGGAACACTGCCCAACGCCCTCTTATCTGGCTTTGCCAGGTCAATATCTCTTCTTGAGGAAGTGGAGCTGAAAAACATACACATACATTCATCAGAAATATGCAAGACAATAGCGGAAGAGTTATCAAGTTCGGGATTTAATCTTATCACACCAGAAAACCACATCGGTAAGACGAGCATAATTTCGTTTGAAATAGATGAAGAAAGAAAGCATATAATGAAGACCGTTATGGGAAAGGGATACACCTTCACCCTGAGAGAGGACTATGTGAGGTTCTCGCCACACTTATACACATCAAAAGAAATGGCTCAAGAGTTAATAAGGGAGATAAGGTCTCTTGTTTAAGAGCACTTCATAAACTCTATTCAAATATAAAAATTACATACATTATGCTATTATTGTAAATATGAAGATAGGTATCCTTGCTGATACGCATGACCATATAGATAACACACAATATTTTCTTGAAAAATTCTATATGAAGGATGTTCATCTTGTCATATTCGCCGGTGACCTCGTCTCACCTTTTGCTATTTCGCCCTTTAAGAAGGTTGGAATCCCGGTTAAGGGTGTATTCGGCAACAATGAAGGTGAAAGGGAATTAATCAGGCATAAATTTGAAGAGGTAGGTTTTAAGATAGTTGAACCACCATTAAATCTGAAGATAGAGGAAGAATTTATCTCCATATTTCACAGGTTACCTCACCCTATACCTGACGATATTGACTCCCATATAATAATCTTTGCTCACACCCACAGGCGTGAGGTTAAAAGAGAAGGTGGCAGATTGCTCATAAATCCTGGTGAGGTCTGTGGTTGGGTTACTGGCGAGGCGACCGCAGTTATACTCTCCATCCCAGACGGAGAGATAGAATGGATATTCAAGGTGACATAGACACAGAACTCAGAAAGTATTTTAAAAAGCCGGCCTACTTTCCATCAAGGGAATACCTTTTGCAGATAGTAATCTGGCTCTTTGACTTCATACTGTTTTTTGTTTCAATCTACATAGCATACCGATTGAGATACCATGTTGTTGACATCTTCCAATGGTTCGGTTTTTCCACCATACAAATTCCACATTTAGAATTCCCCTATAGAACCGAACTATACATAAGATATTCAATCCTATTCTCTATTATAATGAGTTTAACATTCATACATTTTAAACTTTATTTGCCAAGAAAATACACATCCAGAATAGATGATGTATTCAATATTGCAAAATCAGCGGTGGTAGGGACAGTTTTAACGCTTGGAATCGTATTCCTTGTGAAGTGGCATGTATTATCGCGATTGGTCATCGTATTGTCAGGTTTCACTACATTTTTTGTTCTCTCTGCATGGAGATTATTATTGAAGTCCGTAAATGCACAATTACTAAAGCGGGGAATAGGCACAGATAAGATATTCATCTACGGTGCTGGAGAAGCAGGTCAATTGCTTCTGTCACAATACAGATTGCTCACTCCTTTTGGAAGTTCAATCGTGGGCTTCCTTGACGACAATCCTAAAAAGGTGGGTAAGATGATTGAGGGTCTCCCGGTTCTGGCTACCGACAACATAGAGAAGTTATGCAAGAAATACGATGTTAGAACTGTAATACTGGCAATGCCATCTGCACCAAGTAAGAGAAAACTTGAGATAATCCTCTATTTAAGAAATCATAACATTGACTTCAGGATAATGCCCGATGTCCTTGATATCATCACCCATCGGGTGAGTCCAGAACGAGTGGGTTCAATCACACTCTTCCGCCTAATTGACCAACCACTCACTCCACCATGGAGATTGTTGAAACGCATCATAGATATAGTTCTCTCAATTGTCATATTTATGACCCTCCTACCACTGCTAATTCTTATTGCCATAATAATCAAGTCAACCAGCAGAGGACCAATCATATTCAAACAGGATAGAATTGGTGAGAAGGGAAAATGTTTCACCATCTATAAATTCAGAACCATGTATGTTGGCTCTGAGAAAAGGCACGAGGATTTACGACCAATAAGTAAATCCGACGGACCCTTGCTGGTCCTGCCCGACGACCCTCGTCTCACACCCGTTGGTAAATTCTTAAGGCGAATAAGTTTAGATGAACTTCCCCAGCTGGTAAATGTAATAAAAGGTGATATGTCACTTGTTGGACCCCGCCCATTAATGCCCTCCGAGATAAAAAAATACAAGAACTGGCACTTAAAGAGATTAACAGTCCCACAGGGAATGACCGGTCTCTGGCAGGTGAGCGGAAGAGCAGCTATTCCATTCGACCAGATGGTGAAGTTGGATATATATTATGTAGAGAATTGGTCACTACTTTTAGACCTGAAGATATTCCTCCTCACCATTCCAAGCGTCATTTCCATGAGGGGTGCATACTGACAATGAATGTCCTGCTGATTTATCCCGACTACACTACCAGATGGGACCCCGATGAGTCCCCCTACGGTTATTACTCTGAGGGGCTTGCGTCAATATCCGCAGTATTAAAAAGGGCTGGACATAATGTTTACCTCCTTCACCTCAAGAAATCTCACAATAAAGAATATTTTGTTGAGGAGATAAGAAAAGTGTCTCCAGATATTGCCGCCTTCACCTGCAGAACCACATTATTCAAAGATGTATGCCAATATGCGAATTGGATTAAGGAGGACTTCGGCGAAATCTATACGCTTATCGGTGGTTACCACCCAACGCTTGCACCCAAAGATGTCGCCAGTTCAAAGGGAACTCCCTTTGACTTCATCTGCATAGGCGAGGGAGAGTTCACACTGCTTGAGCTGGTGGATATGCTTGAAAATAACTCTAACCCTGAAGGGATAAGAAATCTATGGGTGAAAAGAAATGGCGACTACAAGATAAATCCAGTTAGACCCTTAATATCAAATCTCGACGAACTACCACTGCCTGATATAGACCTCTTTGACTATGCAAATCTATACTCCCCAAGATTGAACACCGCACCAGTCATTATTAACCGAGGTTGTCCATTTACCTGCACTTATTGCTGTAATCACCAATTCAGAAAGGTCTATCCAAACTCAAACCACTATGTGAGGATACGTTCTCCAGAGGGTTCAATCAAATATATTGAGAATATCATCAACAAATATCCAAATATAAAGATAATCAACTTTATGGATAACATTCTACCTGTCAACAAAGACTGGTTCTTTGAGTTCATTGAGATGTATAAGGAGAGAATTAACCTTCCCTTCATCGCCCGTTATCACGCCGCTCTTCACAACAAAGAGGTAGTCAAAGCCCTGAAGGAGGCGGGCTGTTATCAGGTCCACTTCGGTATAGAGAGCGGAAATGACCAAATCAGATATAAGATTCTAAAGAGACCAATACCAAAGGAGAAGATGATAGAAGCACTCAATGACTGCCATAGAGCGGGGATAACTACATTGACCTACAATATGGTTGGTCTGCCCTACGAAGATAAGAAGAAGTTCCTTGAAACAGTTAAACTTAATGCTATTCTTGATGCAGGTAGATGCATTCTAAGCATATTCTTCCCATACCCAAACACTACTCTATATGAGATAACTAAGGCTGGGGGGTTTCTAACAAGTAAACCCGACTACATTCATGAAAAATACCTAGACCAGCCACAATTCCCACATCAGCATGTCTTGTTCTGCCACAGGACATTCCCCTTTATGGTCAGATTATACAGATTGATAAATAGATTACCAAATGTAATATCAAAACACCTTGAGAACACTATAGATAGAATTTATACAAACACCCACCTTCCACATAATACACTCATAGCAATATCTGATGGAATAAACTGGCTTTATTCGTGGTCAAAACGTCTGCTGGCAAACCTATCTCCAAACATCTATCAATGGCTCAGAAGGAGAATGGTGTTTTCACGATAGTATTTTATTACACATATATGGTATATTTCTATATGAGCACAATGATTTTAAAGGATAATATAATTAAAGTTTGGAGGGATTAAATTATGATTAGAGATGCAATCAAAAGATTGATGGATTTTACATTATCGGCATATGCTATTTTAATGCTCGCTCCAATAATGTTTGCCATAGGTATTCTGATAAAGTTAGATTCTCCCGGACCTGTATTCTACAAGCAGGTCCGCATCGGAAAGGGTGGAAAGCCATTCAAAATGTGGAAGTTCAGAACTATGGTAAATAATTCTCATAGTTGCGGTTCAAAAATTACATACAATAATGACTCAAGAATAACCAAAGTGGGGAGCTTTATCCGAAGCATCAAATTTGACGAACTACCTAACCTCTTTAACATCCTGAAGGGAGATATGAGCATCGTGGGTCCAAGACCAGAGATTCCAGAGTATATAAGGCGTTATGACAAAAGGATGGAGAAGGTATTCAGTGTAAAGCCCGGACTTACCGGTCCTTCCCAGATAATATTCTTCAATGAAGAGAAGATGATACAGAAGAAAAACATCAGAAAGATTTATAGAAAAATACAGGAGAGAAAGATTGACCTGGACAGGGAATATGCTGAGCAATACAATCCAATTACTGATATAAAATTAATAGGCAGAACCATCGTCAGGATATTCCAGCCCCAAGACGACGGAATGCCGGAAAGTATATAATACTATCAATCAATAACAAAACCACAACTGCTATCAGCAAAGAGGGGCGCAGATTGGTATAATCCTCCGTCAGTCCTTCAAGATATCTATCAAGGTCTTTAACGGTGGTTATATCCACCCCTTCAATTACTTTGTTGATTTCACCAATTTGCATCCTGTTGAACTCATCCTCGTTGATGTTCACTCCCACCATCCTTCCATCAGGTCTTCTATATAAACCTGGAGCAAGCCCTAGTAAGTCATAATCCTCAAATGGCGAGAAATAAATTTTCAGGTTGGAAAGATATTCACCCACTTCCAGCTCACTGCCGCCGAGTATGTCATCAAGTATGATAGCAAATATCTTGACTATTCCACCACCAGATACAAGATTAGAATATGAACCTGATAAAGGTATGGAACATATATACAATTTCCGGTCGCCCTTCATAATGCGGAAGAGAACAGGATAACCATCCTCTGAAACCAGAATTGCTACACCTTGCTCGTTTACAGGAGCCAACAGGTCTGTAAATCTAATATCTGAAAGATTGCAGTTCACATTCCCTCCCGACCACTTCCAGAATTTCGGGTCTATTCGCCCCCCACCCACATAACTCCTCCTCACCAGGTTGCCAATACCCTCAATCATCCTCTCTGAGCTTGAAATATCACTGAATAAAACAACTGTATCCATATTATCCTTGTATGAACCACCTTCATCTGCTATTGCCACAGTCAGTTCAGCACTCTTCCTATCAGATACCTCAACCTGATATACCGACCTAAGGGCATTGAGCGCTGATGTGATAACATTACTTAGATGAATATCTTCAGTTGATATATTAACTTTCAAAGGCGACCTTTCTCCATAAAAGGCATAAGAACCGAAGGTGTTTTTTGAGCCAACAAGATGTGCATAACCTGCACCCCCACCGTCAGTAAGCATGATACTTCCCCTCATTATGTCCTCATCACTAATCTCAATTATGTTTCTCCTATCACCCTCCACAACCTCAAGTTCATATCCCTCCACATTAGAGACACCACCTATTCTTAAAATTACACCCGAATTATCCTCACCCATTATGCATCTTCTAATTGTTATATATCCCTCATTCTCGCCCGATGATAGGAAGATTATGTCTGCACTCTCTGCTATGTCTCTCATCTCTCCAAGGTTCCCAATATTGTATCCATCAGTGATTAATAAAATCTTCCTATCGCTATCACCGTCCGGTCCTCCATCCAATAACCTTATGTCATGTCTTTTAAAACCTATAGATAACCTATCAATCGCCCTCCTAATTACTACCTTATCGCTCGTATAATCGTCAAGACCACCACCACATAATCCCACTACCGACACCCTGCTAACCGGGGGCAAAGCATCTACAACCATCCACGCTATATCCTTCGCCTTATCAAATAACATCCCCCTCTCTGTCATAATCCCCATTGAAGGCGAATTGTCAATTATCAAAAGCAATTCACCTTTCACTCCATCCCCTGCATAAGGACCTGCTATCGCCAGAACTAGCAATGCGATAATCAGAACCCTCATTATTAACTGCAATATCTCCTTGAGAAGAAACTTCTTCCTGAGATGTTCCTGTGCCTTTTCCACCAAAGTAATATCAGGGAATGGCTCCTCCTTCACCTTCCTATGCTTTATCAGATGAATTATCACCGGAAGTAATGACAATGGCATCAGAAAAAGGTAGTATGGGTGTAAGAAGCTCAACTCAACCTCTTTCTCTTCTTGAGGTAGGTGGCAAGCGATATATAATGGGGGACATCCGTATATAGCATCTGATAATCTACATTCATCTCTAAAAGGTTGTTCTTAATAGTCCTCTGCCTCTCCTCAAATCTCTCCCTGTATGACCTGACAATATCTTCGGTTATAAATGCCCTGTTCTTCCCCTCCATCTCCCTCACAAAATGGGGCGGACTTGCTGAGAGCGTCTTCTCCAATCTGTCAAGCACCTGAAAGACGATGCACTCGTTCTTCTTCTCTCTGAATGCCCTTATACCCGATAAAATTCTATTGTCATCATCCCACAGGTCGGATATTAATATCACCAGACCCCTTCTGGTAAGACGCTCACCAAGGGTTATTAATGAACTCGCCAGGTTGGTCTTACCCCCTGCCTCTATCTTTGAAATCTCAACAAGAAGATTATAGAGGTGATAATGAGTGGACCTGGCAGGGATAATCTTAACTAATCTATCCGTAATTAATGCCAGACCGACACTATCTCTCTGGCGAATAAGCAGATAAGATAATGCAGAGGATAACTGCTTCACATAATCCATCTTGGTTATCTCCCCATACGCCTTATAATCCATCGAACCGGATGCGTCTATTACCATAATCGCCTGCAAACTGGTCTCCGCCACAAACTCTTTAATGTAATATCTATCTCTCCTTCCATAAACCCCCCAGTCAATATACCTGATGTCATCACCAGAGCAATATGGTCTGTGCTCGGCGAACTCCACCGAAAAGCCCTTGTAGATACTCCTGTGAAGACCAGCAAAATACCCCTCCACCACCTGTCGCGCCACCAGGTCAAGACCTGATAGTTTTGACAGGTATTCAGGAGTAAATACCTTTAGTATATCTCTATCAAGGTCAATGTCAGCCATATCAATAAGAGTATAACAATTACCAGAGTTGATTGATAGATATTGACAAATACTCAGAGTATGAACTTATCTAAGCAATCATCAGGGTCCGGTATAACAACCTTTGCCACCAGAAGACCTATCTTCTCCACCTCTTGAGCCCCCGCATCCACCGCAGACCTGACAGAGGCAACATCGCCATTCACATAGACATATGCCTTACCACCGATAGCCATAGCAAGGCGAACCGCCACCAGGTCAACATTCGCCGCCTTGCCAGCCGCATCAGCAGCAACAAGACCGCTTGCAGAAGAAAATGTCTCTATTATCCCAAGCGCTTCTATTCTCTCCACACCGGTTGTCTCTGCTATTGCGGAAAAAATCTGTGGATGAGGGTCTGGAATAACAACATGGTCAACCAGTGAACTTCCCGCCATCGCACACCCCTTATCCACACTAGACCTTACAGAGGCGACCTCACCTGAGACCAGAACGATGAACTTACCAGGGCAGGTAGAATTACACAGAAGGACATCAACCTCCGCCTCTTTTGACATGAAGTCCGCAACCTCAAGCCCCTTCGCAACACTGGATGTCTCAACCATTCCTATCGCTTTTTTCTCCATATTTCACCACTTATTATCTACTACCAAATATCACCGTCTTATTGAAGTTAGGAAACTTCAGGGGACGGTAGAAGACAACCACATATATTTTGTAATCATCATCCGATTCAACCACACCAATCCCCATCTTCTCATAGCCCTCCTGCATAATCGCTTCATAGTGCCCCGGGCTTTTCAACCATGCCTCTACCGCCCCCTCTGCACTTCTGTTCTCAGCAAGAATCTCGCCCGCCAAACTGTAAGCCATCCTCGCCCTGTCCAACCTGTCACCAACATTTTCACCCTCGGGATTAATATGCCCGAAGTAATCCCTCCTCACCATATCATCCGCATAAGCCCAGGCAAGATGCGATAGAGTATCATCCAGCTTCAGCAAACTCAGCCCCTCATTCATTCTCTCCTGATTAATCATACTGTATATTACACCAATATCCCCCTTTGGTATCTCCTCCACCTTCTCAGGTATCCCAGCCCTCCACATCGTGACCTCAGCAGAAAACATGAATATATGAATCACCAGAAATATCATAAATGTAGGCACCTAAACCACCTCAATCCTGACTCTTTCTCCTATACTAACCACCCTTCCATCTACAGGAGAATGGGCTACATTAAATAAAACACCTGCTTCGTTATCGCTTTCTGCTATAACCTGACCCTCTTCTACCCTATCACCCTTCTTCACAATTGGCTTTATATCTCCCCCCACATATCCGGTGAGTGATACCTCCACACATTCCGGTTCAATCTCACTAACATACTCTGCATTGACCACAAAATCACCTACCGTAAGCCGTTCTATAAGCCGTCCGAGCGGAACCGCTCTCTCTGTCATATACTCCCGCCTCTCCTCAATAGCTGCCGGTCTTCCCTTCATCTTATAAGCGCTCTTTATATACCGGTTCAACTGCCTCGGTGATAGATTCATAGGACACGCGTATAACTCACATATACCGCATTCTGAGCAGTTGTATGCCATCCTTATTGCACTATCATAAACATCTCCCGATAGATTATAACTAAAAGCCCTTATAATTCTATGGGGCTCAATGGGATAACCGAGAAGGTATCTTGGGCACAGGTCGGTGCACATCCTACAGTTCTCACAGGCACTTACTGCCCTCCGCCTTAACACCTCTATCGGAATCGAAGGGTTCACCTTATGAGCGGTCTCCAGTGGCAACACAAACAATGCTGAGGTTGTCTTCTCCACCACACAATCACCTGTGCAATCACTGCCCATCATCAGACCATCCATAAACAACCGATATGAACTCTCTTTCACCCCTGAGGCGATAAGAATATCCTTAATCAAAGCACCTATTGGCACTTTATAAACACCGGGTCTCTTGACCAGACCCAGAACCGATATGAACTTGTGGGTGAACGGCTCACCATTCACCGCATTTTGGGCGAAGTAGAGCGTCTCCACATTATTCACCACCACACCTATCTCAGTGGGATAACCGAGAGGTGGAACTCTCTTCCCGATAATTTTATCAACCAGAAAATACTCATCCCCTACGGGATAGAAATCCGGCAACCTCACAACTTCAATATTACCTCTTTTAGTATGTTTCTCAATGGCTGTTATGGCACTCTTATACTTATCTTTCATAGCAATATACCCTCTCTTTGCTCCCGTAGCATCCATTGCGCTCTTCACACCTTCAACGATAACATCAGGATAATTCTCCATCAGATAGCGGTCTTTTACCAGCAGTGGTTCGCACTCTGCACCATTTGCTATAACCACCTCCGCGCCATTCTGCCACTTGGCATAGGTAGGAAAACCACCTCCACCCAGACCAACAATACCCGCCTGTCTCACCTTTTCTATCAGTGTCTTGTTCATATTATTATGAATATCATGAGATGATTATCTCTATACTCAATAGAGATGCCCTCTCCCTTGAAAGTGGGGTGATTATACAACCTCTCCTAACTCTTATCCTTCTCGCACCCTTTTTGGACGCATTAACAACATCCGTCTCGGTAAGGAGTTTACCCTCAAAATACCAGTCACTTCCAGCAACCTTGCTCTCTCTTCCCTCATCACCCATCAGTTCTCTCATCATACGGTATATCTCATCAGGAAGGGGCATTGACCTAAAAACAAGAGCATTCTGACCCGATTTTGCCATAACGCTGTTTGCCTCATCGGTATCAAGATGCAGTTCATCCGCAAAGTCCTCGCTTACCCTGACCAGAACGCCATACAGTATTGCCGACCTATCCCCGCCCAGATAGGCACACACCTCATCACCTGTGTTTACACCCAGTCGGTCTGCCAGAGTTGGTGTCGTATGCAGATGCCTCTGGGCTACAATAACACCTCTATCTAAAGTAACACTCCCCATTGGACCTATGATTGTGATTCCACCCACCCCCTCCTTATAATCACCCTTTGGAAGATAAGCATCTACGCCTATCTCAAGGCAATCAGTAATTGACAGTTCAACCTGAGTGCTACTACGAACCGGTCCAAGAATACGAACATCTTTAAGAACACCCGACGGTCCAGCAACCGTCACCCTCTCCTCTGCTGCAAACTGTCCCGGTTGAAGTAAGGGCTTGTAGGATACCAATTCATAACCCATGCCAAATGTTATATCAAGGTGCTCTCTTGAGATGTGAATGTGCCTTGCAGACACACCAACAGGAACATAAGCCGCTCTCTCTCCAATCTTTAGAAATGCATCTATTAGAATAGATACACGACTTTCTAATGAATCGCCATCATTAGCCATCAGGATAAGACATCACTTAATATAACGAATTGTATAATTTCTAATCCTCTTTAGGTCCTTTTGGTAATATGCTCTCCACCTCAATGTGTGGTCTTGGTATCACATGAACACTTACCAGTTCACCCACTTTGTTTGCTGCGGCTGCGCCCGCCTCGGTTGCCGCCTTCACTGCCCCCGTGTCGCCCCTGACCATTACGGTAACATAACCTCCACCTATCCTCTCCTTGCCTATCAATGTTACATTTGCAGCCTTAACCATTGCATCAGCCGCCTCTATTGCTCCCACCAGACCTTTGGTCTCTACCATACCCAATGCTATCTTCTCAACATCTCTCTCTGCCATATTCCCTCCTGTTTATACAAACAATTACCATACTATTTAACCTAAATCAATCCCCTCTCTCTCAAAACTCTTCTCACTATATTCTCAATCTCCTCCCTATCGTAGCCACCCCGCCCGACATCTTCTTTTGACTTATTTGGTAATTTAATATTATCAACACCCGACTTAACTCTAACTGCCTCCTTATATCTATAACCCTCTGCAAACGGGAACCAGCCCTCCAGTTGGTTGAAAGCGAGTCGCTTGACCTGTAGGAGGTGTTCTGGAGTGATATTATCGGAGGTAGCCGAGCCACCCCATGTTCCACAGCCAAGGGTCATAGCAGGTGGAAGCCCCGTCCCCATACCAATCGCTCCCTGCGAGCCGGGACCATTTACAATAACACGGAACACTGGCTTCTTGATGCCAAACTCCATTATCACATCCGCATCCTTAGAATGTATCACCAGTGTATGCCCAAGACCACCATACTCCAGTATCTCAATACACCTCTCACACCCCTTCACCCAGCCATCCTCCACATAGAATGCAACCACCGGCGCAATCTTCTCGCAGGATAGAGGGTAATCCCGACCAACTCCCGCCAATCTCGCGACCAAAAGGGTGGTATCATCAGGCACATTGAATCCACTTGCTCTGGCTATGAACTCCGCTGACTTACCAACCAGTTCGGGGTTCATCCCACCGTCTGACTGTATCATAGTCCTGCTCACTCTATCTATCTCGTCCTCCGTCATAAAGTATGCCTTTCTCTTCTCCAGCTCCTTAACAACGCTATCCTCAAGAGGTCTATCTACTACTATTGATTGCTCGGATGAACAGATGATACCGTTATCAAATGTCTTTGATGATACTATGCACTCAACCGCCTTCTCTACATCAGCAGTCCTCTCAATAAATACGGGGACATTACCAGGTCCAACACCGATAGCCGGCTTCCCCGAACTGTACGCCGCCCTGACCATAGCAATTCCGCCCGTTGCCAGAATTAAATCAATACCCTCAGAGCGCATCAACTCCTGTGTTCCCTCAATCCTCGGTATGGATAG
>Ga0164311_10001022_pt1 | contig 13234 bp, 13 predicted proteins | sample GuaBasSedimGuay2_FD_121796 | JGI IMG/M metagenome (GOLD analysis project Ga0164311, IMG submission 121796) | Subseafloor sediment microbial communities from Guaymas Basin, Gulf of California, Mexico - Guay2, Core 4569-9, 9-12 cm | ecosystem: Environmental > Aquatic > Marine > Hydrothermal vents...
CTCTTGAAAGTTCTAGGAAAATGATTTCGCTGACGCCATTCTTCTCGAAGATTTCCGCTGCTTGAACGGGGGTAAATTTCATTATTTCCTCGGACTTTGTTAGGATTCGCCCCTCCTTGTAGTCGAGGCTCCCCACGGTCCTGTTTTTTCCAATCGCCTTTACGCACTCTTCGAGCTGCTTGATTGACTCCAGGGTTTCGGTGGCGATGATGACCTTCGCAGCGCCCGCCTCCAGAATCTCCACTGCGTCCCTTGGATTGTTTACACCCGCGTCTATAATGATTCTCAGGTCGGTTCTATTGGCGATTTCCTTGATAATATCCAAGTTCGACGCTGAACCCTGTATGGCGTCCAGATCCGCTACGTACAGCTCTTCGAAGCCGAAATGCTTCTGGAACGCCAAGGCCACGTCCACAGGGTCCGAGGAGGAAGCCAAAACGGTTTTCAGAGGCTGATATTTCTGCCGTTCACCCCTTATGGCCTGAACGGCCATGCCTCCCAGCACATCTATAACGGGAATTACCCTCATAACAAACAACCTCTGGTAAATGGAAAAGAGGTTTCGGAGCTAATCGGGTTCAGAAGCTCGGCGTGTTGTAAGTTTTTAAGCTTGAATCGTGTATCTGAATTTAAAAACTTGTTGATGTCACTTAAAGATGTTTGCGTGAAGGTTTCGACTCGTTCATGAGCTGTTAGGTGGTCGCGTTGAAACTGCTGGTCTATGAGTTCTTCTCAGGTGGAGGATACGTTAGGGGGGAGATTTCCGGACTGATCGGTGAAGCCTACGCCATGCTCCGCTACGCGGTTGAAGACTTCAACGCGGCGGGATTTGAGGTGTACACAACTCTCGATCATCGGATTGCCGTGTTTGACCCACCCTTAAAAGCACAACACGTCAGGGTGATTTACGACTCAGATTCGAACCCGTTCGAGGAAACGCTGAGTATGGTTGACGCCGCGTTTCTAATCGCACCAGAAACGGATGGTGTTCTGTACACGCTTGCCGAAGAGGCGGTCAAACAGGGTGTTGAGCTTTTCGGCCCCCTCCCCTCGGCAATAGAGCTAACCAGCGACAAGAGCCGGCTTCTTGGAATCGCGGAGAAGCTAGGGTTGAGGGTGCCGAGGCACAGAGTTTTGAAAACCACGAACTCCACCGCAAGCATTGAGAGAGAAGCGGGGAGGGTAGGTTACCCGTGTGTGTTCAAGGTTTTGGACGGCGCCGGGAGCGAGGGAATGAGCCTCGTGAGCAGGGAGGAAGAAATCCAGCCAGCCCTGGTGAAGATTCGCAGTGTAAGCGAGCGTGACGAGTTTCTCTTGGAAGAATTTGTGGAGGGTGTAAACGCGAGCGTTAGCCTGATCTCTACCGGAGAATCAGCACTGCCCCTGACTCTCAACTTCCAGTCGGTGAGGGTAGCGCCTCCCAGTGAGGAGTCCAAATACGTAGGGGGATACGTTCCCCTAAGACATAAACTAAGAAAGAGCGCGTTTGAATCAGCTGAAACCCTGGTGAAGAGTGTTGATGGTCTCCAAGGATACGTGGGAGTGGACCTCATTTTGTCAGAAGAGGGGGTGACGATTCTTGAGGTTAACCCACGCCTCACCACCTCCTATCTGGGACTCAGAAGGGTTCTCAAACAAAACCCCGCAGAAATAGTATCTCAGGCGGTTACGAGGAAGATTTTACCGCTCAGAGTAAGCCTCGAGGGGTGCGCATGCTTCGAAAAGATAGACCTTCCAAACTCCGTAGAGGTCGATAATGACAAGTTAAGAAGCATCGCAAGATATGAAGCAGTGGCAGCTCCACCCTTCCCGGTGAGGGGAAGAAAGCACGCCATTCTCGTGACACACGCTGAAGACGAAGAACACGCGAGGCTGAAAATGGAGAAAACGGTTGAAGAGATTATGGGAGAATTGGCCGGAAGCGCTAGAGACGCTTCTGGACGGCAAGAATTATAGCAATCTCCGTTAATCATTTTCTGGGAGCCTTTAACATCAGAGGAGGTAAGTTAATGGATCTTAGCATAAAGGGAAACGCACTGTTCGTGAAAACCATTAGAGAGGCAGAAGAAGCCATTGAGAGAAGAGACTTTAAGGGAGCGTTCCAGAAGTTCACCGAGGGAAGGATTATTCAGCGCAACCTGAGCGCTGGAAACATTCAAGAAATGCTGGGCGTGAAAAACAGTAGAGAGTGCCTTCTCATCACGGTCAGAGCCTTCGCACACGCCTGCCAAGCCCTCAACGCTACGGTTGAGTCGTTCATCGCCGCAGCTCTCTTCGCCCCGGACTTAGAGGACACCCGCGCTTTCCTCGGGAGGGCTTCAGGAGTTGCAGAAGCATGTTTTGACCTTATCAGCATACTAAAATGGTCAATGGAAAAACTCACAGAGAGCGAGGAAGACATAAAAACACGCAGACTCGGCGAGGAAGCTATAAATAATTGGGGCAGAGTCCTCATCAGAGTCACAGACATAATGGACCAAAAGGGCCTGACCGCTCCAACCGGCCTAATCGAAATGGCAAAAAAAGAGGGACTAATAAAGTAAAATAGCAAGAGTCAGCGGGTGGTTCATCGTGCTCTTTTTGGGGTTGGACATCGGGGGTGTGAACACGAAGGCAGTGGCACTGAACGTAGACACCCCGGAAACGGTGAAAAATCGCGAATTCCTTTCAGTGTACTTTCCAATCTGGGAGCACTCACTCGCAGAGCTACCCCAACTCTTGAAGCGAGTAAGGAACGACCTGTGTGGGGATAGAAGCCCTTCAGCGTTGGGAGTTACGATGACCGCGGAGCTGTCCGACGCTTATCAAACCAAGCGTGAGGGAGTGAACCATGTTCTCGACTCGGTAGAAGAGGCTTTCCCAGAAACCAAGGTTTGGGTGGTTGACGTCGATGGCGACCTCGTCACCGTGAACGAAGCCAGAAAGCGGCCACTGAGAGTCGCCGCGGCTAACTGGGCTGCTACGGCATGGATGGTTGGGCGCCACGTTAAGGATTGCTTCCTGATCGATGTGGGGAGCACTACCACAGATATCATACCTTTGGTTAGCGGGAGACCGAAAACCTTAGGAAAAACGGACACCGAAAGACTGATATCGGGGGAACTCGTCTACACTGGAGTCCTCAGAACGCCGGTACCAGCGATCACAAGCCGCATTCCCGTTTGGGGCAAGGATTGCAGGGTTTCATCAGAGAAATTCGCACTTTCAGCTGACGTGCACATAATTCTTGGTAACATAACCGAGAAGGAGTACACTTGCGAAACGGCGGATGGAAGAGGAAAAACCGTTGATTACAGCTTGGCACGCCTAGCTCGCGTGGTTTGCGCCGACACGGAAATGCTTCGAAGAGAAGAAATCATTGAAATTGCACACTACGTTTATCGATGCCAGTTAGCCCAGATAACGGAAGCATTGGTCCAAGTCAAGGGCAGGAATAACACAATCCAAAAGGTAATAGTTACAGGGATTGGGAGGGATTTCCTAGCCCGTAAGGCTGCCCTGGAGGCGGGATTCAAGGAGATAATCGATTTGGGAGAGATTGCTGGAGAGAGGGGTGCGGAGATGTCTCCAGCGTTCGCCATGGCTCTGATGGTGGCATCCTTAAAGCAGGAGGCCTGAAGCAGAGAGAAAGCCTTTTATCCCTGTAATGTTTAATGGGAGTATGAGCATTTAAGGGGAAAATACAATTTTTAGCAAAACCTTGTGTTTCTTTAATTGTTTTATGCACTTTTATTCTTCTGGGGGCGAATTTAGAAAAAAATAAATACAAGAAATTCTACTTCATTTGCTCACAAAAATCCGAAAAAGAGTTATGAACCCTACAAAATTGGCGTGAATACATCTTAGAAAGTGACTAATTACCTTAAACGCAAAATCAAAAATCTCAGGCGATATAAAAACAATCAAAAACACAGAATATCTAATCGGGAAAAGGGTGAAAACCAACTTCCAAGGCCTTGAGAACACACAATTAGAAAAGGTATAGACGCGTGTTTTGGTGACCCGTTTTGAGTCTACAGGAAAGGATTGACGAGTTTCATAGGATTGAAGAAAAGTTAAAGTACACTCTCAAAGCAGCTATAACCCTCGAACCCCAAAAGATCGAATCCATAATCCTGTACCTTGGAATAAGCGAAACCCACAAGCTGTCCTTAGACCTGTGCAAGAGCATCGCCAAGAGGCACAAGTGCAAAGTCAAACTCCTATGCGACAAAAGGATCTTCGGAGAAACCGCGATGGACGCTGAAACGGCCTGCAGAGAGCCGCTTTTGACAACCAGCGGAGAGTTGGAGGCGGAAAAAATTTCCAAAATCGAGAAATACATCATTACCAGAGAAAAACCTTTAGAAGACAAGCTATCGGAGATCATCGAAGACCCGTTGGAACTGATAGTCATCCCAGCAACCACCGACCCAAAAATGGAGAACGTTTGTCTAAGCGGCAAATCAATAGAAGCGATACTGGAGAAATTCCGGAACCCGGTTCTTGTAGTTAAGAAAAACGAAGAATCGGAGAGTTCGAAAATTCTGAAAAACATACTCATCGCGTTCAGCGACGTAAGTGATTTGGAATCAATAATCTCCTACACGCTGGCCGTAGCAGCTCCAAGGGCCAAAATAAGGATTCTAAGCATAATGGACAACAGGTTCAGGGACTCCGTTGAGATGATAACGGGAGCAATCTCGGAAGAGTCCACCATAACAAAAGAGAAGATAATAGAATCAGTGGAGAAACAAACAAAAAGGGTTCTAAACGAAACAACACCAAAGATTGCAGAAATGGGATTCAAAGTAGACTACCTACTAGAAACAGGCGAAACAGTCCACAAAATAAGCGAAACGGCGGAAAAAACCAAAGCCGCACTAATCGTGATGGCGCACAAGTTTGAGAGCGACCTCGAAGCAGAAGTAAAACTCGTTCTAGAGGAGATAGACTGCCCCGTGCTAATAGTAAGCCCAAAACGGAAAGTGTAAAATGGTAAGATAATTAACACACCATTCATCGTCTTCTTACGAAGAAAGATTTCTGCTCAAAACGGCAGGATGCATGAGAAATGCCTATCGACAAAAAAGACCTAATGTTCCTTTCACATATTCCATTCCAACTATCGGGTGAAGAACACCTCAGCCCTAGCAGGTGGTGTTTTTACCTCTCCTTCAACTGGGGATTACATAAGAGGATACCCCCCTCCGTTGCCCAAAGGCTACTCACCCTTGCACTCCGAGAGAAAATCCTCGAAAAAAAGAACGAAACCCTAACTATTAAAGAAAAAGCAGAATTTCCCCCACTCTACAAATTTGACAAAAAAATCGAACCCAAGGAACTAGCAAACATTGAACCATACCCAATTCAGAGCGAGATAGAATACAACGAAGTAACACTCCATATACAGGAAACAGAGGAGAAAAGGAGAGAGAAAAAGGAGCCCCTCGCCACATATAAGAAAACCGAAAAACCCGAGAAAGCTGTCCAAACCCAAAAAGAAGAAATCAAAGAAGAAAAGCGGGAAGAAAAACAAGAAGAAGAGGAACCAGAGAAAAAGGCAAAAGCCGCAAAGAAACAAAAACCCAAGAGAGAGAAGCCAAAAGTGACACTAGACCATTTCACAAAAACCTAAACCGTTATAATAACACGGTTTCATCGGGATTCTTTCTAAATTGTGTGACAGGTGTGAGAACTCCCAGGAGTGGATGCTCGTTTTTTGAAAAATATGATGAAGGCACTGGGTCCGTTTAAGCCCGAACACGCCAATGGGTTAAGAATGAAGGCTCAGAGTGTCCCCTAATCCTCCGGGCCAACAAAATGTGGGTAAAGCCTTTGTAGGAACGTGTTCGGTTAACCCGCGGACCTAGTTATTTATATAATTTATTTATGAAAACATATAAACTTTTTTAAACCACTTTGAAACCACATCAAACAGACCGCAACCAAAAAGGGAGAAAAAGGGAAGATTATAAAACCTTCACATTAACATGAAAACTGCGTCACTCGTACGTCACTCGTAGCGCAGGGTCTCAACTGGTTTCAATCTTGACGCTCTCCAGGCGGGGTAGACCCCAGCAATCAGTGAGATGAATACCGCTATTCCGAGGCCGAGTGGAAGCATCCACCACTCGTATATGGGTGTGTACCCGGAGATGAACTGTATGAACCAGAGTGCGTTGTCAACGTACCACTTGACCGCCCAGCCCGCCAGGTATCCAAGGGTTAGCCCAAGGGCGCCGCCTAGCAGTCCGAACAGCATGGATTCCACTATGAAGATTTTCATTATGTCTCTGTTTTTGGCACCTGTGGCCTTCATGATTCCTATTTCACGCCTTCTTTCAAGAACCGCTACCGCCATGGTGTTAGCTGTTCCCAGGCAGCCGATCACCAGGGCCAATCCGACCACGATGTACAGGAAGAAGTCTATGGTTCCGGTAACACTGTTTATTACATTCTTGATCTGTGCCTGCGACACCGCTGAAACGTCGGGAATCTCGGATTGAATCTGGTACGCCACAAAGCTTGAAACCTCGGAGGTCCAGCACCTCACCAGAACCACAGAGTATCCCGAATTCGTGTTGGTCATGTTCTCTGCGTATTGGGTGTTCACGAAGGCGAAGCTGTCCGTGAAGGATATTATCTCCTCGCTCTTTTGCAGTATGCCGACAACCGTTAGGTTGAATTCCTTGAGTGCAGAGTTTCGAAATGTTACGTTATCTCCCACACTGACTCCTAGCTTCTGGGCTAGTGAGAATCCCAAAACCGTTTGATTCACACCCATCCCCAAACCGCCGAACAACGGTTTCAGAAACCCTATCTTCGCCTCAGCAGCTGGGTCAATAGCGTAGAACGGAACAGTAAAGTTCTTTTCAACAGCGGTCATCGCAAAATTGATCCTTGGGCCAACGGCGTATACTCCCGGGATTCCTCTCATTGTGTCGACCGATGATTCTGAAATTTTGCCAGAAACGGGATAAACCAGAACGTCTACCCCAAGGTTCCGAAACTGGTTATCGATGTGTGCACTCAGTCCAAGGGTGAGGGATATCAGCGCTATTAACGCCGCTATTCCAATCGTTATCCCGATGATGGTTAGGGCGTTTCGGCTCTTACGCCTCTTAAGGTTGCGAAAAGCCAGCTTAAACGATGACACTGCCGTGACTCCCGCCTGTTTTCAGCCTGCCGTCTCGAAGCTCGTAAACCTTCTCAGCCTTAAGCGCAAGCTCCCTATCGTGAGTTACCAAAATGATGGTTTCACCCTTGTCATGGATATCCTTGAAAAGGTTCGCAATTTCAGAACCCGTAGCCGTGTCCAGGTTGCCTGTTGGTTCGTCTGCCAGTATCAGTGAGGGTTCATTTATTAGCGCCCTTGCTATGGCTACCCTCTGTGTTTCCCCGCCGCTGAGACTGCTCGGAAAGCGGTCCCTCAGGTGTATGATTCCAAGTCTTTTCATTATCTCCTCGGCTCTCTTTTTCGCGTCGGTCTTCCTGAGCTTCTTTGTAAAATAGGTTGGCAGCATAATGTTCTCCACAACCGTTAAGCTTGGTATCAGGTTAAACATCTGAAATATGAAACCGATCTTCTCGCCCCTTATCTCGGCGAGCCTGTTGTCGTCCAACTGTGATACGTCAACACCCTCAAGTAGTATCCTGCCGCTAGTTGGCCTGTCAAGGCAGCCAATCAGGTTGAGTAGTGTGCTCTTACCTGAACCACTAGGACCCTGAATCGCTATCCATTGGCCCCTCTCAACCACCAGGGAAACGTCACCGAGAGCCTTGAAGACAACGTCCCCGGTTTTGTAGACCTTGCTGACATTCTCTAGTTCAAGAATTCGAGAATCGCTCATCGGTACCCACTCTGGAACACTTCTAGAACTGAGAATCGATTAAAAGTCAAGAATATATAAACAACTTATAGATATTAAAATTCCTCAACTCTCACGGGAAGGAGTGTAGTGCAGCTTTCCTAAAGCATTGAAACTCTAAAAATTTAACGGGGTGAAAAAACGGTTTAAGTTAGGCCCGTAGTTCAAGTTTCCCTTCGAGGTAGTCTTTCACCGTCTGGAAATCGTTGAGCCCGTAGCCGGTCAGCACGCATACGACTCTTCCGTCGAAGGTTTTCCAGTTCTTCAAAACCCCGGCTATCGAAGCCGCTGCTCCGGGTTCAACGAACACTCCTTCCCTACGTGCAAGTTCCACCAGAGACTCCATTATTTCTCTGTCTGAAACCGAAATGATCTTCCCGCCACTCTCCTTTGCCGCCTCCAATGCAAGGGGAGCGTCAAAAGCGTTCAACACCTCGATTGCACTAGCTATTGTCCTCGACTTCTCCCATTTTTGAAGTCTGCCTCCCTTCCAGGCTCGAGTCACAGGGCTGCAGCCCTCTGCCTGAACACCAACCATGCGGGGAATCCTATCGGTAAGCTTCAGCTTCTTAAGCTCCACCCACCCCTTGTAAATAGCTGACAAGAGCACGCCGGAACCCACGGGAGCCACAATCCAGTCCACGTTAGGCAGTTGCTCCCATATCTCGAAGGCTATTGTTTTTTGACCTTCGCGTCGCCAGTAATAGTCTCCGGCGAACTGCACGCCGGGATCCTTTGCGTATTCCATGGCTGTCTCAACGGCCTCGTCGAACCCACCGTCCACGAACTCGACCTCGGCTCCGTAGAGCTCCATCATGGTTATCTTGGTCACGGGAGCATCGCGGGGAACAACTATTTTACATTTCAATCCCGCCTTTGCGGAGTAGGCTGAAACGCTCGAGGCCATGTTTCCTGTAGAGGCGCAAACAACTGATTGTGCTCCCTTCTCTAGGGCCTTGGTTAGCTCCACGGCGCTTCCCCTGTCCTTGAATGATCCTGTGGGGTTGTGTATCTCAAGCTTGAACCACAGGTCCAAAGCCAGATTATCCCCGATTGTGTCGCTCCTCTGAAGGGGAGTGCTCCCCTCGTTCAGGGTCACAAGGCGTGTAACCTTTTCGAAGGGGAGCAGCTCGCGGTATCTCCAAATAGTTCTGCCGTGAAAATCCTCACGGCTGAGACGCATAGAATCGTAATCATAGTAAACCTGAATTGGTCCCCCACAGCTCGGACACAGAATTGGTTCACCCTCAATCCGCCTTTTACAGACAGCACACTCCAAATACATAGGGAACCACCAGTAACCCCAATGAGAACATCTAGTAACTTAAATAACTGACTCCAACTATAAATACTTAAGCAGAAGGGCGTTGTGAAAATCGAAAACCCGATTTGGGTTCAGGCACCTCTGACGGGAAAGAAGCCTTTCGGAAAGAAGCGGATATGGTTTCACGTCTCGGAGCTATTTCCTTGTTTGGAGGGTTCTCTTAAGCTTCCAGTACTTGAGGTAGTTTGCCGTGGCTTTGGCTGCTCTTTCCGGGTTTCTGTACACCGCCACCCCGTTTTTTTCAAGCTCGGCTTTTTCCTCGATGGGGAAAATGTTCGGAGATATTAGGGCTGCGACGACTGGCTTGTTGGTGGCTTTCGTTATTTCGATTAGCTCCTTTGCCGGCAGTGGAATTTCGCGCTGAAACGAGGGGGTGTAAACCGCCACTAGGGCGTCAACGTTTTCGTCCTCGAGAAGTATCCTGCCCACAACACCGTAGAGTTCGGAGTAAACATACGCCACTCCTGTGAGGTCGACCGGGTTCTGAACGTTAATCTTGATGGGAACCGCCTCGAGGATACGCTCCTTCGTTTCCTCAGATAGAGTGGACATCTCAATCCCGTAGCGCTCAAGGATTTCGGTGATCACCAAGCTAGGACCAGCGGTGTGAGTGACGACAGCCACCCTGTCTCCCCCGGCGGGGGGCAAGATGGAGATTGCCTTCGCGGCGTCAACCAGCTCGGATGGCTCCATTACCTCGAGAAGCCCCGCTTGGGCGAACGCGGCTCTGTACAGGTGGTAGGAACCAGCCAGCGAGCCCGTGTGCGAGAAGGCCGCCCTGTTGGAAACCCTTGTTTTCCCCACCTTGTATATCAGCACCGCCTTCTCCCTAGCCACCTCTTTTGTGACCTGCAGGAACCTACGTGCGTTGTCCACACCCTCCATGAACACACATATAACCCTGGTGGTCGGATCCTCTCTGAGGTAGAGGAGCATGTCCGCTATCTCCACGTTGGCCCTGTTTCCCACGCCAACATACTTGCTGAACCCCAGACCATCCTCAAGAATATATGATAACAGGGTTGTTCCCATCCCCCCGGACTGGCTCACAATGGAAATATCGCCTCTTAGGAGTTTCCCTATAGGGGCGAAGCTTGCGTTCAGATCGGCGTAGGCGTTCATCAATCCGATTGTGTTCGGCCCAATAATCTTGACCCCCGCCTCGTTGCATATCCTCGCCATTTCCCTCTCGGCCTGAGCCCCCTGCTCGTCCAGCTCCTTAAAACCAGATGCGAAAATCACCACACCCTTGACGCCCTTCTCAGCACACTCTCTAACAGCATCTAACACGCCGTTCGGAGGTAGTGATATAACAGCCAGGTCAACTCGGTCGGGAACATCCAGAATGCTGGGGTATGCTCTGAAGTCGCCCACCGTTTCGGCGTTTGGATTAATTGGGTAAATTTTCCCACGGTACCCCGCATCAGTGAGCGCCTTGAGGCTCTGGTACCCCAGCTTGCCCGGGTTTCTCGAGGCACCGATAATTGCCACCGATTCGGGGAAGAAAACGGGTTCGAACTCTTTCAAAGTGCCTGCCATTGCTAATACCTCTATTCACTCATAAAAAATTACGGTCATAAAGGTAAGGGATACTCATTAATAAAACTATTACATCTCATCATGCTTAAAAAATAAAAGGAGCCTGGAGCTTTTTGCTGCTCCATTCTTGGAGATAGCTGTTTCTATCCGGATATTAGACGCTTCGGGGGGGAGTAGAGCAAAGTACATTAGTATGAACGCTGCTGCCGCGCAGATCCACACGCTTGCCTCCAGAACCGGGTTGCCGAAGATGAAGGCGAACAGGTTGGTTACTTGAATCATTACGGCGAAGAGCGCTGCGGTTCCCGCTAGGAAACCCATTAATCGGCGTTCACCCTCCTGCTTTGTGGCGTAGTAGTAGAAGGAGATGGCGATGCTCAGGAAGACCCCCAATCCAGAGCGCCAGGAGGATTAGAGAGAAGGCTATGTCCATGTTAACGGACAGTGTTAGCTGCACCTCTTCCCGAGTGATTGGAGCGATCAGGTTCAGAAACGTGACAAGTACGGAACCCCGGCTACAAAGTAAACAATTGACCTCTTTAGCATTGTTATCTGCACGAAAAAGAGCCAGAAGAAGAGCACAATTAGCGGCAGTGAAACGAAATGTATTCTGTACAGAACAAACGTTATATCAGTGAAGAATATGCTCGGATAGGTGATGTACAGGTACGAGGCAATCGCGGGGGTCACGGTTGAGACGCCGCCCGCAAAAGCCGCAGTTGAAAGATAAAGGAACGTCCGCGTGCCTGAAGGCTTGCTCCTCGATTTTACCAGCAGCAGAAAAGCCACTGTGAAGGCCACGACCGAGGCAAGAGCTGAGAAGTAAAGCTTAGCATGCATCTGGGAGGACACACCGAAAACAGCCGAAAGGCGAAAAACATCACTAAAAAGAAACGCGTACACTATGAACTGCGCTAGAAGCGACATGGTTAACACCATTATAAAAAGTTATTAAAGAACAAAGGGCAAATATGAAATAAAAAGTTTGTTTCCAGAAATCAAAAGTTCGCCTCACAGAAGGTTGAGATGGAATCCTCTATTCATGCAAGCTGTCAAAGAATTTTGTTAACCAAGTCCACTAGCGACGCGCCCTTCTTGTAGTATTCTCTGATTTTCGTCTTACACGTTGCTGCGGAGACAAGGTTGCAATAGTTTTCCTCCACATGGCTGCCGTCGATCTCGCATACCTGCCTGAACAGCCCCTTCTTTATGTGTGGGCAGGGAACCTGAGCCAACTCATCGATTATAGCGTCGCCCACGATAGTGTCGATTTCGCTAGTGTCCGCAAAGAACCTTTCAAATATGTCCCGGTACGATTCCACAACCCTCATTACGCAGTCCTCAACCGTCTTTACAAGGTCAGGCGTCTCCGCCTCTGATATCAGAATCAGGTACCAGTCCTTCTCACCCGTCGAGAAGGGCTTAACGTAAGCATTCATGTTCTGGAAAGAGATGGACTTGGGGGCCTCACCAGTTACTTCACCCCAGAACTTCTGAGAAGCCGAAAAAATTCCCGCCACCAGTTCGGGATCAGCCTCAATAGAACCCATAGTCAGGCTAAGCGGACAAATCCCATCAGAGTTAATAATGTAAATATTATGAATTATCAAGCATTCCAACCTCGCTTATAAACCAACAAATTATTCTTTGTAGTACCTTCCTCGGGATAGTGTAAATCCGAAGAAGAGTATAAACTGTTAATATATTACGGTCTAGACCTTTTAAATAGTTATATTTCGGGTAAATCCACCTCACAGTCAGGGGCACCACCATCATGTAAACCCCGTAGATGAGAAGCGTTGTTTCAGTGAGGAAAATATTAAGAAAGTAGATATAAACATAAGACCCCAAGGATATCGTCAACATTAGAATTCTGCAAGTTTCAATGCACCGCTTGCTTTTGTGAGGTTAAGTAGGGGCATGCTATTTCTCGGCTGCGTTCCTTCTTTTATTTTATCTTTGCAGGCTAGTGTGTCCATTATGTTACACTTTTTTGACGATATGAAAAACTTCTTTTGTGATGGCGGCGTAGGTGGAGGGTGTGCATCGGCTGGCCCGCCCAAAACATGAGCCGTAAGAGGTCGGTTATTTGACTGGGCCGGGGCTGAGCGGCTATCCACGTGCCCCCCACGAGGGCGGATGGATGATTGCCGCCGGGAGCCGACGCACAGGAGGTGAAACCTCCGTGAAGTATGTAGGTGTTGACGTGCATAAAAAGTTTTGCCGTGTGTGCGTGAAGGATCGCGACGGGAACATCCTCGACGAGTTCAGCATCCCCAACGACAGGGGCGGCTTCACCCGCCTGCTCGACGCAGTAGGCGGCGGGGAGGCGAAGGCCGTCATAGAGAGCACCGGCAACTTCTGGATCCCCCTCTACACCGCCCTCGAGGAGGCGGGTGTGGAGGTGGTGCTCGCGAACCCCAAGAAGACCAGGGCCATAGCCGAGGCCAGGCTGAAGAACGACAAGGTGGACGCCAGGACCCTCGCGGACCTCCTGAGGGCGGACCTGGTGGCCCCCAGC
>Ga0164311_10001023_pt1 | contig 13233 bp, 10 predicted proteins | sample GuaBasSedimGuay2_FD_121796 | JGI IMG/M metagenome (GOLD analysis project Ga0164311, IMG submission 121796) | Subseafloor sediment microbial communities from Guaymas Basin, Gulf of California, Mexico - Guay2, Core 4569-9, 9-12 cm | ecosystem: Environmental > Aquatic > Marine > Hydrothermal vents...
TCCCAATTTTCACCGGTACCAATCCCAACTTCTAACGGCACGGCGAGATCGGCAGCATTGACCATACAACGTTCAATGTTGGCTCTGGCCGTCTCGAGTTGATCGGTGGGTATTTCGAATACTAATTCATCGTGTACTTGCATGATCATGCGGATATCCGATGATGATTCTTGCAACCATTGCTGAATACTAATCATGGCACGCTTGATAATATCAGCCGCTGTACCTTGCATCGGCGCATTTATCGCTGTTCGTTCTGCATATTGACGGCGCATACCGTTGCTAGCATTGATCTCGGGCAAGTATAAACGTCGACCAAATAAGGTTTCAACATAGCCATCTAGTTTGGCTTGGTCGCGGGTGTTATCCATGTAACTCTTAACACCAGGATAGCGTTCAAAATAGGTGGTCATATAGTCGGCGGCTTGATGACGTTCAATACCTAATTGTTTGGATAAACCATGTGCTGACATACCGTAAATCAAACCAAAATTGATTGCTTTGGCACTACGGCGCTGGTCATTGTTTACCTGTTCTAAATCAATACCAAAAATTTCAGCAGCAGTATGCCGGTGAATATCTTCACCGGCAGCAAAGGCTTTTAATAAGCCTTTATCTTGAGACAAATGGGCCATAATTCGTAATTCAATTTGTGAGTAATCAGCTGCAAGCAGGGTATAGTCTTCAGGTGCTACAAACGCTTCTCGAATACGGCGGCCTTGTTCACTGCGAATTGGAATATTCTGCAAATTTGGATCTGAGGAAGATAGACGACCGGTTGCTGTTACCGCTTGATGGTAGGAAGTATGTACTCGCCCAGTTGTTTTATTAACCTGTTCAGGAAGACGATCAGTATAGGTGGATTTAAGTTTAGTTAAACTACGATATTCCATGATGATTTGTGGGAGTTCATGACCTTCATCAGCAAGTTCTTTCAGTACGCCTTCAGCAGTTGAAGGTTGACCTTTAGGCGTTTTTTTCAGAATGGGTAATTCAAGCTTGTCATACAAAATAGTGCCTAGTTGTTTAGGCGAACCTAAATTAAATTTCTCTCCCGCTACATCCCAAGCCTGTTGTTCCAGTTTATCGATGTCATGAGCAAGTTGATCACTTTGCTGTTGCAACATCCAGATATCGATATTAACGCCGTTACGTTCTAAGGTGGTGATAACGGGTAATAAAGGCATTTCCAGTTTAGTGTAAATCTCTTCTAAAGAGGGAATTGCCTGTAATTGTGGCCATAAAGTCTGATGTAGTTGCAAAGTAATATCAGCATCTTCAGCAGCATACGGTGCTGCTTGTTCGACAGCAATTTGGTTGAAGGTAAGTTGTTTTTTACCTTTGCCAGCAATATCTTCAAAGTGGATGGTAGAGCGACCTAGATACTTTTCAGCTAGTGAATCCATATCATGTCGGGTTGCAGTACTATCCAAGACGTAAGATTGCAACATAGTATCGTGTTGGATCCCCTGTAAATCAATATTATGGTTTAGTAGAACATGGCGATCGTATTTTAAATTTTGTCCGACTTTATGTTGTTTCGGGTCTTCCAGTAAAGGTTTAAATAATGTCAGCACAGATTCAATATCTAATTGATCTGGTGCACCTACATAGTCGTGAGTCAAAGGAATATAAGCTGCTTCACCGGCTTTGATGGCAAAGGAGAATCCAACAATACGGGCATCAAGATAATTGAGGCTAGTGGTTTCAGTATCAAAAGCAAAAAGATCAGCCTTTTTAAGTTCTGATAGCCAATGACGTAGTCGATCTTTGGTCAGAATGGTTTCATAACGAATCAAGGGGTCAGCCAGCTTGATTTGGATAGCCTCATTTTCTTCTTTTGGATTCTTTTCATGCATATCAAGCTGGCTGACCCCTTGATTACCTTTGTTAGCGCGAACTAGTTCGGTAGTCCATATTTTAAACTCAAAAGTTTTAAATAAATCTAATAAGGCTTCATTATCTGGGGCTTGTAATTGCAAGCTAGTCGGCGTGTCATTAAGTTCGACATCAAGTTTAATCGTGGCTAACTGGTAGGATAGAGGTAGGTCAGCTGAAGCTTCACGGAGTTTTTCACCCATCTTACCTTTGACTTCATCTGCATGAGCTATGATACCTTCCAAGGAGTCATATTGTTGCAATAATTTAGTTGCAGTTTTAGGGCCAACACTTGGGACCCCGGGGATGTTGTCGACTTTATCGCCCATCAATGCCAAATAATCGATGATTCGATTGGGTGCTATACCGTATTTATCATGTATTGCTTGGACATCTGTGGTGGTATTGCTCATGGTGTTGATCAAAGTCACATGCTCATTGACTAGTTGCGCCATATCTTTATCGCCCGTTGAGATTACGGTGTCGATTTTTAAGTCAGTTGCCTGATGTGCCAAGGTGCCGATAACATCATCGGCTTCCACACCTTCTATCATTAATAAAGGCAGGCCCATTGCTTTAACAACAGCATGAATTGGTTCAATCTGCTCGCGCAAGTCATCCGGCATTGGCGGTCGAGTGGCTTTATATTCGGGATACATATCATTGCGGAAGGTTTTACCCTTTGCATCAAATACTACCGCGATGTGTTGTGGCTTATAGTCTCTTAATAGTTTGCGCAACATGTTGACTACACCATAGATTGCCCCAGTTGCTAGACCTTCAGCATTGGTTAATGGTGGCATAGCATGATAGGCACGATAGAGATAAGACGAGCCATCAACAAGGATAAAGGGGGCTTTTTGAGTCATAGTTTTAATACTTTAAACGAATAGTAAGTTAAGTGATGGCTTTAATCATCGTATCGGAAATGATATCTTTATTCGTATATTACACGGAGCACAAGTTATGTTTAACAAGTTTGCTATTGTATGCGTTGTGACCTTATTAATGTCAGCTAATATTCTGGCAGAGGATGCAGAGCTGGTACAACCACCTGTTCTTCCCGAACCATTAATGGATGGCGAAACTATTGAACCGGAAGTTAATATTATTCAAAAAGAGGATCGTCTTATCGAAGAATACCGAGTAAATGGTCAGCTATATATGATTAAGGTAACACCTGTACGAGGCTATCCTTATTACTTGATGGATACTGATGGCAATGGCTCTTTGGAGACAAGGCAGCATGAACTTGATTCGGGCTTATTGATACCTAACTGGATCCTTTTGAGATGGTAATTAGTCTTTTATCCTGAGTCTTTGTAAATGTCAGTTTATACAGAAGTTAGTCGCGATGAATTAGTCGTATTCTTAAGTGATTATGCGGTTGGAGAGCTGGTGTCGTATCAAGGCATCAGTGACGGTATCGAAAACACCAACTATTTTGTCACCACCCAACAAGGTCAATTTGTTTTGACCTTATTTGAACATCATGAATTTGGTGAGTTAGACTACTTCCTTGATGTTATGACTTATTTTTATAAGCATGATGTCCCTTCAGCGCATCCTGCTGCTGATAAACAAGGTCATTATCTTAAAAAGCTCTGTGGCCGCCCAGCTGCATTAGTGATGCGATTATCAGGTCGGGGAGTTAATACGGTTGCTAGCCTTGCTCAATGCACAGCAATTGGTGATGTATTAGGGAAAATGCATGTTGTAGGACAACAGTTTCAATCTCGCCGTCCAACAGAAAGAGGTCCTGTTTGGCGTCAACAAATTGCTGACAGCTTGTTAGCTTTTCTGGATAAAGATTCAGCTGGCGTGCTAGCTAACGAGTTGGCTTTTCAATCTGGTTATGCTGATCTGGATTTGCCATCAGGTGTGACCCATTCAGACTTGTTTCGTGACAATGCTCTGTTTGATGGTGATGAGCTGAAAGGCATTATTGATTTTTATTATGCTTGTGACGAATATCTTCTTTATGATCTGGCTGTTGCAGTGAATGATTGGTGTGTTGACCAAGATGGCAGACTGGATCAAACACGTTATCAGGCATTGATGTTCGCTTATTCAGCTCAGCGACAATTGACTGAAAGTGAAATGGCAAACTCGAACCTTATTTTACGTGCTGCAGCATTACGCTTCTGGTTATCACGATTACAAGACAAACATTTCCCACGTGAAGGTGAGCTTACCCAAATCAAGAATCCTGATGCATTCCTGAAGATTTTATTGCAACATCGTGATCATCCCTTAACATTTGATGATATCTAAATGCGCGTTTTAATTATCAAGCTCACATCCATGGGGGACTTGATGCATGCCTTACCTGCGCTGACTGATGCCGCCAATGCTATTCCAGATATTGAATTTGATTGGGTGGTAGATCAAGCATTTACAGATGTACCTCTATGGCATCCTAAGGTGAAGAACGTTATTAAAACAGCACATCGGAAGTGGAAGCAGCAGCCAGTAGCAGCATGGAGTGATAGACGAATACCTCATTTTTATAAACAGTTGAATGCGCAAGATTATGATGTGGTCATTGATCTACAAAATAATCTTAAAAGTGCTTTTGTATCATGGCTGTACAAGGGTGATGTCCATGGTTTAGATAAAGATAGTTGTCGCGAGAAACCAGCACATTGGGCATATAAATATCGCTATACTATTGATACTAAACAACATTCAATTGAGCAACTCCGTGAGTTTATGGCACAGGCATTAAAATATGACTTACCTGACCAAGCAGCTGATTATGGTGTCGATTTAAGCCGTCATGAATTACCAGAATTAGATTTTGAACTGCCAGAACGGTTTTTGTTATTTGTACACAATGCCAGTTGGATTACTAAACTATGGCCAATATCTTCATGGCAAGCATTGGTAAATAAAGCAGTTGAACAAGGTTATTCTGTGTTATTGCCTTGTGGTAATGATGAGGAATATCTACGAGCACAGCAGATCGCTAGTATCAATTCTCAAGCTTTTGCCTTGCCAAGACTTTCTTTAAATCATATTGCTGCTATTACCAATAAGGCCGAAGGAGCAGTGTGTAGCGATACTGGTTTAGCACATTTAGCAGCAGTTTCAGGTATACCAAATATTACTATTTATGGTGCAACAGATACTAATTTAATTGGGACATATGGTAAAAAACAGCAACATATCATCAGTGATCTTGATTGTGCGCCTTGTTATAAACGAAAATGTCCATTGGAAAATGCCAAAGATCATCAGCCAGTGTGCATGGAAAATATTGCCGTAGAACAAGTCTGGAATAGACTGGAAAGCATTTTACCAGCACAATAAGGCTATTACTGGGTAGATAAAAAATAAATATTCATGAAGCATACATTCCCAAATTTTCGTAATGCAAAGATTCTGGTTATCGGTGACCTGATGCTGGATAGTTTCTATTACGGTACAGCTAACCGTATTTCGCCAGAAGCCCCGGTTCCTGTGGTTAATGTTGAACGGTTAGAAGATTTGCCTGGCGGTGCCGGTAATGTAGCAATGAATATTGCATCATTAGGTGCTAATAGCAGCGTTTGTGGCATAGCAGGCCAAGATAGTGCCGCAAAAATATTACAGCAGCGATTGAATGCTGTGGGTGTTGATTGCGTATTTCACCAATCAGCTACTGTGGGGACTATTATAAAAAGACGGGTGATTAGTAATCACCAGCAATTGTTGCGAATGGATTTTGAAACACCTTTTGCAAGTGATGAATGGTTGAATTTAAAAGCCTTGATTGAACCATTGATAGCAAAAAGCTCAGTCATAGTTCTATCTGACTACGGCAAAGGTACTTTGGCTGATCCGCAATACTGGATTAATTTGGCCAAACAGCATCAGGTTCAAGTCTTGGTTGATCCTAAAGGTCAAGATTTTGCAAAATATCGGGGTGCAGATCTGATTACCCCGAATATGAGCGAATTTGAAGCTGTTGTTGGTAAAGTCACTTCAGAAGCAGATTTGATTAATAAAGCACAGAAATTAATAGAGCAACTTGATATCAATGCCCTGTTAATAACTCGCAGTGAACATGGTATGTCCCTGATCCGGAAAGATGAGCCAGAATTTCATTTGCCTGCGATTGCTAAGGAAGTTGCAGATGTTACCGGTGCTGGAGATACTGTTATTTCAACTTTGGCAGCAACACTTGCAGCGGGTGAAGATCTGGAAAAAGCCGTTACCCTGGCCAATGTAGCAGCCAGTATTGTGGTCAGTAAACTGGGTACAGCAACGGTCAGTGGTCCGGAGCTACAGTTGGAATATGAACGCCATCAAGGTGAAAATAATACCGACCATAGTATTGCCGGCGTGGTGACTGCTGAGCAGCTCAAGCTAGCAGTTGAACAAGCCAAGCAACGGGGTGAGAAAGTTGTGTTCACTAATGGCTGCTTTGATATTTTACATGCTGGACATGTCAGTTATTTACAGCAAGCACGAGCCCAAGGTGATCGTTTGGTTTTAGCGATAAATACTGATGAATCAGTAACAAAATTGAAAGGTATAGGCCGGCCTATTAATTCTGCTGATCGTCGCCTAGCCGTTTTAGCTGGTCTCGAATCCGTCGATTGGGTGACTTGCTTTGAGGGAGATACTCCCGAAGCTTTATTGCGAGAGATCCAGCCAGATATTTTGGTCAAAGGCGGTGATTACGACAAAAAAGGAGTCGTTGGCTGGGAGATAGTTGAAGGCTATGGTGGTGAAGTTCGGGTAATGGGAATGACACCGAACTGTTCAACTACTGCTATTGTTGAGAAGATTAATCAGGGTAAATAATCTTAGCTTGGGTTAAGAGAATTTAGACTCGCTTGCGTCATTCACGCATGTTTTTAGCTTTTTTACTGGCGCTAGATGTTCACAGTGTCTCTGTGGTGGAAATTAAGTTTGGGGCTGTCCTAGATAAGTAAACTAATCTAGGATGGCTGCATGAGAAAGAGTAGATTAAGTTGGTATAAACAAAGTCGGTTAATTGAGTTATTTGTAGCGGGTTCAACTGCTCGAACAGCAGCGAGCTTAGTTGATGTAAATAAGTCTACGGCTAGTTATTATTTTCAACGACTACGACAGATAATATATGATCACAGTGAACACCTTGAATTACTAGACGGTGAGGTTGAAGCTGATGAAAGTTATTTTGGCGGAAGACGTAAAGGTAAACGTGGACGCGGTGCTGGAGGTAAAGTACCTGTATTTGGTCTATTAAAGCGCAATGGCAAGGTTTTTACTGTCATCATACCTGATGCAAGAACAGATACATTAATGCCTATTATTAGACAAAAAGTTAAGCTTGACAGTATTGTTTATACAGATACGTGGAGAAGTTATAACGCATTGGATGTATCAGAGTTTAAACACTATCGAATTAACCATAGTAAACTCTTTGCAAATAAGCATAATCATATTAATGGTATAGAAAATTTTTGGAACCAGGCCAAACGACATATGCGTAAATTTAATGGTGTTCCAAAAGACCATTTCCATCTCTTTTTAAAGGAATGTGAATGGCGATTTAACAACAGTGACCCAAAGCTTCAATTAAAACAATTGAATCAGTGGGTTAAAGATGAACTTGGGTAGTTAACTAGGACAGCCCCATTATTAATTTAAGGTGAGAATGAAGAACCGCAACCACATGTTGTTGTTGCATTAGGGTTACGAATTACAAACTGTGAACCTTCGATGCCATCTGTATAATCAATTTCTGCACCAACAAGATATTGATAACTGGTTGGGTCAATTAATAGCGTGACTCCACCATTTTCAACTTCAGTATCACCCTCATTGACTTCATCTTCAAAAGTAAAACCATATTGAAAACCAGAGCATCCACCACCAGTGATAAATACGCGTAATTTAAGCTGATCATCACCCTCTTCAATAATTAAGTCGCTGACTTTTTTAGCGGCGGCATCGGTAAAATTAACTGGGCTAGGCATTTCAGTGCTCATGACTGACTCCAAAAATAAATAGTAATCTCTCTATTATCCAAAACTGAGTAATTTAGTCAAGATCTAGTCTTTCTGCTCAAGCTGAAATGTTTCATCATCAATAACTTCATGTTCAACATTGAGAATATTGTCATTCTTTTCAGTCATACGAATTAGTTGCCCATTTACTTCTGAGCCCATTGCCATTTCAAGAAGATGATAATAAAGGTTGCCCTCAACTTTGGCTTTAGGTGCAAGCTCAACATGCTCAGAAGCATAAACATTACCTGAAATTGATCCATTAATTAGTAGGTTGGGGACTCTCACCTCACCTTCAATTTTTCCCTGCTCACTAATGGTTAAAACTGACTTGTCATCACCCTTGGCAGTAATATTCCCTGTGACGGTGCCATCGATTCGTAAACCACCGCTAAAGCTAATATCACCTTTGATCTGAGTATTCTGGCCTATCAGCGTATCGATGCGGGTTGATTTTGGCTTGTTTTTTTCTTTGTTGAACATGATGTACCTCGATGTTTTAGTTGTTGCTATCAATTTGCCAGTCGAAGGATCGTGATAGTTTTTTCTTTTTAGCCTGCTTAAGAGTGACAGAAATATTTTCAGGTACACTATTGCTGACTAATTGTATTTGGCCCTCAAATACTTGTACATGGCGAAGGTTTAGTTGGTGTTCACCAACAATAAGCTGCTCATTTTCACCATTATTTTGACTATTAAGGGTTATAGTGACTGCACCGGTAAGTGGTTTACTTATCTTTTTGCTTTGGGTGATGACTAAACGGTAGTCAACCATATCAGATTGGCTATCACTGGCGCGGAGATCTAGTTCACGAATCTGTAATTTACTACTACTACTTCCCTGAGTAATATTTTGATAGAACATCAATTCCTTGTTGAGATGGACTACCTCAGTCTGAAGTTTGCTCAGTTGATTTTGTAGTTGTTCATCTCTAGCTTGCTGGATAGCCATGATCTGTTGTTGGGATTCAAATTTTTGTGCCAGCTCGAGATTTTGTTCGGTTAGCTGTTGGTTGACAGTTTCCAACTGCTGACTGTGTTGTTGTAAGGTTCGAAATTGTATGCGTAAGTGTGTGGTTGGTTTGAGATAGAGCCATATCGAAATAGCAGTAAGGAGTACAATACCGATGATTATCATTGCCCAGCGCAAAGGCTGGTGTTGATGAATAACATGTTTAGCAAATGGACTCATTGTTTAAGGCAGTGTCGCAATATTATTGATGGCCAACGATTCATCAAGGCCAAACATGATGTTCATATTTTGAACTGCTTGACCAGAAGCGCCTTTTACCAAGTTATCGATTGCTGATAACACTACTACCGTGTCTCTATGCTGTGGTTGATGAACAGCTATCCTGCATACGTTGGCACCACGAACACTACGTGTTTCAGGGTGCGATCCAGCAGGTAAAACATCAACAAAAGGCTCGTTAGCATAACGTTGTTCAAACAACTGTTGTAGATCAACAGATTTCGTAAGTTTGCCATAGAGAGTGGCGTGGATACCGCGAATCATTGGTGTTAAATGCGGTACAAAAGTCAAACTGACGGCTTGCTTGCATACATCACTCAAACCCTGTTCAATCTCTGGCAAGTGGCGGTGGCCTGCTACTGCATAAGCTTTCATATTTTCAGATGCTTCTGCCAGTAATGAGCCAACAGCCGCCTTCCTACCTGCGCCACTGACACCAGATTTGGTATCAGCAATAAGCTGTATAGGGTCGATTACACCTTGTTCTAATAAAGGTAAAAATCCTAGTTGGGTAGCAGTAGGGTAGCAACCTGGTACCGCAATAAGTTGTGCTGTACGAATTGTTTTACGATTAACTTCCGGTAGACCATACACCGCTTGAGCAAGTAACTCAGGGCAAGTATGTGGCATGTTATACCACTGTTCCCACTGTTTGGCATCACGTAACCGAAAGTCTGCTGATAAGTCTATGATTCGAGTCCCTCGTGCAAGCAGCTTCGGCACCATAGACATGGCGACACAGTGTGGTGTTGCAAAAAACACTACATCACAAGCGGATAACTCCTCAACATCAGGTTCGCTAAAGTGTAAATCAATATGATTTCTTAGATTTGGAAATAAGTCACTGACTGCCAGGCCGCCATCACTGCGTGAAGTAATAACGTGTAGTGATACTTCAGGGTGAATAGCAAGTAGACGTAACAGTTCTACCCCGGTGTATCCTGTAGCTCCTACAATGCCAACTTTAATCATGAGTGGTCTCTTTGTATAAAAATAATGCACTACATAATAAAAGAGCGCGACAGAAAGCGAAAGGACTTACTTAATGTTTAACAGATTTTCCAAGCGTTGTTTTTGTATGATGTAATCTCGAGTAGCAATGACAGTAGTTTGGGAGAAGTTAAGTTGAGTAATGTAAAGTGGATAATCATTTTTTGATTGTCGCAAACTGAGCATGAGTTCCGATACTTGGCTAAATAAAGCCGGGTCGTTGGCTGAACCAGAAAAATGCTTAGGACCGCATTCAATTGTGCAGTTAGCACTATCTTTTGGGCTATCCATCGTAATGGCTACCGGTAAATAACCAAGATTGCGTTGAGAAGGACGGGGTAGGACAGCAGTTTTCCACTTATTGTTACGAGTTTGTTCAAGTCTGAAAAAGCGTAATCGTGGTCGGTTTGTCAGGGCACCTAGAAAATGATGAAAATGATTTACTAAAGTAGATTCAGTTAAATCTGTATATGTTTGCTGGAATAGGCCGCCGAGCTCATCAAGCAAATAGATTGAAATAGTTTGATTCTGAACGTGTAAAAAAAAGATGATTTGTGAGTCAGACTGATGAGTTAATAATGTTGAAAATAAACCTGTAGGGTCGAGATTTTGGTCAAGTTTACATACTGAAAAGCGTGGCTTGATTCTAGCCAGAGCGGTAGTTAAATTTGATGTGTTGGCAAGATAATTGAAATCACAGCTACCGGGTTGCCACTGTAGCTGATAAAACTTATCGGCAATTTTTAGTAGGTAGTCACCAGTAAGAGGATTTTCATGATAGTGCTCACTTACTTCGGTGTAGAGCTTCTCTAGGCGGTAACTTATTGCTTTACCATAGCTGTCAGAAGGACACCAACAGTGTAAATAAGAGTCTTTGTGCTGTGGATTCCACCAATGAATTAAAGTCGTCAGCATTTCTAGTGGTGCTTCAACGCCAGTGTGGCTGAAAATATGCCATTCGCCCCAGCTGGAACAAATCAAACCATCTATGCTGGCCACTAGGCTTTCCCCACGGTTGGCATAATTAAGTGGATCGTTCTGCAAACTTGAGAGTCTTAAACCTTTTTGACTAAGCTTGGAGGTAGGTTGCTGTTCCAGATTAGCAAAGAGTAAGACATGACTTAACTCCGGTGAATCATGCAGCGACTTCGTGTTCACCTTTCCTGGAACGGCTAGAGGAGAACGCAGCAATTGTTTAACAATGCTCATTACTTTTGATATAGCGATAAAATTACAGCTATCTGCAACTTTAATCCTTGTGGTGTTAGTAAGCATCTGATTACAAATAGCCCAAGCCAAGATGTGTAATAACGATGTATTTTGATGGAGTGGTAACTTGGTTGGTGATGTGAGTGTAATATTGCTTATTTTCCAGTCACCATCTGCTTCGAACCGGTACAAATATAAATGTTCTTCGTGTCTTTTTGCTAATAGACCAACAGGTAAGCATTGAATAGTGTTGGGGTTGTCATCGACGGCCAACTTAAGTTTTTGATCGATTAGTTGGTGCTGCTTATCGAGTGTTGTCTGCTGTCGTTTTGTAAAAGTAGCCAGTGAATTATTAATTTCCTGAAAAACTGGGTTTGTTTGCTGATGTTCGGCAAGACATTGTTGATAATGAGCATTTTTTTGCATGTCTAGTTGTTCAAAAATCGCATCTTTCCATGACCATGGTGAGGTAAAATCTGCAATGAAGTCCCGCCGCCAAGAAAGTTTAGGATTAGAAACTTTTTGTGAAAGGCGTTCTTTAGCTTGAATGTAGAAGGATTGGCGAGCAAAATTTAGCAGCTCAAGCGAGATATTTGAACGCTCGAGTTGCTTTAGCTGTAATACTTTACAATCTACTTGCAGAGGATCAGTCTCACCTTGATAAATGGCTTGTTTTAGGTCATCACTGAGCCATGGCAGATTGGGATATTGCTGAAGTTGATATTGTAAATGTAGTAGTGGCAACAGGTACATTAAGCCATGATCGATACTACCATCTAGCAATTCGACACCATCATCAACCAATGATTGTGCCATAGATATAGTGCTCGCTAGTCCTCCGAAATCAATTACGCTAGCTTTGTTTAACATGCGTTGCTTAAGCAATGTTTGCACGGCAGTTTGATAGTCACTATCTGGTGGAATTAGCCACCATAAAGGCACTGCTCCCGCAAGTATCAAACCATTAAGATAAAAATGGTCGAGTTCATCGTCAGAAAAAGACTTTTGGTTGAGGCTATCTTCAGCCAGTAAACTCGACGTCACAGTAATACCCAGTGTTGCAGCCCATTCGCTGACGGCTACGAGTTTGTATTGCAGTGCCTGCTTTTGATCACTGCTGAGATCAGTAGCATGGACTAACCATAGGTCGAATCGTGCTTGCTTTGGGTAGTTAAGCAGACCATTGCTGTTAATTAGGTATAGGCCAGTAATAGGATAATGGCGTAAAGCATGCCGTTTGAACTGAAAACTGGGGTTTAGTTCTTTAGCAGCATCAATTTGTGTATTTGAGGGCTGAAAATCCATGATGCCGGCAGGAATGTCTTGGCGGATAAACTCAGGCAAAATATGGTTATTAGTGTGAAACAATAAAGCCAGCAGCTCAAAAAAACTGCGCTGTCTTTTGGGTGCCAACTCACGCAATCGCTCAATCCGTGTGCGATTTAATGACTGGAAATGAGTTAGAACTTCATCTTGTTCCACGGCTTACCTATCATAGACGTTTAGTGGCGGAAATGGCGCATACCGGTAAATACCATGGCTATACCATGCTCATCTGCTGCTGCAATAACTTCATCATCACGCATCGATCCGCCAGGCTGTATTACAGCGCTAATACCTGCCTCAGCTGCAGCATCCAAGCCATCACGGAATGGGAAGAAGGCATCTGATGCCATCACTGCACCAGGTACAGTTAACCCTGCATCATCAGCTTTAATTCCTGCAATTCGACTACTCACTACGCGACTCATTTGACCTGCTCCAATACCAACAGTTTGTTGTTGGCTGACATAGACAATAGCATTAGATTTAACAAATTTTGCGACACGCCATGCAAAAAGTAAATCCTGCATTTGATCAACAGTCGGTGCTTTCTTGGTCACTACTTTTAATTCGTCTTGAGTGACTAAAGCAGTATCACGA
>Ga0164311_10001025_pt1 | contig 13232 bp, 14 predicted proteins | sample GuaBasSedimGuay2_FD_121796 | JGI IMG/M metagenome (GOLD analysis project Ga0164311, IMG submission 121796) | Subseafloor sediment microbial communities from Guaymas Basin, Gulf of California, Mexico - Guay2, Core 4569-9, 9-12 cm | ecosystem: Environmental > Aquatic > Marine > Hydrothermal vents...
ATAAAAGGGTATGCTGCGGCAATGGGCAAAGCCAAAGAAATGATTGATAAAGCAAAGAAGGAAATTTATGTTCGAATGTCTCCTGAAGAAGGAGACCATCTTGATTCAAAGCTGATGATTGCTGAATCACGTGGGGTGCAGGTCAAATATATTTCAATGAAACCCGGGCCTTTAATATTTAAATTTCAGGTCGTTCATCCTTCTCCAGCCCCTTTTGAACAAGATTCTAACATCCGATTCTTTGATATTGTTGTGGACAAGGAAGAAATTTTGTGTGGGATGTTCACAGCCGAAATTGAGGAAAACAACGAAAATTGTGTTATTAACTGGGGTCAAAACAAAAGATTTGTCTTGTCGGGCAGAGACAGTCTGCGGCATGATTTTTTCCATTATTTTCTTTATAAAACACAGAATGAAAAAAAAGAACTCACCCGGGAGGAAAAGGCTTTATATGAATTTATCCAGAAAGATGTCTAAAGGCTCATTCAAAAATATTTCATAATTTTTGTATTTGTTAAAATATTGGGAAACAAAGTTCTTACTATTTTGTTTTATTAAAAAAATAATGAGTATTTTAGCAAAAAATAGGTATTTTCCCCTATTGACACAGGCTCTTCTACCCGGTATTTTTTAGATAGATAAAATCAGAGTTCATATTTTTATGGGCACCTCCGCTGATTATTATCCTTTCGTGGCGAACAAGGACGGATCTTCATTCTGCCTTGTTCGCCATTTCTATTAATCTTAAATTTGAAACCAGAAGTTGAATCCCGCGGATATTGAAACACTTGATTTTACCCCTTTTTTGATGGTAGTTTCTCTTCCATGGACAGGAAACGACTCATCTCACTTCACGGAGGCCATAGTGGCCAGTATTGCAACCATGCCAAAGATCTGCTCGAAGATATCATCATAAGATATATAGAGCTTGGTTTTACCAAAGTCGGTATTACCGAACATGTCCCGCCAGTCAATGACCAATTTCTATACCCTGAAGAAATAGAGCTGAATCTTACGACCGCTGATCTGCACAAAAAATTTAAAGAATACTTTAAAAATCTCAGGCATTTGAAAAAAAAATATGCACCAAAAATTAAAATTTTTATCGGGATGGAAACAGAAACTCATGTGGGCTATGTTGACCATATTAAAAACTTGATCTCAACGTTTCAGCCGGATTATATTGTGGGATCCGTTCACCATGTTGATGATATCTGTTTTGATTATTCCAAAAAAAAATATGACAAGGCTGCGTCTGTTTGCGGCTCATATGACGTCATGTATGAAAAATATTTTGATTTGCAGTATGCCATGATAAAATCACTCAAGCCGTTTGTTGTAGGACATTTTGACCTGATCAGGATCTATGATAAGAGCTATAAAAACAGGCTTTTGCTTCCACAGATCAAACAGAAAATCAAAAGGAACCTCACACTTATCAAATCTTTGAACCTTGTCATGGATTTTAATCTGCGGCCCCTTGCCAGAGGTGAAAAAGAACCCTATATCACACCCTCAATCCTTAAAATCGTAAAAAATATGGGAATCCGGATTGTTCCCGGAGATGATTCACACGGCGTGGATGAAGCAGGCCTATATGTTGACAAGGCCATTGAGATATTAGACACTTATGAATTTGATACCCAATGGCCTGATCCAGTGCTGCTAACTTAAGACCGGAAAGGTTAAAAAAACAATAGAAATGACATTTGAAAACTTGATCATCATTCTTGTTGAACCCCAGGGACCGATTAATATCGGCTCTGTTTGCAGAACCATGATGAATTTCGGTTTTACTCAGCTTCGACTGGTAAATCCCACAAAACATTATAAATCCCTTTTAGCCAAAAAAATGTCCTTAAGCGCATTCAGTGTCCTTGAAAATGCATTGATTTTCGATAATCTTCAATCGGCCCTTTCAGATATACAGATCGCCTTTGGCACCACCCGAAGGTTTGGCAAATACAGGAAAAACTTTTTCACACCTGCAAAAGCGGCTAAAAAACTTTGGGAAAGTAATCAAGAAACCTGCTGTGGCTTAGTACTGGGACCTGAAGACACAGGGCTTGAAACAAAAGATCTTGATCTTTGCCAGCATTTTATCACCATTCCAACCCATGCTGCCTACCCGTCCATGAACCTGAGTCATGCTCTGGCAGTGTTGTTATATGAAGTATCCTTAAAATCCGATACCACAAGAAAATTTTCTGACCCGTCTCCTAAAAAACTGGCAAACGGGCATGAAATTGAACACATGTTTGCTCATATGAAGAAAAGCCTTATGGATATTGATTTTCTTGACAGACAAAACCCGGATCACCTCTTACGGACATTCCGGCGGATCTTTGGCGCAGCAGGCTTATCATCCAGGGATGTCAAAATTATCCGGGGAATGATGAGCCGCATAGACTGGACAGAAAACCAGAGGAGGAAACAAAAAAATGTTCACGATGGATGATCTTCTCGAAATTGCTGTAAAAATGGAAGAAAATGGAGAAGCTGTTTACAAGAACGCTATTAAAAAAATCAAAGGAAAAGAACTAAAGGCCCTGCTGAAGTGGATGGCAGATGAAGAGTCTTCCCATGGCAAATGGTTTGCAGGCCAGAAAAACAGCCTTTCCCTTGATGTGAGCGAAGCCAATCTAAAAAAAATGGTACCCCGGGCACTTCAGGATATGATGGGAGAAAAAACGCTTTCACTGGGTGAAGTCGATTTCAGTAAAATCACAAGAGTTTCACAACTACTGGAAACGTTTATAGGGTTTGAAAAGGACACCATCCAGTTTTACGAGCTGCTTGAAATGTTTATTGAAGAAGAAAAAGTATTGACTGGATTAAAAAAGATTATTCTTGAAGAAAAAAAGCACATTGAAACCTTACGTTCAATGATGACATCAGTAACGGATAACACCATCCTGAAATAAAAACTGCACACAGACGTTTGTCTGCGTGCAGTTGAAATGCTTGAAAGTTGGAAAATCCAACTTTAAAAAAACAAAGACTATTTTTTGCGTTCTACTATCAGGGCCATTCCCTGACCGCCACCGATGCAGAGTGTTGCAAGGCCGTATCTCAAATCTCTTGCTTCCATTTCATACAGAAGTTTGGTGAGAATGACGCCGCCTGATGCAGATACAGGGTGACCCAGTGCAATGGCACCACCGTTGACATTCACTTTATCCATATCCATGTTCAACTCACGGACACATGCCAGGGCCTGGGATGCAAACGCTTCATTGAGCTCAATCAAATCCATATCATCCATGGTCAGCCCTGCTTTTTCAAGGGCCATTTTTGTGGCAGGAATCGGTCCGATTCCCATATATGCAGGATCAACACCGGCAGAGGCATATGAAACAATGGAAGCCATGGGTGAAAGCCCCAGTTCATCTGCTTTATCTTTTGACATGACAACCAGTGCTGAAGCACCGTCATTCATACCGGATGAACTTCCGGCGGTGACAGATCCACCCTTTCTGAAAGGCGGTTTCAATCTCTGAAGACTTTCTATGGTCGTACCAAACCTCGGGTGCTCGTCTGTATCAAATATTTTGGGTTCCCCTTTTCTCTGGGGAATTTCAACAGGAACGATCTGCTCTTTAAACTTTCCTTCGGTGATGGCTTTTTCAGTCAACTGCTGGCTTCTAAGCCCGAATTCATCCTGGTCTTCTCTGGATACATTATATTTTTCAGCTACATTCTCAGCTGTCTCTCCCATGGTGTTACCGCTTAAAGGATCAAAAAGAATCAACTGATCCATCAGCTGTCCATGGCCCAGACGATACCCCCATCTGGCTTTTTTCAGCATGAATGTTGCATTACTCATACTTTCCATACCACCGGCCACAATAATATCTGCATCACCGGATTTAATCACCTGGGCGGCAAGGGTGACGGCTTTAATACTTCCGGCACAGGCTTTGCTGATGGTAAACTGGGGTTTTTCTTGTGGAATTCCGGCCTTAACCGCAACAACACGGGCTGAATTGATAGGAAGATCCCCGGTCCTGTATCCGGATGCATAGATGACTTCATCAATCTGATCACCGGTCAAACCGGCTCTTTTGATAACTTCCTTTATGGGAATGGGACCAAAATCAATATCACTCAAGGCTGCGAGTGTTCCACCAAATTTACCAACCGCCGTTCTACAGGCAGCGACTATTACAACTTCTTTCATTTTTCCTCCTGAAAATAGATCTGTTTATACCTCATCCTTATTATAGCTTTAATATAGCTGTATTATAAATAGTTGAGCGTGTCAACCAAAAACATTTGAAGAAAAGAATTGACAAAGTGAATCTATTTAATTTAACATCCTTGAAAATTTTAATGACGGATAAAAATACAATAGCAATGAAAACAAACTTTACAAATAATGTTGAAACTTGGAGCGGCTGGTGGTGGCTTTGCGGCAGTAAGATGTGCTGACGGTTGTCATTATTTGTAATTAAATAAAATAAAAATTTTAAAGAACCCTAGGCATTAAAGAAAATGTCTAGGGTTCTTTTTTTTGTTTAAGGAGGTAAAAAAATGCTGGCCATAATGGAAAAAGAATCGTCACCCTGTATGCTTGTCAGCAGGGAATTTCAAAATGAAAACAGTTGTATCAAAGTTGGTGATGCTGTTTTTGGTGATAACAGCATACCGGTAATTGCAGGGCCCTGTGCGGTGGAAAGCCGGGATCAGGTACTATATATTGCCAAATCGGTTAAAAAGGCCGGTGCAAAATTGTTCAGAGGAGGAGCATTTAAACCCAGAACATCCCCCTATTCTTTCCAGGGACTCGGAGAAAAAGGTCTTCAATATCTATCCAGGGTACGCGAAGAAACCGGGCTACCCATCGTAACAGAGGTTTTAGACCTTTCAACTTTTGATCTTGTTGAATCCTATACCGATGTTATTCAAATCGGTGCCAGAAATATGCAGAATTTCAGTCTGTTAAAACGGGCGGGAAAATCAAAAAAACCGATATTGCTCAAAAGAGGCATGGCGGCAGAACTTTCCGAATGGCTCATGGCTGCAGAATATATCATGGAAGAGGGCAACGCGGATATTATTCTCTGTGAACGGGGTATCAGGACCTTTGCCACCCACAGCAGAAACACCCTGGATCTTTCCATTATACCTGCGGTTAAAAAACAAAGCCATCTTCCCATCATCGTTGATCCAAGCCATGCCACCGGGGTAAGGGATCAGGTATTTTCAATGGCCTGTGCCGGTGCTGCAACTGGCGCAGACGGTATCTTAATTGAAGTCCATAACAAACCTAAACAGGCTCGATGCGATGGGGCTCAGTCTTTATATCCGGACCAGTTTGCCAAACTGATGGGAACGATAAACACCATTCATGACATCGTCAAAAAGAATAAAGGGAAAAGAAAATAATGCTGTTCAATCAATTTCCAGATAAAAAACAATATCTAACCCTGTCTGACACCTGTAATGTTATCCCTGTTTGCATGGAAATACTGGCTGATATGGAGACGCCAGTGTCTTTACTGCGAAAACTTTATAATAAAAAAGAGCCCTTGTTTTTGTTTGAAAGTGTTGAAGGACGCGAAAGATGGGGAAGATACAGTTTTTTGGGAACTTGTGCCAAAAAAGAAATACTGGTGTTTAAAGACCATATAAAGATTCTTGAAAAAAATGAGTCAAAAAAAATACTCCATGACAACAAACCCTTAGATGTACTGCGTAAGCTTCTGGCAGAATATAAAGCAGCTGATATTCCGGAACTGCCAAGATTCTGGGGGGGGATGATCGGTTACATGACCTATGAAATGGTCTCGTTTTTTGAAGATATCCCCAACACGCTGCCGGATTCAAAACCAAGGGCTCATTTTATGATACCCGGCGAAGTGATTATATTTGATAATGAGAAAAACACGGTGACCGCTATTGTGATTTCTTTTTTAGATAAAACCAGAGACAAAGAAAAAAACTATGAAGACGCAACAGGAAAATTAAAGCAGCTTATCAAGAGGATAAGATGTGAACAGAAGGTTGTACAAAAAAGAGAAGAAAAAAAGGTTTATAAACTCAGCCCCAGATATCCTGATAAGAGATATCACGATCATGTAAAAAAAGTAAAAGAGCATATTTATCAAGGCGATATTATTCAGGCTGTTATTTCACAGCCCTTTGAATGTCCAGATTCGCCGGATCTTGTAGACCTTTACCGGGCACAAAGATATATCAATCCTTCGCCGTATCTCTATTTTATAAACCTGTCCTCCAGTGCCCTTGTGGGGTCTTCACCGGAAACCATGGTTCGTTTGGAAAACAACACTGCCACATTACGGCCCATTGCCGGTACAAGGCCAAGGGGTAAAACCGAACAGGAAGACCGTGCCCTTGCCGATCATCTGCTTTCTGATGAAAAAGAACGTGCCGAACATCTGATGCTGGTTGATCTTGGCCGAAACGATCTCGGCAGAATTGCTGCGACGGGAAGCGTACAGGTGACAGACCTTATGGGGGTGGAGCGTTATTCCCATGTCATGCACCTGGTATCCAATATCAAATGCGACCTTAAACCGGACAAAGATGCATGGGACCTGTTAAAATCCTGTTTCCCGGCAGGGACACTTTCCGGTGCTCCAAAGGTTCGTGCCATGCAGATTATTCATGATCTGGAAAAAGAAGCTCGGGGTCCCTATGGCGGTGCAGTGGGGTATATTTCCTTTGACGGCAACATGGATCTTGCCATCACCATAAGAACCGCCTGCATCGAAGAGGGGAAATTAAGAGTCCAGGCGGGTGCCGGGATTGTTGCCGATTCTGACCCTGAAACCGAATGCATTGAAACACACAATAAAGCAAAAGCGTTGGAAAAGGCATTAACCCTTGTTTCCGACCTTCAATATTCAGGAGAAAACCAATGATCCTCATGATAGACAACTATGATTCATTTACGTATAATCTTGTACAATACATCAGACAAATCGGAGAAGACGTCATAGTATTTAGAAATGATGCCCTCACACTAAAAGAGATATCAGATCTAAAACCTGTGGCAATCGTTCTTTCTCCTGGCCCGGGTCTTCCCGAGTCTGCCGGTATTTGTCTTGATGTAGTGAAACACTTTTCAGGGATAATTCCCATTCTCGGGGTTTGTTTAGGTCATCAGACCATAGCCCTCTCCTTTGGAAGCAACATTATCCACGCAAAAAAACTGGTACATGGAAAAACATCACAAATAAGCTGTGATGGGAAAAATATATTTCAGGGATTTAAAAAACCATTCCAGGCCATGCGGTATCATTCCATGGCAGTAGAAAAGACAAGCCTGGCGGACTGCCTTGACATTACAGCAATGTCTGATGATGGAGAAATTATGGGAATCAGACATGTGTCCCATGCTACTGAAGGGATTCAATTTCACCCCGAATCCATCATGACTCCATCAGGGAAAAGATTGTTAAGAAATTTTATAAATACGATCAACAACAAAAAATTAAATGAGGAAAAAAATGTTCAATAAAAACCTAAATCAAATAATTTCAGGAAAAGATCTGACAAACACACAAATGGGTGAAATGATTTCTCACATTTTTTCCGGCAGGCTTACTGATGTTCAGGTGGCTGGATTTATAGCTGCCCTTGCCGCAAAGGGAGAAACCATTGAAGAACTTACAGGAGCCGCCCAAATTATGAGGCAAAACGCGGTTAAGATTCAGGTGACAGGACATGATACAGTGATTGATACCTGTGGAACCGGTGGTGATGCGGCTGACACCTTTAATATTTCCACAACCACTGCCTTTGTTGCAGCAGGCTGCAATGTCATTGTAGCCAAGCATGGGAATCGCTCTGTTTCCAGTAAATGCGGCAGTGCCGACCTTGTTGAAGCCTTAGGCGTCAACCTGGATGTTGATCCGGAAATTGTTGAAGAGGCCATTGCCCAAATAGGCATTGGATTTGTCTTTGCACCCAGACACCATGGTGCAATGAAATTTGCAGCACCGGCAAGAAAAGAACTGGGTATAAAAAGTATTTTTAATATGCTGGGCCCTCTTTCAAACCCGGCCGGGGCAAATTGCCAGCTCCTTGGCGTTTACGCACCTGAGCTGACTGAAATGTTTGCCCGCACCTTAAATAAACTTGGGACAAAAAGAGCCTTTGTCGTTCATGGTCATGATGGGTTGGACGAAATTTCAGTCTGCTCACCCACACGGGTATCAGAACTGAACCAGGGGCAGATAAAAACCTATGACATTCACCCTGAAGATTTTTTTGGAACTTTGTCCGATCCCCAAGATATAAAAGGAGGAGACTTAAAAACAAATCTGCAGATCACAAAAGATGTGTTAAACGGCAAAAAAGGCCCTAAAAGAAATATAGTCTTGATCAATACTTCAGCAGCACTAGTTGCTGCCGGAAAATCAGACAGCTTAAAAGAGGGCATCTTAATGGCAGAAGAATCCATTGATTCAAGGAAGGCCATAACAAAGCTCAATGAGCTCATCGCCTTTACACAGGATAATGCATAGGGAAAATTTAAGATGAAAAAAGATTTTTTAAAAATAATTATTGAGCACAAAAAAAAAGAAGTTGAGGCCTTAAAGAAAAAAAGACCTGAGACGCTTCTTCGTCTAGAATCTCAAGCTGAAAGAGACATAAGACCTTTTTATGAAAATTTAAAAAAACCAGACAAAATAAATATTATTGCTGAAATAAAAAGAGCCTCCCCATCCAAAGGAGATATTTGTTTAAACCTTGATCCTGCGAAAATGGCAAAGGATTATGAAAAAGGCGGGGCCTGCGCCATTTCCGTTCTAACAGATGAAAAATTTTTTAAAGGCAGCCTGGATGATTTTATCTTTGCAAGAAAAGCAACAAGCCTTCCCATGTTGAGAAAAGATTTTATCATATCTTCCTATCAAGTGTATGAATCCTTTATTTCAGGTGCAGATGCTGTTCTTTTAATTGCAAAAATTTTATCGAAAGAGCAATTAAAAGACCTGCTCGCTTTAACACATGAATTGAAAATGAGTGCGCTTGTGGAAATTAACTCTGAAAAAGACTTTAAAAAAGCCGCTGATGCCGGTGCGCGAATAATTGGCATTAATAATCGAGATTTAAACTCCTTTAATACGGATATTACCACTGCCACAAGGCTGATTTCCCTTTTTAACAAGGACCAAATCGCTGTTGCAGCAAGTGGGATATCCGGCAAAAAAGATATTATTAAAACGTGTAAAGCCGGGATCTTAAATTTTTTGATTGGTGAAAGTCTTGTAAAAGCAGACAATCCTGTAACCTTTTTAAAAAGCCTGATTGAATAATTTGATGAAATAGTTTGATGAGCTAAGGGCACAAATAAAATGATCACACAAATCCCAGTTAAAATTCAGGTTAAAATCTGTGGGCTGACAAAAATTGATGAGGCCCAAAGAATTGCTGCTTTAGGCGTCAATGCCATTGGCTTTGTTTTTTATCCAAAAAGCAGGCGGCATATAAGTGTAAAAAAGGCAAAAGAGATTCAAAGAAGTTTACCCTCCAAGGTTTCCTGCGTCGGTGTTTTTGTAGATGAATCTTTTTCATCCATTATGCAGAAAGTAAATGACTGCCATCTTGATGCTGTACAGCTCCACGGAAATGAGACGAGAGAGATGGTATCAAAATTGAAAAAAGAAAATCTCAATGTCATCAAAGCCCTTTATATGGAAGATGAACCCAATATAAAAAATGCAAAAAAGTATGAAGCATCTTCATATCTTGTGGAATGCTGCCCCGGCAAACTGCCCGGCGGCAACGCCCGGTCATGGAATTGGAATAAAACAAGATCGTATAAGACGAATGCCCCGCTTATTTTAGCAGGAGGTTTAACACCGGATAATATAGAAGAGGCTGTATTATCCTGTATGCCTGATGCAGTGGATATCAGTTCAGGCGTAGAAATTTCTCCCGGGCATAAAGACATTTTAAAGGTTAAACATCTTTTAAAAAATCTGAAATCCGCCTTTAAAAAAATAAACCCGGATTCAAAAAGAAAAATAAGGACAGTTTTTTATGACAAATCAAAGAAAAAATCTTAATGAAAATGGTCATTTCGGCCTCTTTGGCGGCAGGTATGTGGGTGAAACCCTTATGCCGGCAATTCTGGAATTAGAAGAAGCGTTTTATAAATATTCAAAAGATGATGATTTTATCAATGAATTATCCGCCCTTCTTGAAACGTATGTGGGACGGCCCACGCCGCTCTATTTTGCCAAAAGGCTTTCACACCATTTAAAGGGTGGGAAAATTTATTTAAAACGTGAAGATCTGGCCCATACCGGTGCGCATAAAATCAATAACACACTGGGCCAGGCACTCCTTGCCAGATATATGGGTAAAAACAAACTCATAGCCGAAACAGGCGCAGGTCAGCATGGCGTGGCCACAGCCACCACAGCCGCCCTGTTTGGAATGCAATGCCATGTCTTTATGGGAACACAGGATATTAAGCGCCAGGCGCCCAATGTAAAAAGAATGGAACTTTTAGGTGCTAAAATTATCCCGGTGGATTCAGGCACCGGCACGCTGAAAGATGCCATGAACGAGGCTATGCGGTATTGGGTCGGTGCTGCAAAAGACACCTTCTATGTGATCGGATCTGTTGCAGGGCCCCATCCTTACCCTGAGATGGTCAGAGAATTTCAAAAAATCATAGGAATTGAAACAAAAAAACAGATTATTAAATTGACCGGTAAACTTCCCGACACACTCATCGCCTGTGTGGGGGGAGGCAGCAATGCAATGGGATTGTTCCACCCCTTTATATCTGATAAAAATGTTGAAATAATCGGCGTGGAAGCCGCCGGCAAAGGAATTGATACAAATAAACATGCTGCAACCTTAACCAAAGGATCGGTGGGAGTGCTTCATGGATCAAAATCCTATGTGCTCCAGGATGAATTCGGTCAGATCAGCGAGGCACACTCCATATCAGCAGGCCTTGACTATCCCGGCGTTGGACCGGAACATGCACTGCTCAAAGAGACAAAAAGAGTCTCCTATCTTTCCATCACCGATGATGAGGCATTGAAGGCCCTGCATATATTATGCAGATATGAAGGCATCATCCCCGCCCTTGAAAGTTCCCATGCCCTTGCCCAGGCCATGAAAACAGCCCCAAAAAGGTCCCCCAAAGACATCATCATTGTAAACCTGTCAGGCAGAGGGGATAAGGATTTGGAAACCGTTATCAATTTTGACTCGAAATAAAATTAAGGAATAGATCATGAATAGAATAAAAAGAAAATTTGATGAATTAAAAGGGAAAAAAGAAAAAGCTCTGGTCGGCTTTCTTACCGCCGGCGACCCTGACCCATCAAGATCCTTAGATATTACCACACAGATGTGTGAAGCCGGACTCGATGTGCTGGAACTGGGGGTTCCATTTTCCGACCCCACTGCAGACGGCCCTGTTATTCAAAGGTCTTCGGCAAGATCTATTGCAAAGGGAACCCATATTTCAACCATACTTAAAATGATAAAAAAAATTAGAAAAAAAACTGATATTCCCATCATTTTATTTACCTATTATAATCCGGTTCTGGCCTTTGGTGTTGAAAAATTATACATAGAAGCCAAAAAGGCAGGCGCTGATGGAACACTTGTGGTGGATCTGCCGCCGGAAGAATCAGATGAAATGACAAAATTCTGGGATGGTGACAATGATTTTTCTTTCATCCGCTTATTCGCCCCCACAACTCCGATAGAACGGATGGAAAAAATATCACGGGCAGCGTCCGGATTCATCTATCTTGTTTCCAAAACAGGCGTTACAGGAAGTGAAGGTATTGAGTCTTCAAAAATCTCAAAACAGATGGAAACCATACGGAAAGTTTCTGATCTTCCTGTATGCGTAGGATTTGGAATTTCCACACCCAGGGATGTATCGCAAATCGCATCCTTTGCAGACGGTGTTGTCATTGGAAGTGCCTTTGAAAGACTCATAGAAAGCAATATAAACAACCCGGAACTGCCATCCATCATGGCTGAAAAAGTGAGAGAATATAAAAAAGCCACTATTGTTTGAAAAAGTCTTAATAAACTACCCCGCCGCAAGCGGACGGGGTAGTTTATTAAAAAATTGTCGAGTATTTTAATGGTTTATGAGCCTTTGGGATGTTCAGCCCTGCTTATAAAATGTCTTGAGAGCTATAAAGAGCAAATTTGGGCTCTGCATTTTCCTTTTGATGAATGGCAAGAACAGCGCAGGGAGCTGAACGTACAACTTCATCTAAAATACTGCCAAGCAGCAATCTCACCCCTTGCTTGCGATGAGCATCCATTACAATGAGATCAATGCTATTTTCAGCAGCATACTTTAAAATTGTTTCTGAAGGTGTCATACCACGCTCGTACACTTGCTTAATCTCTATATCTTGAATATCAGATTTTTCAAGATCAGTGCTCATCTGATCTTTAGCAGCATTTAGTAATCGTGTTTGGAGTTCTTTTTTATCCGAAAAATGATAGGCTGGATTATGAGGATCATCATCCCATAATACCTGGGCATGAAGCAAATGCAACTCAGCTTTATACTTTTTGGCCAATTGAAGCGAATATGCTATGGACCATTTACTGCGGTGTGAAAAACGTGTTGGAAATAAAATTTTCTTAATTTGTATCATATTTTTAATCCTCTTTTTATCAGTATAATTATGCCATTATTAATACCAATTTCCATCAAAGTGATCTTACTTTCAAGTCTATTGCTGCAACAGGCATTAAAACCCAGTCAACCAGAATAAGAAGCCCGGACAGGCCTATTTCAAGGCCTCAAACAGCTTATTCAGTTTTCTTTTTTTTGTTGGTGTCATAGGCAAGCTTTACGCAATAAATCGTCCCGCCTAAGAGGAAAACAGTGCCTAAAATCATCATGACAATTGCTGTTGTTTCCATGTTATAATTCCTTTTTTTTATTTAGTTTATCTTGTTTCTGCTTCATTGGTTACAGTTACTGGGCTATCTTTCCATCAGTAGGAATTTTCACCTCTTTATCAGATTTTGTTGATGAAAGAACAATAGCTCCAATCAAGCAAAGTAAAAAACTTCCAAGACCTATAACAAGGAGTGCAGATACAGGATATCCCTCATAGGGTTTTTGAACCTCCTCTATGATTGATTTAATAACGATAACGGTCAGAATACCAGGGGCTAAGAAATAGATGCAAAGTTTAAATAGCTTACCAAGTTTTAATTCAGCATTTGTATTGAGTTCCTTAATCAATTTA
>Ga0164311_10001027_pt1 | contig 13224 bp, 19 predicted proteins | sample GuaBasSedimGuay2_FD_121796 | JGI IMG/M metagenome (GOLD analysis project Ga0164311, IMG submission 121796) | Subseafloor sediment microbial communities from Guaymas Basin, Gulf of California, Mexico - Guay2, Core 4569-9, 9-12 cm | ecosystem: Environmental > Aquatic > Marine > Hydrothermal vents...
AAGCTATAGAGGAAATAAAAGATATTGCTTCAAAATTAAATGTTGAAAATATCATGCTTTATCCTTATGCTCATCTCTCTACCAATCTTGCTTCTCCTCAAAAAGCAATGGAAATGCTCAAAATTATTGAAGAGGAGCTAAAAAAAGAATATAATGTAAAGAGAGCCCCTTTTGGATGGTACAAAGCCTTCAAATTAAGTTGTAAAGGTCATCCTTTAGCTGAGTTATCAAGACAAATTGAATGCAAAAAAGAGGAGGAGAAAGAAGAAGTGGTATCAAACTGGTATATTCTTACTCCAAAAGGAGAGCTAATAGAAGCTGAAAAATTTGATTTTAAAGGATATGAAGGGCTTAAAAAATTCTATGAATACGAAGCCTTTGGGAGTAGAAAGGTAGAAAAGGAGCCAGCACACATTAAATTAATGAAAGAACATGAACTTGTGGATTATGAAAGTGGTTCAGACTATGGCAATATGAGATGGTATCCAAAAGGCTATCTTATAAAAAGATTACTCGAAGAAAAGGTGGAGGAAATTTGTTTGAATGCAGGGGCAATGGAGGTGGAGACGCCCATTATGTATGATGTAAATCATCCAGCTTTAAGCAAATATTTAAAGAAATTTCCAGCTCGCCAGTATAGGGTGAAAGCAGATAAAGGCAAAGAATTCTTTTTAAGATTTGCTGCCTGCTTCGGCCAGTATTTAATGGCAAAGGATATGACCATCTCTTATAAGAATTTACCAATCAGATTATTTGAACTTGCAAAGTCATTCAGAAGAGAGCAACATGGGGAGGTTACAGGAATAAAAAGGTTGAGAGCTTTTACCATGCCAGACATGCATACAATATGCAGAGATGAAAAGCAGGCTTTAGAGGAATTTAAGAAACAGTATCTGCTTTCTTTGGAGTGGGCAAAAATACTGGAAATAGATGGCGAGATAGCAATGAGATTTGTAAAGGATTTCTTTGAAAAACATAGAGATTATGTTGTTGATTTGGTTAAAAAATGGGGTAAGCCTGTATTGGTGGAAATATGGGATAAAAGATATTTCTATTTTGTAATGAAATTTGAAATAAACATGAATGATTCTGTTGGCAAAGCATTTGCTCTTTCTACTGTTCAAATAGATGTTGAAAATCCAAAATCATTTGATATAACATATATTGATGAAGATGGAAAAGAAAAATATCCTTATCTATTGCATGCTTCTATATCAGGAGGCATAGATAGATGTGTTTGTGCTTTACTGGAGAAAGAAGCAATGAAAATTAAAAATGGGCAAAAAGGCTCATATCCATTTTGGCTTGCTCCAACTCAAGTTAGGCTCATTCCAGTAAGTCATGAGTTCGTCAATGATTGCTTGGAATTAGCAAAGAAAATTAAGGCGAGAATAGATATAGATGATAGAGATGAAAGTGTATCAAGAAAAATAAGAGATGCAGAAAGAGAATGGGTTCCAATAATTATAGTTTATGGAGAGAAGGAAAAAAATGAAGGAAAATTCAAACCAAGATATAGGTTTGAATGCTCTGATAAAGAAGTAACCGTAGAAAAACTAAATGAAATAATAGAAGAGAAAATGCAGGACTTCCCATTTAGAAAATTACCTCTGCCTATCTTACTAAGCAAACGCCCCAAATTTAGGTAGCTACCTTCTTACCCACACAGCTATCAGTACTATTCCTATGAATGCAAGGAATGCCGGAATTATAAACTGCATAAAGATTAGCAGAAAGCCAGCTTTTTTAGCCTCTTCAGCCATTTCTTTAACAGATTTTTCTGTCATCCAGTATTCTAAATCAACGACTTTGACTTTATTTCCAGATAAGCTTTCAATTTGTTTTTTAGTCTGTATTGCTTCTTTTAAGCTTTCTTCCAAATCCTGTGTTTCTAAATCAATTTTAAGCACATCTACCTTCTTTCCAGATAATGCAACAACATCCATTAATTCTTCAGCTTTCTTTTTCATTTCTTGAATTGTGTCTTGTGTAAAGGATAGCCTCATTTTATATACATCTATCCAGAAGAATCCTCTTATGCCCAGTAAAGCTTCCAGAGGATTTATTTTTTTAACAGATTCTTTTTGCATGTCTATTATTATTCCTGTAGCTGGCTCCACCCAGTATTTTGTGGTTGTTATGTATCTAACCACCATTTCTATGCCAGGCGTAGGATCATAAACGACCCTATCTTCATTTATTTCAAAAAGATACGTATGTATTCCATAATGATCTTCTTCTCTTACAAATTTAGCCAGAGATGTAGTCCCAATTTCAGGGTTCCACATTATGTAATCTTTTCTTTCTACACCAGGGGCAAAAATATATAAACCCTCTCTAGCCATATCTCCATAATTTTTGGCTTCCATTCCACTATCTGCATATACACCATGATATTCTGTAATGCATGCCATATCTATTTTTTCTCCTGTCGCCTTATCATATGTTGTAGTGGTATCTTTCATAAGCAAAATTTTCTTACCATCTTCCCAGTATACATTTTCTACCTCAACCTCTCTTTCCATTTCTATATTTCTCTTTGGTTGAGAAATAATCCATAACTCTCCTTCCATCTCAACTTTTCCACCATAATTTTCTGGCAATGTATGCAAATCTGGGAATTGAGCTTTTACACATCCTTTCTTTTCTAAATACACAATGAAGCCGGTATTTGGTTCAACATAAAATGTTGTATTTCCTGTAAAGTATAAATCAATCCATCTATCACTCAGCCCTTCAATGAACTGCTTCCCAATATAGTAATCGGAAACATTCACTACATATACATATGTCTTCAATCCAGCTAAGTCATATTCTCCTTTATATTCAGCTACTGAAACATTATTTATACCTCCATTCCATAAAAGATAATCTCTCTTTTCTACTCCTATTGGAAAAGTCATTAAACCTTTCTTGTTGCTGAGTTTTTCTATATATTCCATAGTATATGGATTTACAGCGTCTGTAGAATTTACCTCTAATTCTTTTATTTCTCTTCCATTTTCATCTTTTGCAATTACTTTATTTTCAATGGTATAGTATTTTTCATTTGTTTCAATAACTCTTATTTTATTACATACTGTCAAATTATAATTTTCATATTTGCCATTTGTTTGATTTAAAATAACGAGCTTTCCAGTTAAATATACACTTTTGTTGAGATTGCTAGGCAACTTATGCAAATCTGGAAATTTAGCATATTGCCACAAATGTTTATATAAATCTACTATTGTACCTGTAACCGGGTCAACCCATGCATAGATGTAGCCACCATAATAAAGCTTCGCTTCCGGCAAATCTGGTAAATAACCCACAAATATGTCATTTTGACTTCCGTAAAATTTATAAGTCTTTATCCCTCCTCTGTATTCCTCACCTAAATAATGACCTATCGCCACTGCCTGCTCAGGCTTTATATATCCTTTTCTACAGGCATCATCTAAATCAGTATTCCATATTGGATAATCTTTTTTCTCTACACCTACAGGAAAAATCCAATGAGCCATTCTATCTAAATCTCCATATCCTTCAATGTTTTCAGCAGTGTATGGATTTATACCATAAATCTTAACCATCTTTATTTCTGGAACGGGCTCTCCAGTATTTGCATCAAAAGCTTGTATATCCTCCCTTACAATTAAAACATCGCCTTCATCTTTTATTGCTTTAATATGCCTTACTATCTCTATATCTTTATATTCCAACTGCAATGAATTCAAGCTCAACATGCCGAGTCGTCCATTGTAATAAATTACTTTGTCCAGGTCTTTTGGTAATCTTTTCATGGATGGCACAAGATACAACGCCATAAAGGGGGATAGCATGAGAAAAATGACTGCTATGATGAGCAGTAAATCCCTCTTTTTCATGAATCAGTATGTTAAAAGAATTTAAGTAAGTTTTGAAGTTTGAATCAGGAGGTATAAGCCAATATAAAATCAAAATGAATTAAATTGTTGTTATGGCAAATTCCTTAATAGCAACATCGATTCTTTGCTATGCACCGTATTAGCCAATAGCAACTATTTCTTTCATTTTTTAGCCAAACTTAAAAAGCCAACTCTGTTTTTGAATTATGCTCATATTTATTCATGGGATGTGGAGCAATGCTGATGTTTGGAAAAATTATATTAAATATTTTGAAGCTCGAAATTATCCATGTAAAGCGATAAATTTGAAAGAAGGTTTAAATCTTAAAGAAGCCTGTTTTGATGATTATGTGGCAAAAATAAGAAATATAGCAAGCAAAGACGATATACTCATAGGGCATTCTATGGGTGGATTGATTGTTCAAAAAGTAGCAGAAGAAATTCATGTAAAGGGAGGCATAGCAATATGCACAGCTCCTCCAAAAGGAATAAAATTTGGAAACTTTGGAATGACTTTATCTTCATTGCAATATCTTCCAAAAATCTTGTTGAAAAAACCTTTTAAACCTTCCTATTCCTTTCTGAAAAAATACATTTTAAATTGCATTGATGAAGAAGAAGCGAGGAAAATTTTTTATACTCTCGAAGCTGAGTCGCCAAGAGTAGCATATGAATTGGCAATGAATAAAATAAGCGTTGATGAAAGGAAGGTTAAATCTCCGCTTTTATTCATTGCAATGAAAGATGATAAAGCTTCTCCCCCAGAAATGGTAGAAAAAGTTGCAAAAAAATACAATGCAGAATTTGTTGTTTTAGATGGCTGTCATTGGATTTTTAAAGAATATGAGCAAGTAGCTTATGAAATTTCAAAATTCATAATTAAATTGCATGAATAACTATTTATCCATAAGCTTCGCTTTCTTTATTTCATAGCTCCCTCTTTGCCCATCCCAAATTTTTACAGCATCAATAATTTCTATCCTTTTCTTATAAAGAGGACAATCTAAAACAAAAGTTTCATATTCTCCACCTTCACCGGCTACATTTATTCCATACTTCTCATTTAAAATCTTTAGCTCCTCTATACACTTTTCATCAATTTTTCTTCCAAGCCATTTTTCATTTAAACCATATGCAGCAACAGCAGTTATAATTACTTCAAATCCCGCTAACAATAAATCTTCAAGCAGAACTTCCTGCCTCTTATGCCATAAAGGCATAAAAGATTTTACACCTATCTCATGGCAAATTTTTTCTATTCTCGTCCTTTGATACTCGCTCGCTATAGCGCCCGCCACCACGCCATCTACATTTGCTCTTTTTATAAGCTCCTTTAAATCATCAAGCTCTTCTTCTTTTTCTGCCTCGCTTTCTTTCATTAACAAAGGTAAATCCATTGCTTCCGCAATCAAAGGCAATAAGTGCATATTTTCCTTATGATACATCCATGACAATTTCTTTGGCTTTATTGCAATTAAAGCATCTATAATCCATCCATAATGTTTTGCAACATAGCAGGCATATAAAGAATCTTTTCCTCCAGTTATTAAACCAGCTACTCTCATTTTACATCATGCTCATCTCTTATTTCTCCAAATATTTCCTCTATTAAATCCTCCAGTGTTACAATTCCCAAGGTCTTCCCGTCTTTTGATTGCAATATTGCCATATGCACTTTTCTTTTCTGCATTTCCCTTAGCACATCATCTATTTTCATTGCAGGTGTAATTTTCAAAATATCCCTCATTATCTCCTTTATTGGCGTATTTTCATCCTTCATTAAAGCATCTTTTACATGAACCATTCCAACAATGTCATCCAAATTTTCCCTATAAACAGGGAATCTTGAATAGCCAGTTTCTACAGATTTCTTAATCAAATCTTTAACTTTATCATTTTCATGTAAGCAGACCATCTCCTCCTTTGGAACATACACCTCTATTGCCTTTGTTTCATCAAAATCAAATACTTCCTCAACAAGCTCCTTTTCATCTTTTTCTATTGTTCCCTGTTCCACTCCCAAATCAAGCATAACTTTAATTTCTTTTTCCGTAACAACTTCCTTTCTTTTCTCTTTCCCTACAAATTTTATAATTGCCTCCGAAATTGCTGTAAAAGCACTTGCCAAAGGATAAAAAACTTTCCTCACAAATGCCAGATATTTTGCAACTTTTATTGCAAACTTATAGTTATCCCTGCCATAAGCTTTAGGAGTGGCTTCACCAAAAATGATTATAACTAATGTCATTATAGCTGTCGCCACTCCAACTCCAGCGTTGCCAAAAATATGTGTTGCTAAAGCTCCAGCCAGAATGGAAGCTGTTATATTAACAAGATTATTACCAACTACTATGGCACTTATTACTTCATCTCCCTTTTCCAGCAATTCTTCAAGCAATTTTGCATTCTTATTTCCTTTTAACACCTCCTCCCTTACTCTTACTCTATCTACAGATACAAAAGCCATTTCTGCAGATGCGAAAAAAGCTGAAAGAAAAATTAGAATTATTATTGCTATTAAAATTAGCCAAATCATTTAGCTATATTTTTTGAAACCCATCTCTTCAGCAACTTCTCTAAAACATTGCCTACATAAATGCATTCCATATCTTCTTATTATACCTCTTTTTCTTCCGCATCTTTTGCATCCTTCTACCCTTCCATATTTCTTTTGTCTTTCCTTTATCCTCATTCTATTACCTCCACATTAAATTCTTTTTTAACAAATTCCATTGCTTCCTCCCTTGTTATTCTATGCTTTCTTGGCACTTTTGTTTTCGCTCTCTTCCTTCTTTTTATCCTGTATCCTTTTCTTTCTAATGTAACGCAAACATCCATCCCAAATATTCCTATTTCTGGGTCATATTTAACTCCTTCAAAATCAGTATGCTCAGCTATTCCAAATGAAAAGTTTCCCTCCTCATCAAATGACCATGCTGGTAGTTTAAAATCTCTCACCCATAAAGCTTTCTTTAAAAATTCTATGGCTTTTTGTTTCCTCAAAGTGACTTTACATCCTATGGGCAAGCCTTTTCTTATTCCAAAATCTCTATTTGTTACCTTTGCAATTGTTTGCACTGGCTTTTGACCAGTGAGCATTTCCAAAACTTTTTCTGCCTTCCTTAACCTTTCTCCTCCCTCTCCAACGCCTATATTGACTGTGACTTTTTCTATTCTTATTTGCCTCATGGGATTATCACTCTTCATAGCCCTCAGCTCCTGGTAATTGCACTAATGGCTTATCTTTTCCAATTGGAAATACATATGGTTTAATTGTGGAAAAGCCCTTTAATTTAACAATATTTGGCATTGGGCTCCTTGTAACAATAACTTCTTCAATCTCTGCTATTTGCCCAGTATGTTTTCCTCCAATTATCATAGCCAATATACCTTTTTCCATTGGAATCTTTTCTAAGATTTCTTGCTCAGGCACAGATATCCTCAAAACATCCCCTGTTTTATATTCATTCTCCTCCACCAATATATTTCTACCATCATGCAAATTGAGTTGTAATTTTCCTCCTTTAACCATGGTTTTGTTTTCTATTCTACAAAGCTTCCATTTTGCTCTTTCTTCATCAATTTCAACCAAGCTCAAAACTCCTCTTGAATCAAACAAAACTCTATAATGCAAATCCATTTTTGGAATGGAAATTACATCCATGAAACCACATGGAAATTTGTAATCTCTTCTTGGCTTACCATCAACCAAAATTTCTCTTGCAGAAATTATTTTTCTTGCCTCTCTTCCTGTATCTGCCAAATGCAAGAAATCTCTCACAATTAACAATAAAGGAATGCTTCTCTCAACTGGATGGGGACCTGGTGAAGGCTTAACAGTCCATTTTGCAACTTTTCTTTCAAGCTTCCAACTTTTTGGTGCGCTTAATCTTTTTAAATGTGCCATCTAATCCTCCTTATTCTTTTCTTTATTTAAATCTTTCTCCTCCTCTTCCTCAATTTCTTCTTCCTCTTCTTCCTCTTTTTCCTCTTCTTCCATTTCCTTTTCCTCTTCCATTTCTTTGAGCTGTTCTTCAGCTTCCTTCTCTATTTCTTTTCTTGTTTCTTCTGGCAATCCTTCTTCAAGCTTTCTACGCCTCCATGGATCTGTCAAATTAAGCCTAGTTATTATGACATTTGATGCATGTATTGGGCGAGGAACTTTCTTTCCATCTACTTTTGTAATTGTAACTCCTTCAACTTCTATTCTTCCTTTCTTAACATCTACTCTCCTTACCTTGCCAACATATCCCTTAAAATCTCCTCTAACAACCTTTACAGTGTCTCCTTTTACAACTGGCAAACTCCTTCTCCTATATTTTATTATTAGCTCCTCCGCCAGATGAGCAGCTACCCATTTCCTCTTTTTATGCAGAGGAGCTGAATACAATAATTTCCTTTGTTTTCTTGGCTGATAGCTCTTCATTTTATCACACTATTATGGAAGCTGCAGCAGCTATACGAGGCCATCTATCAGCAGCTTCTCTAGCAACAGGTCCTTTAATAGCTGAGCCTTTCATATCTCCTTGAGGAGTAACAAGAACTGCAGCATTATCTTCAAATTGTATTCTTGTTCCATCTGGTCGCCTATATGGCATTCTTTGGCGTATAATAACTGCATAAAGCACTTGCCTTTTCAATTCTGGCTTACCTTTTTTAACTGTAACAACAACTAAATCTCCAACACCAGCTGCTGGATAACGGCGGTGCACTCCTTTTATATTTTTAACAGCAATAATCTCAACTATCCTCGCCCCAGTATTGTCAGCGCATTCTAACTGGGCGCCAGTAGGCAATCCTCTTGTTATTGAAGCAGCTACTCCCTTCATTTTTTACTCACCACCACAAAGTGCTTTGTTTTGCTTAAAGGGCGACATTCCATTATGATTACTTCATCACCTTTTTTAACTTCTATGCATGGTGGCAGATGAGCTTTATATCTGCTTGTTCTTTTCTCATATCTTTCATATTTCGGCACATAGTGCAAACGCTCTCTTTCTACAACTACTGTTCTCTGCATGGCTGTAGATACAACTTTTCCTCTTATAATTACTCCTCTCACCTTTAAATGCCCATGCCATGGGCATTTTTCATCATCGCATTCTTTTTCCGGTGGTTTAACATCAATTCCTATATCCCTCATTTTATCTTCCTTATCCTATCTTCAGGCCTATATTTTATTTTTTTCCCATCAACAACCTTACCATTTATTTCAAAGACTGCAATATCTTTTGGTATTTTTTTAATTTTCCCCTGACTTTCTATTATGAGCATGTTTTTTGTTTCATCAATTATCTCGCCTTCAACTCCTTCCAATGATTTATCTGTAGCCTTAAGGACTTTAACTGGCAACCCAATAAACTCATGCTTTAAAAAATTTTTCATTCTACTTCCACCGTAAATCCCATCTCTTCTAACTTCTTCTTTGCTCTTTCCTTGTGATCTCCCTGCAGTTCTATTGAGTTTTTCCTTACTGTTCCTCCACATGCACAGCATTTTTTCAACTCCTTTGCTAACTCACCAATATCAACAGATGAATCTAATCCTGAAATGATGGTAACAATTTTTCCATACCTTCTCCTTTCAGTAGTTATTTTTATTTCCTGTCCTTCCCTTGCTATTTTTTCACAAACACACAGTTCCTTAGGCAATCCACAAACTTTGCATATGTCGCTCATCCTATATCTCCTTCCTCCCTCATTATTGTAAGCAATCTTGCAATTGTTTTCCTCAAATACCTTATCCTGCCTGGTGAGGGAGGCGAGCCACCCATAGATGCTCTTCCATATTCCTCCATAAGCTCATTTCTTAATTCCAGTAATTTTTTCCTTCTTTCCTCGCTACTCATTGCCCTTATTTCCTTCGCTTTCATTCCTTTCAAGCACCTCCTTTAATACTTCCTTTAATTTCTCAGCCCTTTTTATACCTATCCCTTTGATTTCAATCAAATCATTAATATCCATCTCATATACTTCTCTTGCATTCTTAATTCCGGCTTTCTTTAAAGCATTTAAAATATTTGAAGGGATGCCAGGAATTTCTAAAACATCTATTTTTTCTAATTTTTCTAAAGCTTCTTCCTTGCTTTCTTCAATTCTCCTCAACTCCTCCTTAATCTCTTCTTTCTTCTCCTCTAAAATTTCAACTTCATCAGGCAATTTTGCATCTGGAGGCATTATTCTAACTTTAACTCCTATTACACCAGGCTTAGTTAATGCTATAGCCCTTCCTTCCTTCATAACTTGCTTAGCTACTTCCCCGCAATACTTAACGTAGCCAGCAGTAAATTTTTCTGTTCTATGTCGCGCCCCCGTAAGCTTTCCAGATATAATAACTTGACAGCCTCTTGCACCAGCATCCCTTATACGGCGAACTGTTGAATGTCCAACTCTCCTAAAATGCCATCCTCTTTCCAAAGCTGCAGCAACTTTTTGAGCCATAAGCTGGGGGTTTAAAGCAATAGCATCTTTTACTTCTTCAATTTCAATTTGAGGGTTTTCAATTCCAAATTCCTTTTCTATTTTTTCTGTAAGTTCCTTTATTCTTTTTCCTCCTTTTCCTATGATTAAGCCTGGTCTTTCAATTTGCATTGTTATAAGAGTGCCTAAGGGAGTTCTTTGAATTTTCAGCCCACCAAAACCTGCTCTCTCGCTTTCTTTCATTAGAAATTCTTTGAGTAGAACTCTTTTCTGGCTTTCCATAACAAATTTTCTTTCTATTGCCATGTTATTCCTCCTCTTCTTCCTTTTCAGCTATTATTATTTCAACATTCGTTGTTCTTTCATGCCATGCTGTAGCTCTTCCAAAGGCACGAGGCATATAACTTTTTATCATTCTCCCTCTGTAGGCAGAGATATGAGCAATATACATATTTTCTGGATTTAAACCTTTATATTCTGCATTATTTTCAGCATTTTCCAATACTCTCAATATAAGTTTGCAAGCTTTTTGAGGATATGCCCCTGGGCCAATTCCTTTTTTATGAGCTCTCTCTGTATTATGAGTTCTAAATGGAATTGCCCTTTTGAAATTTATAACATCTTGCAAATATTGCTTCGCTTCCTTTACACTCATTCCCTTTATAGCTCTAATTATGTTTTCGCAATGCTTCGGAGAGCAGTGAAGCTCCCTACCATAAGCCTTTGCAGATTTTTCCGGGTCTAATTCCATTGAGTATTTCATTTTCATCACTTCAACGGCAGATATTTGGAGCTACGAGTTGCTCCAACTCCTGGACCGCTATGCTTAACTTCTTTCCTTGTTAAAGCAAACTCTCCTAAATAATGACCAATCATTTCTGGCTTGATTTTAACAGGAACAAATTCTTTTCCATTATGAACAGCTATTGTATGACCAACAAATTCAGGCAATATAATCATATCCCTTAAATGAGTTCTTATAATCTTTCCTTTTTCTGTCTTCCTCAATTTTTCCAAAAGGCGATATTGCACTGGTGTTAGTCCACGCTTTAAAGTTCTTCTTGCCCTAGCTGGAAGTAAAGGCAGCAACTCTTCTAAACTCATTTTTGATAGCTCTTCAAATGTATAGCCGCGATAAGTAAATTCTTTTTTTGCAGTAATTTCAATCTTCCTTCTCCTCTTCTTAGCCATATTAATCACCTCTTACCTGTTCTTCTTGCAGCAATAGAACCAACTTTTCTACCAGGAGGAGCCCCTCTTGCAACTGTCTTGGGGCGACCAACATGCTGATGGCTACCTCCTCCATGAGGATGATCAACAGGATTCATGGCTACTCCACTCACTATTGGCCATAACTTTGCTCTTGCCTTCAAAGCATGATATTTCTTTCCAGCTTTAACAAATGGCTTATCTGCTCTTCCTCCTCCTGCCGGCAAGCCAATAGTGGCTCTACAATTTGGCAGGAATTTCTTATGCTTTCCAGAAGGAAGGCGAACAATTACTCCATCTTTTTCATGAGATACAATGGTAGCGTAGCTTCCTGCAGCTCTTACATATTTTCCTCCATCTCCTGGCTCCCCTTCTATATTAAATATTGGAGTTCCTTGAGGAATTGAAGCTAAGGGCAAAACATTTCCTGGCTTAACTATTGTCTCGCTTGTAAATTTAATTTTCTCTCCTGTTGCCAGTCCTTCGCAAGCAATAAGCTTTGCAACCTGCCCATTTTCAAGTCTTATCAATGCTAAAGGGGTTGTAGAACCAGGATTGTGAACAATATCTTCCACAATTCCTTCATATTCACCAAGCCTGGGATAAGCTACCGGACCCTTATGCTTAAATGAAGGGCTTGTATATGGAGGGCGCCCAGCCCCACGCCTCTGGTGGCGAAGTCTTTTTCCCATTTTTACACCTCAGAATATACCTATCCTCATTCCTATATCCTCAGCCTTATATTCTGGAGTTAATTTTACTACCGCAATTTTTCCTTTCTTAGTTATTCTTGTATTAACTTTCTCAACCTTTACATTGAATATTTTTTCTACTGCTTCCTTTATCATTTTCTTGTTAGCATCCATTCTAACTACAAACTGCAACGCATTGTTTTCCTCTATCATCCTCATTGTTTTCTCAGTTACATACGGATGCAATATTATATCATACGGATCCATATTTCTCACCTATCCTTTGCAAAGCATTTAAAGTGTAAAGCGTTAATCTTCCAGCCTGCCCGCCTGGAGCAAGATATTCAACATTTATTTCATCAGGAGTGATTATATCTACACCAGGTAAATTACCTGCTGCTTTTTCAATTTTTTCTTTATTCATGGCAATTATTAATAAAGATTTCGGAATCTTGTATTTTCTCCCTCTCCTTTTTCCTTTCCCAGCTCTTATATGCTTTCCTTCTCTCGCTCTTTCAACATCTTCTTTTAAGCCAAGTTTTTCCAAAACTTTAAGCACTTCCTTAGTTTTTTGCAATTCTTCAAATTTATTCTCCACTACTACTGGCAACTCCGCCTTAAACTTATGTCCTCTTTTTCTTACAAGCTCTTCATTTATTGTTGCAGATAAAGCAGAAAATTTAGCAAGAAGCATCTCTTTTTTATTTATTTTCATTTCCCATATTTTTTCAGCTTTTGGTGGATGCGCTTCTCTTCCTCCAACTGTTCCTGGAGCAATTGCAGCTCTTCCTGTTGGAAGGCGAGGGACTCTTGCCATTCCTCTTCCTGGCCCAAAAGACTCTGCAGAATAATCTTTTCCAGCTGTTGGTTTTGTTCCATATGGCTGGCGTCTATTGGCTCGAATAACATTAAATGCCTTTGTAATCACATCTGGACGATATTCATAGCTAAAACAAGATGGCAAATCAATTTCTTCTATAACATTTCCTTCCAAATCAAATACTTTCGCCTTCATTTACACACCCTGCTTACTTG
>Ga0164311_10001028_pt1 | contig 13220 bp, 14 predicted proteins | sample GuaBasSedimGuay2_FD_121796 | JGI IMG/M metagenome (GOLD analysis project Ga0164311, IMG submission 121796) | Subseafloor sediment microbial communities from Guaymas Basin, Gulf of California, Mexico - Guay2, Core 4569-9, 9-12 cm | ecosystem: Environmental > Aquatic > Marine > Hydrothermal vents...
CTGCCGCTAGCAGTGCAGTGCCCAGCTTGCTCAAGCCTCGAGACGGTGATACTGGATGGAAGAGGGTGTGTAGTAAGGAGCATAAGAGCAGAGAGGTCATGAGCTGTCTGAACTCTGGCTTCCACCGCAGGCTACTGCCTGAAAGCTAGCAGCATGTTTTTAACCTCTGGAGGAGGAAGCTTGGAGGGAAGCTGGATGAGCGCTGGCAGGCTTAAGAAGGCCTTGGAGCACTACTATGAGCATACTGCTGAGCACGCTGAGAAGCTCCGTGAGTATGCTGAGATGGCTAGGGGGGAGGGAGCAGCTGGAGCTTCCCAGAAGCTTGAGCTTGCAGCTGAGCTCATGGATAGAGCAGCTGAGGCCATCAGGAGCGCCTGCATGAGCCTTAGCGAGGGGCCCTCTAGGGTCATTGAGGCTGAGAGCCATGAGATCCTTGACATAGAGGTTGAGGAGAGTCTTCTCGAGGTGAATAGGAGGATTGCTGAGGAGAACAGAAGGCTCCTCGATGAGCGCGGGGTCTATGTGGTCGAGTTCATGGGGTCTATTGGCTCAGGGAAGACTAGCTTGATCGAGGCTTTGGTCGAGAAGCTCAAGGAGAGGTATAGGATTGGGTATGTGGCTGGCGACTTGACCACCACCATTGACGCTGACAGGGTAGGTAGGCATGGGGTTCCTGTAGTCCAGCTTAACACTGGAAGGGAGTGCCACCTCGATGCAAACCTCTTCAGAAAGGCCCTATACCAGCTTGACCTCAATGGAATAGACTTGCTGCTGGTTGAGAACGTTGGGAACCTGATCTGCCCAGCTGACTTCCCACTAGGCTCTCACAGGAAGGTTGTGGTTGTGAGCGTGACTGAGGGCGAGCACATGGTTAGGAAGCACCCCATCATATTCAAGGAAGCTGACGTAGCTGTCATAAACAAAGTTGACCTGGCAGAGGAGATGGGTGTGAGCCCAAGCTCCCTTGAGAGGGACGCTAAGGAGCTTAACCCCAGGATAAAGGTTGTTAAGACGAGCGTGAAGACTGGTGACGGCATAGATGAGCTTGTGGAGGCCCTAGGACTCTAGCTGTGGTGCTGGAGCCGTGTAAGCCGGGGGCTTCTGGCGCCAAATGCGTGGTTGAGCTTAAATACCGTGTAGCTGCCTGGGTTCTAGTGGTGTAGTTGAGGGTAGTCAAGGCTTTGGCCTCGCTCGTCGTGCTGGCTGCTCTCATGGTTCAGCCTACAGCAAGCCTAGAGCGGGACCTGGAGCTCACCGTGGAGGTGCCTGAGCCCAGGGTGTGGGTTGAGGACAGAGAGCTGCACCTGAGCTTCCATCCTGTTGCAGAAGCCCACAGGTATGGGGTGGCAGTGCTTGTGCCTAATGGCTGGGATGTCAGTGAGGTGCTAGCTGAGCCCATTGAAGTAGAGCCCTTGGGCGAGGGGGTTGTCTGCAGCACAGGAGAGCTGCTGGAGTACGGTGGGACACACAGCTTTAGGGGCTATAGGATAGCTCTCATATCGATCGGAGCTGTAAGGTACCAGGGGCTTAGAGCTGAGCTCGTCAGGAAGGTGAGGCTTGTACTGAAGCTTAAGCCAGCAAGCTACGTGTACCCATACGAGTTCCCCCTGGTTGAGAGGTGGATTGAGAGAAACGTGGTGAACCCCTGGGAGCTTGAGAGCTATAGGCCAGTACACATGTCAGTAGACTACCTGATCATAACCAGAGAGATGTTCCTCCAGGCTCTCCAGAGCTTTGTGAACTGGAAGAAGTCGCTAGGCTTCAAGGTGAAGGTTGCTACGCTGGAGGAGATCGTCAGAACGCAGGGCGGTAGAGACTCAGCTGAGAAGATAAGGAACTACATAAGGCAGCTCTATGGGAGAGAAGCTGTCAAGTGGGTCCTCCTGGTGGGGGACGCAGACCCAGATGACGTGCATAGGGAGCCTAAGTACTTGGTTGACAAGCCATGGGAGATCCCAGTGAGGTACGCCTACAACCCAGATGGAGTGGAGAGGTTTGGGATAATTGAGCCTCCAGTCAGCTACACTCCAACAGACATGTACTACGCCTGCCTAGATGGCACATGGGACAAGGACAGGGATGGGGTGTATGGGGAGTCTAGGAGGAACTCGACTGAAAACGAGGTGGACTGGTTCCCTGAAGTGTACGTTGGCAGGCTCTGCGTCAGGACTGTTGAGGAGCTGAGAGACATGCTGGCTAAGGCAGTGAGCTACGAGAAAAACGCACCTAAGGAGCTCACTATGCTGCTGATAGGGTGCCAGACGCATGAGCACGAGGACACCTCCAGGATAGCAGAGTACATAGCTAAGTTTGCTCCACCAGATGTGAGGGTCATCAGGATATACGAGAGGTTTGGGAACCTCTCGCACTCTAACGTCGTGAAGACCATAAACAAGTATGATCCTCAGCTAATCAGCATAGGAGCTCACGGCAACGAGTATGAGCTCGGCACCAGGATGAGAGGAGGAGAGACTATACTCAGCATAAGAGACACGCTCACGCTTCGAGGAAGAGGGTTCATTGCGTTCGTCTACGCTTGCGCAAGCAACGCCTTCGACATGCTTGGGATACCGTACTACTTCGGTGAGATGCTGATGAAGGACCCAGATGGCTCAGCTGTAGCCTACATAGGTGCAACGAGGACAATATGGACTGGCAGAGAGTGGCAGCAGTACGAGTTCTGGAAGGAGATGTTCCAGGAAGGCAACTACTTCCCTGGCTCAGCACTCTACAACGCCAAGATATCGATGCTTGTTGCAGGCGGCTCCTACGACGATGAGGCAACCAGGAAGAACGTTTTCGCCATGTGCTTGCTTGGAGACCCAGCCTTGATGATCAGAGCTGGAGCGAACCCAGTAAGCTACCTCTCACTCAGGCTAAGGGCTGCACTGGAGAAGGCTAAGATCACAGCTGAGACAGACGCAGACAGGGAGATAGCTAAGCTGATAGCTTCGAGCGGCAAGAGCCTGGTAGACAAGATATTGGTTGGAGGCCCGTTCTCCAACAGGCTGGCAAGAGAGCACAACCCAAGCTGGCTTCAGTTCAAGAGGGAAGACAGCAGCATTGTGATGGTTGTGAAGAACAGGAGGTTCGAGTTCACACCAGACATGTGGAGCAGCAGAGACTATGGGATAGCGCTCGTCTTGAGGCACAAGAGAGGCTACCTGATAATGCTAGAGGGGATAACCAGGTATGGAACCAGAGCTGCTACGCTCTACCTGCTCAACAACATAGATGTCTTCCTGAACACCAAGGCTGTAGTAGTAGAGTGGGTGGATGTGAACGGAGACCACATGGTCGATGCGAACGAGGTCAAGGAGGTGTGGAGCATAGCCATCGAGGGCTAGCTTATAGCCAGCGATGTACTGCTGGCTAGCACCATGGTGGCCTAGAGGCGCGTGAAGCCTTCGAGGTTGATGGCGTGTGCACTGCCTTTCATCGGTAAGAGGCCTGACCTCAGTGCTCGTGGGCAAGAGAGGCTGGAGCCCCGGGGTCTACGTGACCACTAGCTGCAGCAGCCTGCTCCTAGCCTCCCTTACCTCCAGCCTCTAGCGCCACCTAGCCCTCCTCGGCCTCTGAGAAGCCATGAGCCTATTAGGCGTGTAAGCTACTTGAGGCTGGTGTGATGAAGCTAGCTGCTGGCTTTAGCCCTGCTCCAGGCTCCGCCCTAGGTTAAGCTTTAATACCTCCTTATGGAAGGCTGATAAGTACATGCCTGCCTAAAAGGTGTGAGGTATGCTGGGAAGAAGGCTGCTTGCTGCTCTGCTTGTCACCACAATGCTGCTAACAGTAGCCTATGCTGGTGTAAATGTCGCTGTTGCGCAAGACTACCTTTGGCATGGGGTGCAGGAGTTTGTGATCCTTGCTAACGGGACAATGATATATAGGAATAAGATCAGGATCATATGGGGTGAGCTCGGGGGAGAGACTAGGGAGCTTACTCCAGAGGAGTGGGAGGAGTATAAGAGCAGGCCTGGTGTCCAGAGGCTGTTCCAATCTCTGTCAGAGGGGAGGCTTGTCACAGACTTCTACACCTTGATCGGGCTAGGCTACCACAACGGGACAGACTTCACCGTGTACGACCCAGACTACAGGCTGTACAAGGTGTTCCAGGGCTTTAAGCTTGATGACGAGGAGCACAGCTTCTACCAGGAGTTCCTAGTGTACTGGCCTAGAGCTAGGAACTGGGAGAGGGTTGAGGAGGGCATCAAGTTCACGTTCCTGGATGTATGGCACTATGATAACCCTGATGCGTGGATAGACGAGCTGACATTTAAGTTCGGGTCGGGAGTGAAGCTCGTGAGAGCTGTCGCCATCGACGACTTTGGAGACGAGGTGGAGCCCCATGAGCAGACTGAGGACATGGTGAGGTGGGTCTGGCCTCAGAACGGGAACATATACCAGTATGAGATCACGATAACGTTCGATGGAATAGACAAGATCCCTGGGCTAGTAGGGCTGGACGCGCACTTCTACAACTTCACTCTCGAGAAGCCAATGATATACATATCAAATGACATCGACGCCGAGCACTACCACAAGCTGAGGAAGCTGATTGAGCTGCCTGGAATGAGCATATCGCCAGGCAAGGCCTCCCCTGACAAGCACTGGTTCATTGTGGGTGGGCCTATCGCTGTGCCTGAGGCTGCTGAGGTCAACAGCCTGGTTGGGATAGAGTTCGTGAAGGAAGCTGATGGCATAAAGCTGGTGTATGGCGGTCAGGAGTACAAGATGACCTTTGACATGTTTGGGAAGGAGGACTGGGCTATAATAGGAGCATACGAGCAGGACGGCAGGATAATCTACTTCATCCAGGGGATATCCAGGTTTGGGACTGCAGCTGGCGTCCTATGGGTTAGCAAGTGTGAGTACAGGAAGAAGCCTGCTGCACCACCTTACATAATCCACTGGGTTGATAGGAACGGGAATGGGAGAGCTGACCCAGCAGACATTATAGAGCTCGTGTATCCATAGCCCTAACCCCTTATTTTGGCCTCAAGTAGTCTCCTGGCGCTGTCCCGATGGCCACCTGGTAGCACTCTTCTCCGTTTGAGACCAGCTCTAATGTCCCCCTGAACTTTATGTGCTCCCCTTCTTTGAATAGGCTTCTGTGCTCTCCGTTCCATGAGACTAGCTGCACAGGCTGTGGTGTTATGGTGGGGTTGGCTATCTTGTACACTGCAGGCCTGTAGTGGGATAGCTTGCTGTCTATGATCCTGCATGACCCCCTGACTCTCGCTACTGGCGTGAATCTCCTCTCCCCGTATCTCTCTGCTGCCTCGTGCCTTGGCTTTACTGCGTTGATGACAAACCTGGCTCCCTGTAGACTCCGCGGTTCAGCCTCCTCTTGGAGATCCAGTCTACCCTGGTGATCTCGAGGCGCCCCTTAGCTTCTAGAGACAGGGCTGCCTCTATCACTCTGGTATAGTTTTCAGCTCCTTCTACTGCTAGGTCTATGTCTGAGCTGGATGTGTGCATCTGTAAGGCTATGGAGCCTCTCAGGCCTATCGTGTACTCTGGTAGCTTGGCTTCCCTCTCAAGCTCCTGCATGAGCTCTAGGGCCTTCTGCTCTAGGGGGTCTCTCCTGGGCTTCTCTTCTACTGCCAGCCTGCCTTCCTGTGGTGTTATGTGGCGCTCTATTCTCGATGTGGGCACTGCTATGAGCTCTTTTCCGAGGTATGGGCAGCAGTAGACGTAGGCTGGGAAGTGCTCTCTGAGCACGCTGAGGCTTCTCAGGTATCCTCTAGGTGTCAGCGCGTCTACTTGCCTGAGCATCGTTGTGCCAGCTAGCCTCCACCTTACCCCCTCGTATTCCCCTGGGAACAGGTGCTTTAGCTCCTCTGGTATGTACTTCAGGGCTGCTATCACCCTGGATGGGGGGTGGGTGTAGCCTAGTACTGTGAATATGAGCTTGTCTCTGGTCAGGAGAATGTCCCCATCTCTGTACACAGTGGTCACCTGGCTACCTTTATCCCGTGGGCGTGTAGCCTCGGGTTCTGTGTTACCGTGATCTGCAGGTAGCTTCTCGCTGGTGACTTGACTTCCTCGAGCACCCCTGCTGCTATTATGGTCTCTCCTGCTTTGGCCTGCATCTTGAAGTCCTCTATGTATGAGACCACTCTCTCTACTGGTGGGCCTTCCACTGGCTCTACTAGCCAGACTGATGGTATGTATATCGACTCCGTGTCGTCTATGACCTCTAGCTTCGCCTTAGCCTCGCCTACCCTCCTTATGGTGAGGGGCTCGCCTCTCACCTCGCTCCAGCCTTTGACTGGGTGGAACTCGACCTTTATCTCTCTCCAGCTGGTGTATACTGCGTAGTAGGGCTTTCTCAGCTGGTGCCATAGGTGCTCTCCTGGTGTGAGGAAGGTGCTCCAGAAGGGCTTGCTGGCATGGTAGTGTAGCCAGGCCCTGTACTCCTGCTCCAGCTGGATGCCTGGGTCCCTGTACGCTTCCTCCAGGAACTCAGCTAGCTCCCTGGCGTTCCTGAGGCCTATGACTGTCAGGTCTATGTCTGATAGCTTTGGGTGGTGGAAACCATGTTGGATTGACCCGAAGACACCTAGGCTTCCTATAGACACCTGGGTGTGGTCTTCTATGAGCTCCACTATCCTCCTGAGCTCCCTGGTAAGCTCGTCTTCCTCCCTTGAGAGAGCCGCTCTTAAGCCCTCTTCAGGCCTTCTAGCCTCCTTTACTAGGTGAGCTGGTGCTCCAGGAACCCTGGTGTTGAGGTGTGGGTGTACTACTGTGAGCTCAGGGTGCATTTCGATGAGCTCCATGGGCTCGCTCCCATAGAGCTTGTAGTACACAGTCTTGGGGTAGCCTCTCGGTGCTCTAGGGTTCCTTGACTTGAACACGCTGGGTGGAGTGTACTCTGGCTCACAGACCCACCCTGAGCTTGGGTGGGTGTAGCCTAGCACCCTCATTATCACGCCGCTATGCAAGACTACAGAGTCCCTGTCTCTGAGCTGCATGAGCATCGGGTGAGTTATATGCTCATGTCCCTTATACGTTTGGGGTGTATTTGAGCAGGGTTGTAGCTCAAGCCCTCCTGATCATATCTAGCCTGGCCCTCCTGGCTGCTTTAAGCGAGGACCTCATCTTAGGCTTCAGCAGGCTGCTTGAGGCGCGTGAGAGGAGGGCTCTGCTTGAGTTCTCCCGCGAGATAGACTCTAGCATATGCTCTGTGCTCTATGGCGGGTGTGTTGTGAAGGTTGTTGAGTGCCCTGGTGTTGAGGCTGAGTCTACGTGTGAGCTCGGTACTGTTGTGGTCTTCAAGCTCGGCAACCAGACAGCCACCTACTACTACCCTGTTGTAGTTCAGGTTCCAGGCTACTTCCCAGAAGGAGAGCTGAGGGTCAGAGCTAGGAGAGCTGGCTGGGGTGTTGCTGTGGAGTTTGAGGTGGTTGGCGGTGGGTGAGCTGCTGAGAACCGTCTACCTGGCTCTTGGGGTGTTTATGCTGGTGTCCTCTGTCCCTCTGGGGGCTGCTGTCTCAGCTGAGCTCAGGAGGAGGTTCATACTTGAGGTTGCTGAGGACCTTGCTCTGGCTATTAGGCTCGTGAACTCGACTAAGGTCTCTGTTTTGTATAGGCTTCCAGAAGCCAGTGAGGTTTCTCTCGTCGAAGCTGATGCAGCATACACTGTGAGGGTAGCTGGCAGCACTGTGGAGGTAGCCTACACTGGGCTTGACTGGAGCAGGTTTCCACCCAGGGCATGTGAGCGTGAGGTGGAGGTCAGCTGTGGAGTCCAGGTCATGTGCGATGTTGAGCTCAAGGCCGGGGATACTGCCTTGATAGAGCCAGCTAGTGGGGGCGTCATCATTGGAGGAGGTGGTTGAGGCCTTCGCTGCCGTCCTGCTGTTCACCCTCGCTCTCCTGGCTCTGCTTGCTGTCGAGCCTAGCAGAGAGCCTGCTGTCAACCTGACTAAAGAGCTCTGGTGGTTTCCTTGAGGGGAGCTAGCTTAGCTCTACTAGACTGCATCCTGGTTGCTGCAGTAGCTGTGGCTGCACTAGCTGTGAGAGCACACTTCACTAGGAGCTTCGATGAGGCTGTTGTGCTCGAGTCCTTCAGAGCCTCTAAGGCTGCTGTGGAGCTCGGCTGGGATGGGATGCTGCTCCACAGCGTCTGGAGGCTCCTATCAGGAGGCAATGGAGCCCAGCTGCTTCACGAGGCTTGTGGCGCCAGAGTCGAGCTGGGACCGAGTGAGGCAGGGGAGGTCAGCGTAGTCTATGGTGAGGCTAGAGCTCTGCTCGTCTGCTATGGAGCTATGGTGGAGCTTAGGGTCATGATGGGGGTGGGTGCATAGCATGCATAGGAGAGGGGTGGTCTTAACCATAGCAGCTTTGGTGGCTGCGCTCTCTACACTAGCTTGGAGCCCTCTCCCATACAGGTTTTATGGGGAGAGGAACAGGAGGCTCGGTGAGATAGCGCTGCTCTGGTGTGAAAGGGAGCTTTCCCAGGTTTCTCTCCTCGTTTATGTGAGGAGCTGGCTTGACAGCAGGATAGCTGAGGTAGCCTCGTGTGGCCTAGACCCATACTGCGAGCTCTCTAGGGTTCCAGCCAGCAGCTGGGCTGGCGAGTACTCTAGGTGGCTCTCTAGGCTTCCAGTCGAGGGGAGCTTGAAGGCGTATGCTACTGCGCAGCCCTACTCTGGGCAGACTGTAGACGAGCAGCAGCTGAAGGCTATAGACGGGAGAGCTCAGCCAGGTGGTGTTTACATCGAGGGGCAGCTTAGCGGCTGTCTTAAGGCCTCAGTAGCGTACACTGAGGTGGACTTGAGCATAAGAGCTGCACACCCAGCTAGAATATACCTGCTATACCACATGTCAGAAGCTGCTAAGGCTGCAGCTGAGAAGACCATCAGAACTAGGTTAGACCATGGGCGTAGAGCTGGAGCTAAGGTGATAGCATGCAGGTACTCCAGACTCTATGAGCAGCTGCTGAGGGAGGAGCTGAGCAGGCTTCCATGGCCTCTTAGAGAGTCTAGCCTAGAGGTGAGGTATGTGGTTTCAGTTGATGTAAGGTACTATCACAGGTACTATGAGGATTACCTTGGCTTAGGGCCTGCCACCCGCGTGACTAAGGTCGTCAGCGTGGAGATAGCGGTTCTGGAGAGGCAGGCCTGCGACAGGAGCCCGTACTCCAAGGTCTTCACGGGAGGGGAGCTTGTCAGCGTAGAGTACGCTGGGAGGGCCTGGAGGACAGGAGTCTTCATGTATGTTAGGAGCTGGATTGAGAGGGGGCATGTCAGGTATAGGGGGAGCAGCTTCAAGCTAGAGAGAAGGCTGTCACTCAGCTTCTAAATATAAGATGGGAAGACAGAGGCTGTGTATGAGGAAGGTCAGGCTGGCCTACTGTGCTGAGTGGGCTCTGGACTTCAGGAGGGCAGCTGAGCTCTTCATGGAGGCTGCAGCTGAAGCTGAGGACAAGGGAGTGAAGGCTTCCTGCCTAGCTAACGCAGCCAGGACCGCAAGCCTGTGCGGGGACGAGGACCTCGTGGCAAGAGCGTCAGAGGCCCTTGAAGCCCTGTCAGATGCCCCACTCTACACGTGGCTGGTGAAGAGCACCTCCAAGTACAGGAGGGTAGCTGGGCACCTAGCTGGACTCAGGGCTGCGGTACACTCAGCTGGAGCATTCAAGTTCACGCTTCTCCCGCTGGGAGGCGCATGCCAGATAAGAGGCTATACGGAAGCCGAGTTCAGGATAGAGGAGGTGCGTGAAGCAGAGCTGAGGGAGCTGACCAGCATCAGGAGGGGAGAGGGGTGGCTTCTGGCTGAGTTCTCAGGTGGGTTCATCTACCTCATGGAGGATGGGGCTGTTGTCGGGGTGGCTCTGGGAGAGAAGCCTGTACCTCAGGTGTCTAAGGCTCTGGAGGAGCTCAGCAAGCTCATTGGGAGGGAGTAGAGGCCCACAGTGTTCTCGAAGGCTGCCTCAGAGACGACGGCAGCCTCCACCCCCCTTATCCTAGCTACCTCAGCTGCAGCTACAGCTATGTTCGCAGGCTCGTTTCTCTCTCCAGCTACAGGTGCTAGCGCAGGAGAGTCGGACTCCAGCACCAGGCACTCTAGCGGAGCTTCAGCAGCAACTCTACGAGTTCCAGCATGCCTGGTGACAGACGTCGAAACTGAGATCAAGTAGCCTAGCTTAGCAGCTCTCTCAACGTCACTAGAGCTGCCGGTGTAAGCGTGCAGCAGCACTAGGTCAGCTCTGTGCTCCTCAAGCAAGTCTAGCACAGCCTTCTGAGACCACCTAGAGTGCACTACAATAGGCTTCTTCAGCTCCATGGCCAAGCTTATGAAGTCTGAGAAAACCCTCCTCTGAACCTCCCTTTCCTCCACTCCTCTGGCCATCTTGAAGTCCAAGCCCACCTCTCCTATAGCAGCTATGCTGTGAGAGAACTTCCTAGCGAGCTCCTCGACCTCCTCAGCTTCCCTGCTGTATAGGCGTGGATCCAGCCCAATGCTCCAGAAGACGCCGGCCTCCATGAGCTCGCCAGCCATGCTGGCATGCCTCATAGCCTCAGCTACGCTGAGAGTAGAGCTGACCATGTAGACTACACCAGCCCTCTTAGCTCTCTCAACTACCTCTGCTAGGTCAGCTGAGAAAGCTGAGTCCAGTAGGTGGCAGTGTGCGTCAGCTAGCCTCATGCAGCACAAACCCAGCAAACGCTTAAATACCTTGGCTACGCCTTTACCATTAGGTGCAGTAGCTTGGGTAGGAGGTCAAAGAAGGAGATTGAGGAGATCACAGACCTACCTGGCATAGGCCCTCAGACAGCTGAGAAGCTTAGGGCAGCAGGGTACACGACTATAGAGTCTATAGCGACAGCCTCGCCAGCTGAGATAGCCATGATAAGCGGGATAAGTGAGGCTCAGGCAGCTAAGTTCATAGCAGCTGCCAGAGCAGCACTAGACCTCGGGGAAGTCGAGACCGCATACGAGTTCCTCCAGAGGAGGAAGCAGGTCAGGAAGATAACGACCGGCTGCAAGGCCCTAGATGACATGCTAGATGGAGGCATAGAGACAGGCACGATAACGGAGGTCTACGGGCCATATGGAAGCGGCAAGACACAGCTATGCCACCAGCTCTCAGTTACAGTCCAGCTCCCAGAGGAGAGGGGTGGGCTAGGCAAGGGGGCATTCTACATAGACACAGAGCACACCTTCAGGCCGGAGAGGATAGTTCAGATAGCCAAGGCCTTTGAGCTAGACCCCATGGAGGCCTTAAAGAACATACTCTACGCCAGGGCGTTCAACACAGACCACCAGGTGCTCATCACAGACAAGGCAGAGGAGTACATTAAGAGCAGGAACATAGGGCTCCTCATAGTAGATTCGCTCATAAGCCACTTCAGAGGAGAGTACGTTGGGAGAGAGACCCTAGCTGAGAGGCAGCAGAGGCTTAACAAGTACATACACAAGCTCCTCAGGATGGCAAGCGTATACAACATAGGAGTCCTGGTGACGAACCAGGTGCTAGCTAACCCAGGCATATACTACGGAGACCCGCTCTCACCAGCTGGAGGCCATGTGCTAGGCCATGGGGTCACATGCAGGCTCTACATAAGGAGAACTAAGGGGGATAGGAGGGTGATAAAGCTGGTGAAGAGCCCATACCTCCCAGAGTCCTCCATAGAGGTCGCGATCACTGAGAGCGGGATTGCAGCCGTCGAGTGAGCCTGCTGAGCTGCTCGAGCACGTAGCTACGTATCTCCAGCACGCTCCTCTTGGGGGCTATAGCCCTGCCTCTCTCAACGTGCTTGACCATCTTGTTCTCCATGAGCTCACCGCAGCTCGGGCACCTGGGCTTAGGGGAGCCAGCTGCTAAGACCATGGATTCCATGCAGCTGCTGCAGTAGAACACGTCCTTCCTGCCAGCTGGCTTCCCCCTCTTGGCTACAGGCCTCCCCTCGACCTCAACTATGTCCATGCTGAAGTCCACGGTCTTGGCGTTCGATATGTAGGTCCCGACTCCGAAGGCGTCAGCTCCAGCTTCAGCTAGCTTCGCAACAGACTCCTCATTGAGCCCTCCTGACACGAATATCTTCACATGCCTATAGCCTCTTAAGTCGAGCTCCCACCTCACCTCCCTCACTATGTCCTCCATTGACCCCCTCCTAGAGCTTGGGGTGTCAAGCCTGACAGCAAAGAGCTTTTCCTTGAGGAGGTCAGCTGCCATGACAGCCTCAACCTTCTCATCATAGAACGTGTCAACTAGAGCTATCCTGGGGACATCGCTGGGCATCACGTCGTCAAAAGCCTTCCAGGCGCCCCTCTGGTCTCCGAAAACCAGGATCAGGGCGTGAGGCATTGTGCCAACGGGCTTGAGGCCGAGCTCGCTCAGCAGCTTGAGGGAGCCGCCGTCGCAGCCCCCTATTATCGCAGCTCTCTCTACGACCAGGCTGACAGCAGGGTGCATCCTCCTCACCCCAAAGCTGTAGACAGGCTTCCCCTCGGCTGCGAGCTTCACCCTAGCAGCTGCCGTAGCTACGCCAGAAGCCTGGCACAGCATCCCCAGTATGGCGGTCTCATACCTGCAGAACACCCCATAGGGGCCCTCCACCCTAGCTACGGGGACCTCCCTCCTGAAGACTGTGCCCTCTGGCAGGGAGTAGAAGTCCACGCTAAGGCCCTCTAGGAGCTTGCATACATCCTCCACACCTGCTAGCACAGCCCAGCTCCAGTTGTTAGGGAGCTTATGTGAGACTATCTCAGCAGCTACCCACGTGTCATATAGCCCCTTCCTCCTGAGGATCTCCTCAGTCCTCTCGAAGTATATGTCAGTTACATCACCCCTCTTAACTTCCTCCCAAGTCACCATGTTGAATAGACGCAAGCTAGCACCCAAAAGAATATTAGGGCAATCAGCCCCATGTATAAAGGTTAGCAGGCTGGTGGCTGCATGGAGAGGGTCCGAGGGAAGGAGAGGGAGACTGGGCCAGTCGAGTACAAGCTCACGCTGGCTGGAGCAAGCGAGCGCAGGATAGAGGAGCTAGCAACCCAAATGGAGTACAGGATAAGAGAGGGAGGGGGAGAAGCCTTCTATGAGATTGGGGTGTCAGATGAAGGCGAGCTGCTGGGGCTGCCACCCCAAGAGCTAGAGAAGACCCTGGAAGTCCTGAGGGAGGTAGCTAGGAGGATTGGAGCTGAGCTCAGGGTCCTCAGGGAGGTTGAGGGGAAGAAGGGGCTTGTTGTAGAGGTTCACGTGAGGAAGGTCCTCC
>Ga0164311_10001029_pt1 | contig 13218 bp, 10 predicted proteins | sample GuaBasSedimGuay2_FD_121796 | JGI IMG/M metagenome (GOLD analysis project Ga0164311, IMG submission 121796) | Subseafloor sediment microbial communities from Guaymas Basin, Gulf of California, Mexico - Guay2, Core 4569-9, 9-12 cm | ecosystem: Environmental > Aquatic > Marine > Hydrothermal vents...
CTGTGATGGCCATGTCATCGCGGCCCCGGGCGTCCATACGCTCGCGCAGCCAGATGAAGAACTCGTGCATATTGGCCGCGTTGTGCACCCCGGGCCGGTAGGTGGCGACGTGGTAGGCCAGAGAAGTGTCGGTCAACGCCAGGTGCTCGGGGCGGGTGTCCACGCCGGGCGCACTCATGAAGTTGTCCATCATCACCCCATCCAGCACGGCGCCGATGGACTCGGTGGCCGAGATAACCGGGTTCACCACCCAATCCCATAGGAGCGGCCCCCACCCGTCGGTGATGTCCGGATCCGTGCTGGTCGCCCAGCAGACCTCCCAGACGCCCGGGGCCCAGGGGTACTCGCCCACGTGTTTGATCTGCCAGTCGCCGTTGGGGTCATAGGCCACGCTGCGGGTGATGGCCTTGCCCCTGGCCTGCTCACTCACCTTGGATGAACTCTCCAGCGCCTCCACCAGCCCGATGGTATCACTGTAGGTGGGCAAAGGCTCGGTGATGGCGGAACCGTCCTTGAGCGGGGCATCGGCCACGATGTACTCGGCGGTGAAGATGCCCTTCAGGTCATCGGTGAGTACCTGCCGGGCGCCGATCTCGCTGCCGTAGTGCCCCCGCTCGTACCCGACATAGCCCTGTGCCAGGCGGGACGATTCAAACCAGGAAGGGTGTCGGACGGCGAAACGCTCGATGGCTGTCCGAAAGCCCCAGGTGGGGTCAACGCGGTACAGTTCCAGGCTCAGATCGGCCTGGCCATCCAGTTTCACGGCCAGCGGTGAGATGCCCAGGTAGCCCCGCGCCTCGTAGCGTCCCTTTTCCTGATCGTAGGCCAGTTTGACCAGGCGGGGAGAATCGAGGGAGACGGCCAACGCCAGGCCGTGGTCTCCGTCCTCGATCAGGGCGTAGGGGTAGAGTGAGATGGGGAGCCAGCCGTCCCAGACGCCGCTGACGACGTGCTCGTAGGTCCAGGAAAGGCTGGACGGCAGGGGATATTCTGGAGGTGGGTCGGCCACGGCGATGCCGGTGATGATGGGGCGGCTGTGGCGCACGTCGTCCCACCAGCGCCAACCATCGGCGTCCACCGGCAGGGCCAGGATCACCTCCAGCGCTCGATCCACACCGGCGGTATCCTGCAACTCGAGGTGCACTTCGATCCGGTCGGCTGCACCGGTGTAGGTGGCGGTCAGCGTCAGGCCGGCGGTGACGGTGGCGGTCTGGACCAACCGCTCTCCCTGCTGCGTCACCACGCCGGTGATTGGCTGTTCCCCCTCCGGGCTGGCGACGATGCTCAGATCATCCACCCACAGAGATTGGCCCTGCAGCAGGCCGCCGATGATCAACTCCAACTGCGCCGCATCCGGCGGGGCCCGTACCTCACCGCAGATCTTGCGCCAGGTGTACGCCTCCCAGTGGAGCGGCGCTACCAGTGTCAGATCGCCCAACTGACTTCCCTCGCCGTCCAGCCAATGCAGGTAGAGACCGTTGGGGCGGGAGATGCCGCGCCAGATTTCGTCCTGACGTCTGGGCGGCGTGCCGTCGGGCGTCTGCACGTAGCCCCGGCCGCTCAGGAAGTAGCCCGAAAGCCGGTAGCGCTGCCCGGGAGTGACGGTGATGGCGTCGGCCACCATCAGGGCGTAGCCCAGGGTATCGGTCTGGTAGCCCCGCATTTGCAGCGACCAATCACCGCTGCGGCTGACGGAATCGGTGATGGTGACGGTGATGCCGCTTTGCCCTCCGCTCCGCCAGTGGGCCTCTCCCTCCTCAAAACCGGGATTGGCGAGGAGGTTCGGCTCGCTCACCTCACCGGCGTGGCTCACATCCCGCACCCACAGGGCCGGGCCGGGCGTGAGGGGCAACGGCTCGCCGTCCATCGCCAGACCGACGACCTGCCCGTCGGCGGAGAGGGTCAGTGAGAGGCCGTCGTCGGTGCCGATGGAGAAGGTATCCGCTTCGGGGTGAGGCCAGGGCGGGGGCGCAGAGAGGATACCTCTGGAAAGGCAGGCGATCACCACCCCGACCGTCACCGTTGCGAGGGCCAGGGGCGGCAGCAGCCGGCGCATCATAGCCCTCTGTCAACGCGGGTGATCGCCCAGATGCCGTCCGTACCGACCCGCACCGGCTGGGTCAGATGGATGACGTAGAAGTGCTCACCGTGGATGACCAGCACCTGAGCCTGACCGGTGGCGGGGTCGGGCAAGGGGAGCAGATCAAAGGTGTCCTGGGCCGGGTCAAAGCCCAGTTCCTCTCCCTCATCCCGGGCTACCTCCAGCGGATCGAGCCGCCAGGGCTGATGGCCCTGATCCACCGAGGCCTGAAGTTGCCGCAGTTCGTCCATATTCAGCGCCACCTCCCCCACGTAGACCTCGCCGCCGGGCGGTGTCTGTGCAGGCGATGGAGGGGCCGTGGGCGTCGGGAGTGTCTCGGTGGTGGTGGTCGCACCCGGCCGAGTGGACACAGCGGTGGGCGTGGGGGCCAACGTCGGGCCGGCGGGCCCCTTGACCCATCTCCTCACCGTGCCCAGGCCGCAGCCCAGGCTCAGGAAGAGAAGCGACAGAAGCACGGGAAACCAGATGAGGCGGTGTCTGCTCATCGTTCCTCCTCTTTCAGCGCGGGTGCCAGGCACACCTGAAGTGCCTGGCACCCCGCGTGTCGTGGTCTACTGACTCGGAGCCTCCAACCGAATGGGCTCGAAGTCGCTCCGCCAGAAGAAGTGATGGCCGTTGACCTCGTACTCACCGTTGCCGTACAGCAGAGCCACGCCGCGCCCTTCCGCCCACAGTTCCACGTCGTAGCCGCTCAGTGCCACGGTGATGCGGCTTCCCTGGGCCTTGAAGGTGCCATCGAAGCCGTAGTACGTGATCCAGCCCCCGGGCAGGTCCCGTCGTTCACCGTCGCCGGAGACCGACCATTTGGCGTCGCCGGCGAGGTCGCGGAAGTAGAGCACGCCGTTGCCAGTGACGGTGACCTCCCCGTTGCCGCGCACGCCGGCAATGCCATCGCCCCAGGCGTGCAACTCGCCCATACCCCGGATGCCCTCTGCCCCGGCCACCGGCACGACCGCCAGCAGCAGAGCCAGCACCAGACCACTCGCAACCAGCCACTTTTTCATCACGTTCACCTCCCTCTCGGAAATTTATTGCAGGTGGGGTCTCTCCCTACCGGCGCCTCTATGATAGGCCTTGCCTGTTGCCGCGCCAATATCTGGGTGTAAAAAAGGTGTAATCGTCATCGCTATTTCAGGTGCCGGTGGCGGGTTGCTAGATTTGCCGTTCGCCCATTTGTCATTTATAATGTTCTACAATGACCGTCCTTTGCGTATTTCTCGGCCTCCTCGTCGGCGGCCTGGTCAATCAACTCGGTTCCGACCTGCCTGCCCGGCGGAGCCTGACCCCTCCCCACTGCCCCTATTGCGGGCGGGTCCGTCCCTGGTGGCAGTGGCTCTCCCTGCCCGCCCACCTGGTTGGGCGTAGCGGGTGTCCCTCCTGCGGCGCACCCATCAGCCTGCGTCACCCCCTGGTCGAGATTGGACTGGCGGTGGCCTATGGCTATCTTTGGATCGTGTTCGAGCCCTCCGTCAAACTGGCCTTCTACCTCCTGTACAGCGCCATCTTTGCCCTCATCCTCATCACCGACATCGAGCGGCGACTGATCCTTAACGTTGTGATGTACCCGGCGATTGTCATCGCCCTCATCGCCAACTTCGTGACGCGAGAACTCGTCTGGTGGAGTCCACCGCTTGGAGGCGCTATCGGCTTTGCCTTCTTCCTCGGCGCTGCGCTGGTGGGGAACGCCCTCTTTGGCAGCGGGGCATTGGGCGAGGGCGACGTCAGCTTGGCCGCCTTCGTCGGGATTATCACCGGTTTCCCATTGGTCATCGAGGCACTGATACTGACCATCGTCATCGGTGCCGCCGCCAGTTTCATCCTGCTCGTCACGGGGGTGCGTGGCCTGCACGACCACGTCCCCTATGGGCCGTTCCTTGTCGCCGGTGCCGTCATCACCCTGCTGTGGGGCTACCCCATCGCCGAGTGGTTCCTCTACCGGTGAACCGGCTACGGGGGTGACTCGGCCGCTTGCGAATTGTGTCCTTATGTGCTACAGTGCCGCCTGAAAAAGGCAGGTCCATACAACATATCATCAGGAGGCCGCTCTATGATCATAATCATCCCTGTGCTCGTCGGAGTAGTGGTATTATTGGTCCTGTTGGTCGGCGCGCTGCTGCTGGGACTGGGGTTTCTGGGCGTCGGCTGGGTGTTCAGGCTTATTTTCCCGCTCAGTCAATACGAGGCTACTATCGTGGCCCTGGCCACCACTGCATTGCTGATCGCCGTGGTACTCTACATCATCAAAACAATGGAAGTGATGGGAGGGGAAGAGGAAGGGGAGGAAGAGTACGAACCGCCGCCTTACAAACCTTCAACACGCACCTTCAAACGCAAGCGTGCCAAGCGTTGACGTGAAGCGACGTCAGAGGGGCCTCGGAGGTATCTATGCTAGTTTCCGGTGCAAAACTAGATGGAGGCCCTGATTCAGCGGGGTTTTCCCGGCTGAAGCCGGGCCTCCGACCTTGTTTTGCACCACAAACTATGCTGGAAGGATTCACATCCTCCGACAGACGCGCTACCCGCGGTGAGCCCTCCTACGTCTGGCGGGCCGGACAGGAACGGCGCTTCCAGATGGTGCGCCGCTGGGTGACGCTTGCGGGCCGGCGCGTGCTCGACGTGGGCTGTGGCGTGGGGATGTACACGGCGGCCTTCCTCCGCGAGACCCCCCACGTCTTCGGCGTCGAGATCGAGCACGAGCGGGCGCTGGAGGCGCGGGGGCAGGTCCCTGGCGTGGTCCAGGCCCCCGGCGAGCACCTCCCCTTCCCCAACGCTGCCTTCGACCTCGTTTTCTCCCACGAGGTGCTGGAGCATGTCGCCGACGACCGGGCCTGCGTGATTGAGATGGTGCGCGTGACACGGCCTGGCGGACGCATCGTCATCTTCGTCCCCAATCGGCTCTATCCCTTCGAGACTCACGGCGTTTTCTGGCGTGGACGCTATCACTTCGGCAACGTGCCACTGGTCAACTGGCTGCCCACGGTGCTGCGCAATTGGCTGGCTCCCCACGTTCGTGCTTACACCGCCGGTGGCCTGCGCCGTCTCTTCGACGGCCTCCCCGTCCGCGTCGTCCATCACGCGCAGGTCTTTCCCGGTTACGATAACATCGTCGCCCGCGCCCCTGCTTTGGGCCGGGCCTTGCGCGCCGTCACTTACGCTCTCGAGTGCACCCCGCTTCGCATTTTCGGCCTCTCACATCTGCTGGTGGTGGAGCGGGAGTGATGCGCCCAGTACGAAGCGCTCGATAGCCACGGCTGCGCCATCTTCCGCCAGCGGCGGCGCGATCCAGTCGGCGACGGCTTTGGCCGCCGGGCTGCCATCGCCCATCGCCACACCCACCCCGGCCCAGGCGATCATCGCGGCATCGTTGCCCTGATCGCCCATCGCCATCACCTGTGCCTGGGGAATGTTCAGGTGAGCGGCCAGCCGCCGTAACGCATCTCCCTTCGACACCCCCGGCGGGTTCCCCTCGACAAACATCGCGTGGGAGCGCACCACCTCCATCCGCCCCCCGAAGCACCGCTGCAGTTCCTCCTCAATGCGGTCGGCCTCGGGCGGCTCGGCCACGACGATGAACTTGACCGGCTTGTGCTGTTTAAGCACAGGGAACAGGTCATCCACCCAGACTAATCGCTCACCCAACAGGGCACGATAGAAGGACTCCGGATGCCGCCGTCCGGCGATGAAGACGTCATCGTCGGCGTAGAGGACGAGGTGCCACCCCCGCCGGGCCTGCCATTCCAGCACCTCGCGCATCAACGCCGGCTCCATCGTTGCGCGGTAGAGGGGGGTCTCGGAGGCTGGAGTCTGGATGAGTGCTCCCTGGTAGCAGATGAGCGGCGCAGTGATGCCGAGGTCGCGCGCGAAGGGGAGCGTGGCGTCGAACATACGGCCTGTGGCCAGGGTGACCACCGCTCCATGCTCCTGAGCAGCGGCGATAGCGCGCCGCACCCTGGGGGAGATGACCAAATCGTCGCCCATCAGCGTGCCATCCAGATCGAGCGCCAGGAGCCGGATCATGTCTGCACCTCCAACACCCGGTCGCGTCCGGCCAGGTCGGGGTGCACGCGGATCGTGGCCTGGGGGAAGAAGGTGCGGGCCAGGCGACTTGCCGCGTCTCCTTGGTCAGCGCCAATCTCGATGAGCAGCGCCCCGCCGGGGCGCAGTACCGCCGGGGCCTGGGCCAGCAGTCGCCGCGTGAGCGCCAGTCCATCCGGGCCGCCGTCGAGCGCCGGCCGGGGCTCGTGGTTGCGCACCGATACCGGCAGTGCAGTACATTCTCCTGTGGGGACGTAGGGCGGGTTGGACACGATCAGGTCCACCGGGCCGGGGCACGGGGTGAGCACATCGCCGAGCATCAGATGCACCCGTGCAGCGACGCCGTGCCGCTCTACATTCCGCCGTGCCACGGCCAGTGCCGCCGGCGAGATCTCGATGGCGCAGATGGTGGCCCGGGGCAGGCGGACCGCCAGGGAGATGGCGATACAGCCGCAGCCGGTGCCCACATCCACGACGGTCATTGGCCGATGCGCCAGTGCCAGGTCTACCAGCGTCTCCGTCTCCGGGCGGGGGATCAGCACGTCGGGTGTGACCTCAAACTCCAGCCCGTAGAATTCGACGCGACCGGTGAGATAGGGGAGGGGATAGCCTGAGGCACGGCGACTGATAAGGGCTTGATAGTTGGACAGTTGGTCAGGAGAGATGATGCGTTCGGGGTGGGCCAGCAGCGTGGTGCGCGATGTTCCTAGTATGTGGGCCAGAAGCACCTCCGCTTCGAGACGGGGAGCGTCTGTGATGGGAGCCAATTCGGCGATCGCCTGGTGCAAAGTCCACCCGATGCTGGTTGCCGGTTGCTGGTTGCTGGTATCAAGTTTCCAGTATCGAGTATCCAGTTCCTCCTCCTGCTTTGCCCTCACTACGCTGGGTATAATTCCTGTCCCAACCACTGCCCCACCTGAATCAGGAACATCTCCAGGTCGCCCAGATTCTCCCGCGCGTAAAGAAGCACACGCTCGGGATCTATCTCCCGGTAACGATGGATCAACAGGTTACGGACCGGCGCAGTTCTGCACGTTGTTCCACTAACCCGCCTCTCCCATAACCTGTAACCGCTCCGCCTGCTCCCGCGCGGCCAGTTCCTCAATGAAGGGGTCGAGGTCGCCGTCCAGCACGTCCGGCAGCCGATAAAGGGTCAGGCCAATGCGATGGTCCGTGACGCGGTTCTGGGGGAAATTGTAGGTACGGATTTTCTCGCTGCGCTCGCCGGTGCCCACCTGGGCCCGCCGCGCTTCGGCCACCTCCGCCTCCTGCTTCCGCCGCTCCCGCTCGTAGAGACGTGCGCGCAGGATGGATAGCGCCCGCAGTTTGTTCTGCGTCTGCGAGCGCTCGCTTTCGCAGGCGACGACCATCCCCGTCGGTTTATGGATGATCCGGACGGCGGTGGCGTTTTTCTGCATGTGCTGCCCCCCGGGGCCGGATGAGCCGTAGACCTCGATCTCCAGGTCCTTGGGGTCAACGTGAATCTCCACCTCGTCCACCTCCGGCAGGACGGCCACGGTGGCGGTGGAGGTATGAATACGCCCGGAGGACTCGGTGATGGGCACGCGCTGGACGCGATGGACGCCGCTTTCAAACTTGAGGCGGGAGAAGGCCCCACGCCCCTTCACCTCAAAGACGACCTCTTTGAAGCCGCCGATGCCGGTAGAATGGGCGCTCAGCAACTCCGTCTTCCAACCCTGCCGCTCGGCATAGCGGGTGTACATGCGATACAGGTCTGCGGCGAAAAGACCGGCCTCATCCCCACCAGCCCCGGCGCGAATCTCGACGATCACGTCTTTGGCATCGCGTGGGTCTTTGGGTAGCAGCAACTGGCGGAGGCGAGCCTCCAGTTCGTCCATCCGGGCCTGCAGACGTGTGACCTCCGCCTCGGCCAGTTCGCGCAGTTCGGGGTCGGCATCGTCGGTCAACAGCGTCTTCGTCTCCTCCAGTTCCTCGGCCGTCTCCTTGTAGGCTCGATAAGCGACGACGATGTCTTCAAGTTCGGCCCGCTCTTTGGCGTACTGGGTCACGCGCTCATAATCCTGCGCGACGGACGGGTCAGCCATCAGGCGCGTCAGTTCCTCGTATCGTTCTTCGACCTTGGCCAATTTCTTCAGCATGGTTCCCTCATCTCACCTTTTCGCTCGCCTCAAGTAAGGGGCTCTCGCTTGCGACGCCCTCGGGGACGAGGGCTGAGAGCCCTGAACATCCAATTCCGGGGTAGGTGGTTACACCAGTGGTATTATAGCAGAGGGGAGGAGAGCGTCAAGGGATGATTTTCAACCGCGGGAGGAGCAGCCTTGACGGGAAAAGCCAATGGCGGTATACTTATATCAGCCGGGGCGTGGCGCAGATGGAAGCGCGCTGCGTTTGGGACGCAGAGGTCGCCGGTTCAAGTCCGGCCGCCCCGACTGCGGGCGTTGCAAAATGGTATTGCCGCAGACTTCCAATCTGCTGTTACGGGTTCGATTCCCGTCGCCCGCTCCTGTTCGTTCCTTTCCAAATTCATTATTATTATTGGGCCCATAGCTCAGCGGTTAGAGCAGCCGGCTCATAACCGGTCGGTCCCAGGTTCGAATCCTGGTGGGCCCACTTCTTTTCTCACTGGGGCGTGGCCAAGTGGTAAGGCAGCGGACTTTGGATCCGCGATTCGCAGGTTCGAATCCTGCCGCCCCAGCCTGGGCCATCGGACTCTCTCGCTTGGTAACTGAATGTTCGTGATTCGGTGGCCGTGGCACACCCCTCGCGGGTCCGTACCACGGCCACTTTTGGTATAGAACTGGAGTCGGCGGATTTTGAAGCCCCCCACATTTGCGGTATGACAGTTGATGAACCGCAAGATAAGGGGGTCGTAGTGGCGACTTCGATCGCTCTGATCTCGCTTTGAACGACTGAAGTCGTTACTACGAGCAAAATCGCCAGAGTCCTGTATAGAAGAGAGGAGACGAGCCGTGGAATTAGCGGTCGTGATTCTGGCAGCAGGCCAGGGGACCCGTATGAAATCCCGCCTGCCGAAAGTGTTGCATCCGCTGGCAGGGCGGCCGCTGGTGACATACGCCGTGGAGACGGCGCGGGCGCTGACAGATGCTGAACCGGTACTGGTGGTGGGGCACGGAGCCGAACCGGTGCGAGAAACAGTGGGCGAAGGTGTCACCTTCGTCGAGCAGACCGAACAATTGGGCACAGGCCACGCCGTGCTTCAGGCACGGGCGGTACTCCAAGGTCAGACCGACCTGGTGCTGGTCACCTACGCCGACATGCCGCTCCTGACCGTGGAGACGCTGCGCCGGCTGGTGGAGCGCCAGCGGGAGAACGCCGGCCCGATCACCATCCTCACGCTGATAAGCGACGATCCGCATGGATTCGGGCGTGTGATTCGGGATGAAAGCGGCGCTGTAGTCCAGGTGGTCGAGGAGGCGGTGGCCACGCCGGAGCAGTTGGCGATCCGCGAACTGAACGCCGGTGTATACTGCTTCAACGCGGACTGGCTATGGACACACATAGACTGCATCCCCCTCAGTCTCCCCAAAGGGGAGTATTACCTGACCGACTTGATCGGGATGGCAGTCGCCGAGGGATTGCGGGTTGAGGCTGCGGCCACTGAAGATGCCGAGGAGGCCCTGGGCATCAACACGCGAGTGCACCTGGCGGAGGCAGAAACGGCATTGCGCCGCCGTATCAATGAGCATTGGATGCTGGCCGGCGTCACAATCGTGGATCCGCAGACGACGTACATCGAGCCCGGCGTGACCATTGGACGGGACACGACTATATGGCCCAACACGCACCTGCGCGGCAATACGTCAATTGGGAAAAATTGCGTTATTGGCCCCAACAGTATCATCGTGGACTGCCGGATTGGCGACGGCTGCCAGGTATTGGCCTCGGTGTTGGAACAAGCGGTGATGGAAGATGGCTCCGACATCGGCCCGTTCGGCCATCTGCGGAAGGGGGCACGGCTGTGCGAGGGCGCGCACATGGGGAACTTCGGTGAGATGAAGAACGCGACCCTCGGCCCTGGGGCGAAGATGGGCCACTTCAGTTACCTGGGCGACGCCGATGTCGGAGCCGGAGCGAACATCGGTGCAGGAACTATCACCTGTAACTTCGACGGGGTACGCAAGCACAAGACGGTGATCGAGGCAGGTGCCTTCATCGGCTCCGACACAATGCTGGTTGCGCCGGTGCGGGTGGGCAAGGGAGCCAAGACGGGGGCCGGAGCGGTGGTGACCCACGATGTGCCCGATGGCGCACTGGTCTACGGGGTGCCGGCGCGGGTCAGAAGGCAAGGGAGCAAAGGTGTGGGGGAGCAAGCAGATAAATGAAGGAGTTTGACCGCGAGGGGCTGATCGCTCAGGCACAGGCCGCGCGGGGGCGGGCCTACGCGCCTTACTCCGGCTACACCGTGGGGGCGGCGCTGTTGGGAAAATCGGGGCGCGTATACACCGGCTGCAATGTGGAGAACGCGGTGTATCCCCTGGGTATCTGCGCCGAGCGCGTGGCGGTGGTAAAAGCAGTCTCCGAAGGAGAGCGAGAGTTTGTGGCTCTGGCCGTCGTGACCAAGAGCGGCGCTGCTCCCTGCGGTGCCTGCCGCCAGACGCTGCGCGAGTTCGGCGGGGAAATCGTGATCCTCATCGCCGACGCTACCGGCGACTACCGTGAGACGACATTGGCGGAACTGCTGCCCGACGGTTTCAGCGCAGCAGACCTTGAGGAACACGGACCACAGGACAAGTAAGGCCGGTTTGCTTACCCGCCATTAAAATCCCTCCAGCCTGCTCAGATCCACAATGCCCTCGGCCAGCGCAGCGATGTGTTGGAGTTGCGCCAGCCGATTCTCGCGCAACGCTCGATCCTCCGCCATCACCAGCACCCCCGATTCTCTGGCGAAGTACCTGTCAATCACGTCTACCAGCGGCACGAAGGCGGTGAGGAACTCGTCCACTGTGCTCTGCGGCGTGACTTGTGCCCGCGCTTTTTGGTAAGCCGCGTATAGTTCCTCCTCGGCCGGCCGAACGAAGCGGGCCGGGTCCAACGGAAAGCGCTCTTTGAACTGGCGGGTGATGCGCACGCAGCGGGCGTAGTTGTCGAGGATCCGGTTCCAGTCATCGCGGGTCACCCAGCAGGAGAGTTGGACGATGGCCTGATGGGCACGGAAGGGGTCGTCCCCCCGCGCTGCCAATACTGCGTCCACCACATCGTAGCGGAAGCCCTGCTCGCGCAGGATGCCACGCAGCCGCTCGATGATGAAATCCAGCGCGGCTGCCCGTGCATCCTCGGAGACCTCCACCGGCAGCAGGCTGGCGGCTGCCGCCAACCCCTCACGCACCGAGAAGGGGAGTTGGTGGACGATCAGATTCTGCACTAGGCCGAGGGCGTCCCGCCGCAGGTGGTAGGGATCGGCTGAGCCGGTAGGGGCCAACCCCACCGCGAAGAGGCCCACCAGGCTGTCGAGCCGGTTGGCCAATCCCACGACCAGGCCGGGCCGGGTTCGGGGCAGAGTATCATCGGCGAAACGCGGCAGATAGTGCTCAAAGATGGCCTCGGCCACAGCGGGGGCTTCCCCTGACTTCAGCGCATATTCTCGTCCCATCACTCCCTGCAGGCTGGTGAACTCGACGACCATCTGCGTCGCCAGGTCGGCCTTGCAGAGGTGGGCCGCCCGCAGGGCAGTCTCCGTTTCCTCCGCGTTCAGTCCGATCATCTCAGCCAGTTTGGGCACCAGTTGTTCCAGCCGGCGGGTCTTGTCGAGCATCGAGCCCAGTTGTTCTTGGAAAGTGAGCGTCGCCAAGCGCGGCAGGAACTCCTCCAGCGGCTTTTTAGTGTCCTCGCGGTAGAAGAAGTCGGCGTCGGCGAAGCGAGCGCGGATGACCTCCTCGTTGCCACGGCGCACGATGTCGAGGTGTTCCTCGCCCCCGTTGCGAACGGCAATGAAGTAGGGAAGCAGGTTGGGAGGTTGGTGGTTGGGAGGTTGGTGGTTGGGAGATTGGTAATTGGGAGATTGGTGGTTGGGAGATTGGTAGATGGGGAAATAGCGCTGGTGCTTTTTCATCACCGCCACGAGCACCTCGGCCGGGAGGCGCAGATATTTCTCCTCGAAGTGGCCTAGGAAGGGGGTGGGCTGTTCGACCAGGTTGGTGACCTCGCCCAGGAGCGCCGGGTCGTCTGGGATGCGCCCGCCCACGCTCTGGGCCAGTTGCGCGGCCCGCTCGGCGATGAGCATGCGTCGCTCGTCGGGGTCGGCCACGATATGGTGCCGGGCCAGCAACTCCAGGTAGTCCTCCGCCCGTGGAATCTCGAACTCAGGAGAACCCTCCGGTCGGGAGCCCCGGCTGGTGCGCCCACTGAGGACGCTGGCGTATTGGAAGGGCACAACCGCATCGCCCAGCAGAGCCACCAGGTGGCGGATGGGCCGGGAGAAGGCAACGCCACTCTCGTTCCAACGCATGCTCTTCCTGAAGCGCAGACTGGCGATCAGGTCGGGCAGCAAGGTGGTCAGCACCTCAACAGTCGGGCGCCCTTCCTCGCGCCTGATGGCCACTACATACTCGCCGCCATCTATTTCCCGCACCTCCAGCGTATCCACACTTACACCATGCTTGCGGGCGAACCCCTGGGCGGCCTTCGTCGGGCGGCCCGCTGCATCGAAGGCTACGTGCACCGGTGGCCCTTTCACCACCTCCTCGACCGCTCGCTGACGCGGGGCCAGTCCCTCAATGAGCACCGCCAACCGCCGGGGGGTACCCAGGACGCGCAGGCTCTCGTAATCGAGCCGCGCCTCTGATAGGTGGGCCGGGGTCAGTTCGCGCAGTTGCGCCAGCGCGTCATCCAGGTCGCCGGCGGGGAGTTCCTCCGTCCCAATCTCCAGCAGAAGGGTTTCAGGTTTTGTGGTTTCAGGTTTCAGGTTGGTTGAAGAGTTCGGAGCCTGGAACCTGGAACCTGAAACCTCCTGGAGCCAAGGGTACTCCATTCGCTGCCGCTGTTCGACGTAGGCTTCTGCTACCTGCCGGGAGAGGTCGCGCATGCGGTGGAAATAAGTCGCCCGCTCGGTCACGCCGATGGCTCCTCGTGCGTCAAGCAAA
>Ga0164311_10001033_pt1 | contig 13215 bp, 9 predicted proteins | sample GuaBasSedimGuay2_FD_121796 | JGI IMG/M metagenome (GOLD analysis project Ga0164311, IMG submission 121796) | Subseafloor sediment microbial communities from Guaymas Basin, Gulf of California, Mexico - Guay2, Core 4569-9, 9-12 cm | ecosystem: Environmental > Aquatic > Marine > Hydrothermal vents...
GCTTCGAGATTAGCTCCTTGTAGGCTGAGTATCGGCTGCCTGAGATCACGTTGAGGAGCCCAAGTCTATTCAGGAGATCTTTCGTCGGCAATCCATCCTGCGACCAGCCCCTGAACTCATAGTATTCCTTCAGCATTTCTTCCAGCTCTACTACCTGGCCGGCGCTTCCACCGCTCTCAAGAGGCTCCTTCAAAAATCTCGGAGGAAGCCTATCCTCCTCGGGCCCCACACCGCATGCCAGGTTGAAGATCCTCTTCAAGGTGAAGATCCTAGTTCCCTTAAGGAGCAGGTCCTTCACCTTTTCAGATTTTCCTGTCGCTATGGAGTAGATCGCCGCCAGGTGGCCTGGAGTTATCGCGAGGAACTTGCATATTCCCATGGACTCGGTTACCTCGCTCCAATCCTCCATAAGCGCCACTATCCTCCCCTTACCCTTATATGGGAACCTGTGGATACGCTCATGTATCCCTAGGTCGACGTTTCTCTCACCCTGCTCGATCCTAAACACCAGGCCGTAGAGGTGATCTGCGCCCCTGTTTGATGTAGCGTACTGTAAGCCCATACCCTTGAAGGCTCTCGGATCATGCATCGGAACCTCAAGCCCCTTCACGTGCATCGCGAAGAACTCTGAGCCTGAAACCTTCTTTGAGGCTTCTCTCACGCCCTTGCTGAGCAGCTCTCCTATCCCCTCCTTCTTGGCGAGCTTCTGAATGAGCTTAGCCACGACCTCGGGATCGCCCCACCTGAGCTCAAGACCTTCCAGAAGGCTCTCGTCGATAAGCTTCTTCTCGTATGCCTCGAGAAGCCAGGCTATAGTTACCCCCGTCGAGATCACGTCCACTCCAAGCCTGTTGCAGACCTCGTTTAGCTCGGAGATCGCGTATGGGTCGTCTATTAGGAGCAGTGATCCGAGAGAGGCCACCGCCTCGTATTCGAGAAGCCTTCCCTCGATCACCTTGGAGTCTTTCTCGAACTTGACGTATCTCCAGCATCCTATCGGGCAGTTGAAGCAAGCCCTATGACCCTTCACGACCGTCTTCGCCAACACTTCTCCTTTCAGCTTCTCTATCCCATCCCATTCCCCGACTGAGAAGTTCTTTATCGGCATATCTCCGTACATGTGCATGGGGCCGACCTCCCCGCTCGTCCCGTAAACCGAGTATATCTGGGTCGTTGGGAACGACATTATCGAGGGCAGGATTCTCCGAATGTACTCTCTGAGCCTTTGAAGGTCTGCTACCTCTATCTTCCCCGAGCCTGAGACGGCTATCGCCTTAAGGTTCTTCGAGCCCATTACAGCGCCCATGCCGGTTCTCCCAGCTATCCTCGGCCCATCAGGTCTAATGTCGAAGGCTATGCACGCTAAGCTCACGAGATTCTCTCCGGCCGGGCCTATCGCGGCAACCCTCACCTTAGGATCATTAAGCTCCTTCTTTATCTCCTGGTCAACCTCATAGGTGTCGAGGCCCCACAGCCTGCCGGCATCCCTAAGCTCCACTTCGCCGCCCCGTATGACGAGGTAAACCGGGCTTGAAGCCCTCCCAGTAAAGATCAATCCATCATATCCAGCCCTCTTCAGCTCAACCCCCCAGAAGCCTCCCGCATGCGCTTCTCCCCAGCCTCTAGTAAGCGGAGACTTCGCTGCAACCGTGAACCTCGCGCTAGTCGGCGCTATGGTCCCGGTTAGGGCTCCTGTCGCGAATACTAGCACGTTCTCTGGGGAGGTTGGATCCACTTGAGGGTCTACCATGTCGAAGATGATCTTCGCCGCTATCCCGGTTCCGCCTATGAATAGGTCGAGGTCTTGCTCGGGTAATGATATCTCCTCGAACTTCTCGCTAGATAGATCCACCTTGAGAAACCTTCCAGCATAGCAGCACATCTTTCCTCAGATCCCCCAGTAGGTTTTAGCCACCTCTATTTCCTCTGGAGGAATCTCGGGAGGCTCCTTTCCAAGAGCATAGCAGACGAACTCTATTATCGAGATCGATTCGAGGAGCTCGACTATGGCCTCCGCCTCTAGAAGGTTGGCTCCCAAACCCATGACTCCATGATTCTCCATGAGGATCGCTCTAGCCCCCTTCGACGCGGCCTCACCTATCTTCTCAGCGAGCTCCGTGGTCCCAGGAAACTTGAACGGAACAACCTCTATTCTTCGGAGGAGCAGGACAGCCTCCTCGGTTATCGTCGTCTTTATCTTCTTGCCCGCCGAGAGGAGGCCCAGCGTCCAGGGGCTATGCGCGTGGATTATCGCGTTCACGTCGGGTCTGACCTTATAGACCGTCGCGTGCGAAGGCGTTTCAACCGATGGCCTCAAAACTCCTTCGACCAAGTTTCCCTCCAAGTCCACCTTAACCAAGTCATCCGGCTTAAGGGCTCCCTTGAAGACCTGGCTCGGGGTTATGTAGAATTCGCTGGCTCCCGGGATCCTCGCGCTCACGTTTCCGCCCAGCGCCGTGACCAAGCCCCTGTCATAGAGGGTTTTCATCACCCTGATTATCTCTTCTTTCAGCTCTTCCTCGGAAAAGAGGGCTTCCATGCTGAGGTTTTCGGCAAACCATGATTTAAGTATACATCCGACGGGAAAGGCTACCGCAAGTAGATCGCGCTCAGCTTCTCGTATAAGCTGATGAATCTTCGATAGGTTTCTTCGTAGATTCTGGAGTTCTCCTCAAGGGGTTCATAGGTTTTGGGCTCATAGCTCAAGCTTCTCTTCGCCTCTTCCAGGCTCCTGAATAGGCCGATCCCCTTGAAGGCGGTCATGGCGGCGCCCAGAACCGTAGCCTCCGTGAACCTAGTCACCACTATCTTCCTCAGGAGGATGTCGGACCTTATCCTATTCCATAGATCGTTCCTAGATCCTCCGCCGACAACCCATATCCTATCAAGTCTGACGTTAAACGATCTCTCCATGAGCTCAGCCGCGAGCCTAAGCTGGCATGAAAGCCCCTCGAGGGCAGCCCTGTAAACATGCGCGCGATCCGCTTTCAAGCCCAATCCCAGCACCGCTCCAGGAACACCGTATCTCGCGGTCGGCCCGGAGCCTGGGAAGAAGCTTGGGAGAAACGTGATGCCGTCTGATCCCGGCCGTATCTTCTCCGCCTCGCTCACCATCACCTCATACGGCTTCTCGGAAACCTCGGAATAGAACATCTTCCTTATCCACTCTAGGACCGCCGACGCTATCATGAGGAACTGAGGGTTCCAACATCCGCGTTCAACGTCTAGCTCTATCAGCGCCCCATTCTCGAAAGCCTCCCTGCTGGGGAGATAGCTTTTCATCCTGAGGGCCAGGATCTCCCACGTGCCGCTCGATAAGATCGCCTCGCTCTCGGAGGCTTTGACGGAAGCTATCGCGAACTGCGTGTCATGGCCTCCAACTATCACGGGCAGCCCCTTCCTCAGCCCGCTCCTCCTGCCGGCCTCATCGGTGACGTAGCCAGCAACCTCTCCAGGCTCCCTCCAATCCGGGAAAAACGCCTCATCCAAGCCTGCGAGATCCAGCATCTCGGGAGACCAGCCTCTCTTAGCGGAGTCAACGGCCATGGTGGTTGAAGCATCCGTTGGCTCGACGTGAAATTCCCCCGTGAGCCTGTAGGAGATATACGCCGGCATCATGAGGAACGTGTAGGCTTCCTTAAAGGCTTCAGGAGCATTCCTCCTGATCCAGATCCACTTCAATAGGGTGTTGAAGGGAAGGATCTGGTAGCCTGTTATCCTGAAGATCTCGTAGGGCTCAATCCTCTCAACGAGCTCCTTGATTACCTCCTGCGTTCTAGGACACTGCCATGAGATCGCTGGATAAGCCGGCTCCCCACTTCTCTTGATGAGCACCCCATCGGCTCCCCAGGTGGCGACTATCACAGAGGATAAGCTTCGCTCATCTATCCTCTTCAACACCTCCCTCGTCAGCATGCAAAGCTTCGACCAGATCTCCTCAACATCCCATATGAGCCATCCAGGCTTACCTCCAGGCTGAGGCCTCGGAGAATTGTATACGCTCTTCTGAGCGACTATTTCTCCCTCCTCATTAACGGCTGCCACCCTCAGGTTCGTCGAACCGCAATCATATACCAGAGCGATCTTACCATCACCGCCCATACGCATGGCATCCTCAGATCTTGAGATTTAAGACTTATACTTAGACGCGCCTCTTAGACGAGCTGCGCTGAGAATACCACTTCTCAAAGCCTCATGCTTCGGGGCTGATGATCTCACCTCGTTGATTTCGGCTCATCCGATTAGGAGAGGTTAGATTTATTATGGGCCTTGGCTTCGGTTAAAGCCAGGTGCCACATGATCGTGGAGATGGGATTACGTTTCATCCCAGAGCTCGTCGCGAGCTACTTCAGCTTGGAGGGAACGACGTCTTTAGGGCTTCCTAAAGCTGCCGAGCATGAGGGCTCGATGAACGCTCTAGAGAGAAGCGATAGCCTCTAGAGCCGAATGAGCTGATAAACCCCGAAGAAGGGGCAGCGTGGTCGCTATGGTCTCAGGAGGTTAATCCCGTTGGGGGCATACAGCGTAGGAGTCCACGATAAGGGAGAGATAAGCTTAGAGGATATCTTGAGAAGGGTTAGGGAGAATAGGGATCTCGATAAGGCTGGAGCCATCGCCTGCTTCATCGGGATAGTCAGGGGAGAGGGGCTGAGAGGAGGCAGGGTCAAGAAGCTCGCCTTCGAAGCGTATAAGGAGGAGGCGGAGAAGAGCTTGGCTAGGATAGCTGAGGACCTCTTGAAGAGGCCAGGGATAGTGGACGTGAGAATCCATCACGTAATAGGGGAGCTTGAGGTCGGAGAGGACATCGTTTACGTCGTCGTTGCCGGCGGCCACAGAAGCGAGGTCTTTGAAGCGCTGAGGGAAGCTGTTGAGCGGATGAAAAGAGAGGCGGCGATCTGGAAAAAGGAGATAACCGATAGGGGAGAATATTGGGTTTCAGGAGAATAGGCTTAGCCTCCGCCGACTGGGGGGAGGACCGCGACCAAATCTCCATCCTTAAGCTCTTGATCCGGCCTCGCTCTATCCCCATTAACTATCACTATGTAGCCGGCGGCCTCTCCCTTCAGGAGCCCCCTTATCCGCTCTCTCCAGATCTCCGCGGCATACCTGTGTCTCTCTGGAATGCGGTTTAGCAGCAAGTCGATCAGCTTAGTTCCCTCATCTATCTCATACTCTTCCTCCCCGATTCTCAGGACCTCCCTGAGCGATGCGAAGTATTTCACCTTGACCCTCATCACGGCTTCTTCTGAGAGGAATGTGTTAAGCATTAGATAAGCTTGAGCTCTCTCAGCCTAGCGCCGAGCTCCCTCCAATCCTCGATCAACCTATCTCTTAGGCCTGGGTTTCTGAGGGCTGAGGCTGGATGATACATGGGGACTATCCGAAGGGTGAGGATCAGGGTCGACGCCTCGTAAACCTTTCCATGCATCTTCTCCATGGACTCAGGCTTTAGACCAAACTTTCCAAGCAGGTAGCTCGCCGCGAGGTTTCCCAAGGCGATTATGAGCTCAGGCTGAATTATCTCGATCTGCTGATCCAGGTATGGGCTGCAGGCCTTGACTTGATCCTCGGACGCCCTATTATCGGGTAAATAGCATTTCATGACGTTCGTGATGTATAGCTGATCCCTTCTCAATCCAGCATCCTCCAAGAGCCTATCGAGAAACTTCCCCGCGGCGCCGACGAACGGCCTCCCTTGGAGGTCTTCCTGCCTGCCTGGCCCAAGCCCGACGAGCATGATCCTCGCGTTCGCCGGCCCCTCGCCGAACACGGGATTTCTCCTGGTCTTCCAGAGCTCGCATCTCCTGCAGCGTTGAACCCTTCTTCTCAGGTTTTCCAGCTCGGTTTCCTTGGACTTCTCGCTCAAGCCTCAGCTCACATTCGCCCGCTCTAAGGAATAAGCTTTCCCCCACTATTGGGAGAAGGAGGAGTTTCTGAGCCTGTTGAGAGCCCAGACAACGTCAAGGCCGTCGACCGAGGCGAGATCCGGGGGAACGGGCTTCACGAAGGCCTCAAATCCCTTATCCCTGAAGGACTCGTTGACATGCTCGGCGAGCTCATCCACGAAGATCGGGTCAGCGGGCTTTCTCAAGGACATTATCACGTGGGCGATCATCTTCGCTTGAGCCTTCTCGACTATCCTCGGGTTATCTGACAGGTCTAGCTCAAACCTTCCTCCATCGTCATAGCTCGCCACGAGCTTGAACCCCATCACCTTAATCTTCCTCAAACCCTTAACGCCGTAGAACACCCTTCTCTTAGGAGGCTCATACTCCTCGAGCTTGGGCGGAGGAGGTGCCATGGATCTCGCCGACGTGGTCACGTCCTTCGGAAGATAGCTCTCCATGAGTATCACCCTATCCGCTATGCTTATCAGGGAGGAGGATGCTCCCGCCACGGCGATCACCCCGATGCCGCATCTCTCGACCATGCTTTTGCCCTGCATGCAGAGAGGCTTGATGGGCTCCCTCCTGATTATCCTGGTCATGACGTCATCCTTATACAGCATGTTGGTCGCGCTAGTATCCTCATCTATAAGGAGAACCTCAGCTCCAGCCTCGATCGCCTCGCTTATCGACGCGGCCATGCTCGTCGACCCGCTCGCATCATAGCTCGAGAAGTCCTCGGTTCTCCCGCCTCCAGGCAAATCTCCTATGAAGCTGGATACGTCGACATGGAAGATGAGCCTCCCGTCTTCAGCCTTAACGTGAACCGTCTTCGACCTGGAGACCGCGAGCTCCCTTCCATCCCCTCTGACGTGATCATATACTCCCTCCTGGATCGCCTCGAGGAGGGTGGTTTTACCGTGATAGCCTCCCCCGGTTATCACGATGAATCCTCTGGGTATCGCCATCCCCTCTATCGTCCTGCCGCTCGGAAGCCTTATCCTAGCTCTTAGCCCGCTCGGAGCCTTCATCGGGACGGCGTTCTTAAGAGGCTTGACGGAGTAGCTCGACTCTCTGGGGAGTATGCTCCCATCTCCTATGAACGCTACGTAGTCGTTTTCATATAGCCAGCCCCTAACGTATTCCTGATCCAAGTAAGTGTTCACGTGAGCCTCAAGATCGTCTAACGAGGGTTGGGAGAGTGTTGACCTGATGAGCTCGGGAATCTTCCAGAGAAGAAGCTCCTCAGCCTTCATCCCGAGGATCCTCCTCCCCCTAGCCGGCAGACCTATGAAGATTCTGAAGATGAGATTTCTTCCAGAGCTATCCACGGAAGATCTCCTGATGATGCGTGGGCTGGGTCTCGGAACCCCGATGTAGCCGCTGTTCCCGGTCCCGCACTTCTCCTTAAGCCTTAGGCTTCTCCTATAAGCGATTCTCGCGAGGTAGTCTAGGAGGGGCGTCAGGCATTTCTCGTCGAAAAACCTGCTTGGAATTCTGTGAGAGGTTGGTGGAACCGTTACCTCTATCACGGAGGGAGGCGCATATGGGTCTCCCTGTATCCTGGTCAGCATCGCCTCGCCGAAGTCGTAGTTCAGCACGACTCTCTTCAGCTTCTTGTAAGCCCCATATCTCCTTCCATCTATTTTCCTCAAGGTTTTCCTCAAGTCCTCCTCTCCTACGACCTTGCTGAAGCTCATACCCATCTCGGCATGATGGAGACATGCGCCTTATCAAGAATTCCAGCAAAGGTTAAATCCTCAATCACGTTCTCCGAAAACGGTTTAATAGCAGAGCTCCAAGATCTCGCCCGATCAGGCATGCCGTATAAGGTGAGGCTGAGGTTCAGCGGAGGCGTTGAGGCCGTATGCGAGCTCGAGGACGACTCTGAGCTTGAGAAGCTTCTCCAGGAATCGCCGTTCACGGCTGAGGCGAACCGCTGGGGAGATGAGATATACTTCGACCTGCCGATAAAGCTGAAGCTCAAGGGAGAGAGAACCCTGATGGAGGTAGGCGAGGTGGCTTACTGGCCTGAAGGAAACTCCCTTTGCCTCTTCTTCGGCCCCACACCGGCCAGCAGGGGAGATAAGCCCGTCGCATACAGCAAGGTCAAGCCCCTAGGAAGGGTCGTGGAGGGGCTTGAGGATCTGAGAAAGGTTAAGGACGGCGAGGAGATTAGGGTCGAGATCACGCGAGGATGATCACCCTTCAAGTATCCTTTTAGCCCGCTCAGCTATTGCCTCAGCCATCTCGCTCGTGGACGCGCTTCCACCGAGATCATAGGTTACATGCTTTCCCTCAGCGATAACCTGCTCCGTGGCCTCGAATATCGCTTTCATCCTGTCCTTCTCTCCGAGGTATCCGAGCATCCAAGCGAGCGAGAGGATCGTGGCGGTCGGGTTAACCTTGTTCATTCCCTTGTATTTTGGGGCGCTTCCATGAGCCGGCTCGAACATCGCGTAGTCGTCCCCCATGTTGGCCGAGTACACCATCCCTATGCTGGCGACGAGCGCCGCCGCCTCCTCGCTGATTATGTCCATGAAGAGGTTTGACCCGAGGATGACCGTGTGGTTGAATCGCTCGTGATTCTTGACGAGCTGCTGAGCCATGTTATCTATGAAGTATTCCTCCCAGGTTATCCCGGGATACGATTTCGCGACCTCCTCAACCGCCTCGACGAAGACCCCGTCGCACTCCTTCATTATGTTCCTCTTCGTGACAACGACTACTCTACTCCACCCATTCTCCTTCGCGAACTCGAAAGCCTTCCTCGCAACCCTCATCGACTGCCTTCTGCTGATCTTCCTGATCGCGATCGCCACGTCTGGAGCGACCCTAACATCTATGCCCGTGTAAAGGCCCTCAATAGCCTCTCGAACGCAGATCAAGTCGACCGGGCCAAGCCTCCCCCTAATCCCTCCAAGGGTCTTTATCGGCCTGATGTTGGCGTAGAGGTCGAATCTCTGCCTTATGCTCACGGCGACGCTCTTCAGATGCCTAATGTCTGGGGGCGTGGTGGTCGGGCACTTCAAAACGGCATCCGACTGCTCGAGAGCCTCCCAAGTCTCCTTGGGTATCATCGAGTCTCCGCCGTGCTTGAGCCACCACTCATATCCCGCATCGACCGGTATTATCTCGATCTCGCTTCCGACTGCTTCATGAACCTTCAGAGCGGCATCAGCGAGCTCGGGGCCAACTCCATCCCCCCTTATGAGCGCAGCTTTCCTTCTCATGTGGCTCAAAAGCTCTCCCATGTGCGCAAATATTAGCGTATCTCTCACGGCTTTCTGGGATGGAAGGTTTAGAGGTCGAAGCCCGCTCTCCTCGCGAACAGCTTGAATTCCTGATCGCCTATCGGGTACCTTCTCTCCCGCGCGGAGAACTCCGTGGTTATCATCTCGATGAGGTTTAGGAGCCTCGGGTCATTCTCATCGACCTTTTTCCCGAGAAGCTCCTCTAGCTTAAGCTTTATCCCATGCTTGCCAGACCTCCTCCCGATGACTATCGACCTCCTCTGGCCGACGAGCTCAGGCGGGAAGACCTCATAGGTTAAGGGAAGCTTCGCGATCCCGTGAAGATGTATTCCAGACTCGTGGGCGAACGCCCCATCGCCGACTATCGCCTTGTTTATCGGGAGGTGGTAGCCTAGGGCGGACGCTATGTATACGGCGAGCTCCCTCAGCGGCTTCAGGTTCCACTTCCTGACATCATAATGGATGTAGCAGTTCATGATTATCTTCTCTGTTTCAGCGTTTCCCGCCCTATCTCCCAAGCCCAGGAAGGTCGTGCTCACGTATACCTTGTCGTAGAGGCCGTCAGCAGCCCTTATCGTGGCCATGGTGTTCTCAACCGCGTTCCCGAGATCATCGTGAGCATGAATCTCGACGTAGGGGATCTTGGTCTCAGCCTTAATCCTCTTGACCTTCTCAGGGATGCCTCTCGGAAGCGGAGCACGGGGGTCCGAAAGACCGCATCCAGTCGTATCACATATCCTGTAAACGTCTGCTCCAGCCTCCGCCACGGCGTTTATGAAGGCTCTCTCGAACTCCCAATCCGCTCTGGTGCTATCCTCTCCGTGAACGAAGATCGTCATGCCGTGCTCCTTCGCGTAGGAGACGGCGTCGACGACGCGGTTAACTAGGTCCTCGAGGGTTAGGTTGGGCCACTTAGCGAAGTGGATATAGGATACTGGATGGGAGATGCCCACCTGCTCGAAGTCAAGCCTAATCGCCTCATCTAGGTCTCCCTTATTCGCCCTGCACCAAGCAGCCAAAAGAGGTCCAAGCCCATTATCTTGCATGAGCCTAACCGACTCCTTATCGAGCTTCGTGTACATCATCACCTCAAGCCTCTCAACCCCAATCTCCCTAAGCATCAGCGCTATCTTCAGATACTCCTCGGGCCTCGGGTTGAGAAGGCCGGCCATCTGAAGCCCCTCTCTCAAGGTGGTGTCATCGATCACGACGTCCACGTTCAGCGGAAGAGGCTCATAGACAGCTCTCTTAAGCTCCTCCCATTTCCTCTCGTCAAATCCATCGAATCGGGAGAGCTCCAGCAGCCGGTTTACCGTCTTCCTCCTGATTTCCTCAAGAGATCTTAGGTCAGCCCCAATCATCTTCCAAATATTCAAAACTAATCCTTAATTAACGTTTTAATGAGCTTCTCGAGTCGAAGGCCCTAAAGCGAAGAAATTTTAGAGAACTAGCCAAAGGAGAGCTGCTGATGTAGGTCCCTTATCTCGGGGATCGGGGTAGAAAGCTCAGCTCCTGATATATGCGGGGTCTGAGCTTTTCCCAGCTGAGACCGCCTCTCTTCACCAAGTAAGCCTTAATCACCTCGCATAGGATGAAGGCCAGCAGGCATGAGGCCGCTATGAGGAGAAGGTCGCTAAGAGTGGGTAAGGTTATCCTGAACGCCTCCCGTATCGAGGGGATGTTGATCAGGAAGCTTATGAGGAAGGCTTCCCAGAGAACCGCGAGAACTAGGAACTTGTGGGGAGGAGCTTTGAAGATCGAGAACCTGAGAGACCTGCAGTTCAGGGCGATGACGAGCTCGATAAAGACGAAGGTCAAGAAGACTAGGGTAACCGCTCTCGTAGCCCCGGTCACATCATACTCGGTGAAGTATATGAGGAGCAGGAGGGGCGAGATCACAGCCGGTATAACGATCATGAACGGCAAGACCTCTCTGCTGAAGATGGATTCCCTCGGGTCTCTAGGAGGTCTTTCCATTACGTCGGGCTCCGAAGGTGATACGCCTAGAGCGAGGGCGGGAAGGCCGTCGGTCGCCAGATTTATGTAGAGTATGTGCGCTGGGAGAAGCGGGAGAGCGAATTCTCGGAAGAGGTATATCGAGATGAGCGCCCCGATCGAGAGGACCACGATCTCGATCATGTTGCATGAGAGGAGATAGAGGAGATACTTCTTTATGTTGTCGTAGATCCATCGGCCGAGCTCTATCGCCTTGATGATCGTCGCGAAGTTGTCGTCGAGGAGAATCATGTCGGACGCCTCCTTCGTCACCTCGGTGCCCGTTCTCCCCATGGCCACCCCTATATCAGCCTGCTTCACGGCGGGCGCATCATTCACCCCATCCCCGGTCATGGCGACCACCTCTCCCCGCTTCTTCCAAGCTCTCACGATCTTGAGCTTGTGCATCGGCGAGACCCTAGCGTAAACGGTAACCTTATCGACAATCTTCTCAAACTCCTCGTCGCTTATCTTCTCGAGCTCGCCTCCCGTCAGCACCAGGTCATCTCCTCCCTCATAGATCCCCATCTGCTTAGCGACCGCAACCGCTGTGAGCTTATGATCTCCAGTTATCATGATAGGCTTTATCCCAATCTTCTTACAGGTCTTCACCGCCTCGATCGCCTCCTCCCTGGGCGGATCGATCATCCCCATCAAGCCCAGAAAAACCATGTCCCTCTCTATCTCATCTCTCGAAGCTTCTCCCTCAAGCCGCTTATAGGCGAACGCGAGGTTTCTAAGCGCATCGGACGCGAACCTCTCGTTGACCTTGAGAATCTTTTCCCTCTCCTGATGGGTCAGCTCTCTAACCTGGTCTCCTACCTGAACGTAATTGCATCGCTCCAAAACTATCTCGACGGCTCCCTTCATCAAGGCTATGCGCCTCCCATCTTCCAGCTCATGTATCGTGGTCATTCTCTTCCGCTCCGAGCTGAAGGGGATCTCATCGACCCTAGGGTACCGGGAGCGGAGTTCTCCATGCTTGAAGCCAGCTTTCTCAGCGGCGACGACGAGGGCGCCTTCCGTCGGATCTCCTTCAACCTTCCACCCATCCTCGGCCTCGGCTAGCTTTGCGTCGTTGCAGAGAGCAGCTCCGAGCATGAGAAGCTTAAACGCCTCGCTGCTCGGATCATATTCTCCTCTCAGCTCCCCCTTTGGCTCGTATCCGATCCCAGTAACCTCGATCACCCTTCCATCGACGTAGATCTTCTTCACAGTCATCTCCCCCTTCGTCAAGGTTCCGGTCTTGTCCGAGCAGATCACGGTCACGCATCCCAGGGTCTCGACCGCGGGCATCCTCCTAACTAGAGCGTTCCTCTTCGCCATCTCCCTCATCCCTATCGCGAGGGTTCCAGTAACTATCGCTGGGAGAGCCTCCGGGATCACCGCGACGGCTAAGGCTGTTGCGAAAAGCATTACCTCGATTATGGTTTCTAGGGATATTCGGCCGACGATCAGCAGATCTTCAACTATCAGGGCTACAGCTATCGCTAAGCATACGCCTATCACGAGCTTCCCCAGGATGCTTCCAAGCTCGCTCATCCTCCTCTCCAAGGGGGTCTCCGTTATCTCAATAGTGGTAACCTCTCTCGCGATCTTCCCAAGCTCGGTCTTCATGCCGGTTGCGACGACGACCGCCTTTCCCTTACCATAGGTTATTGTTGTTCCAGCGTATAGCATGCACCTTCTCTCAGGGAGCGAGGCATCTCTCGAAACGGGCTCAGCCTGCTTTAGGACGGGGGTGGACTCGCCCGTCAGCGGCGCCTCATTCGCCTGAAGGTTTATGCTCTCAAATATCCTGCAATCAGCTACAACCCTATCTCCCGCGCTGACGAGGATCACGTCTCCTGGAACCACCTCCCTCGCGGAGATAACCTTCTCAACTCCATCCCTAAGCACCGTAACCGTCGGGGTCAACATCTCCCTGAGAGCCTCGATGGCTCTCTCAGCCCTATACTCCTGGACGAATCCTAGAGTCGATGCGGCCATGACTATCGCGAAGATGAGAATGCTGTCCACCGGAAACTCTCCTTCCATCACCGAGATGACATATGAGATCACCGTCGCGGCGAGCAGGATCA
>Ga0164311_10001034_pt1 | contig 13215 bp, 11 predicted proteins | sample GuaBasSedimGuay2_FD_121796 | JGI IMG/M metagenome (GOLD analysis project Ga0164311, IMG submission 121796) | Subseafloor sediment microbial communities from Guaymas Basin, Gulf of California, Mexico - Guay2, Core 4569-9, 9-12 cm | ecosystem: Environmental > Aquatic > Marine > Hydrothermal vents...
CGTTCCGCAACAAGCTGCGGACTCCGGCCGGCGACCGGGCACAAGGACAAATCCCCTAAAAGCAACTCTCTGGATTTCACAAAGTGGGTAGCCTCCCGGTAACGTGTTGGTCGCTCAGACCCGCCCGGACGTTTCACGTCCGGGCTACGAGACGCAAGGCCCTCCGGGCCTCTGGAGCCCCCGAAGGGGGCTTCCCACCTCGTAGCCGGGCGGGCTTGTCCTGAGATGTCCTAAATCGTGTCAAGTCCGAGTAACGGGCTTGAATAGCACCTTACCAGACGAATAGCGCAGCCGGGAATACCGACCTCCACACAGGATGAACCAGGTTGACCTCCCCCAAGTTTGTTTGACAAGAAGCTCTGGTGGTTGTACAATACAATCACACAGAGCCGAGGGGAAGTCAGCCCTGATTGAGGTAACGTACAAGTGTCAGCCTCTTACCTGCCTGGGCGGCTTCTCCTCTTGCTTTGCTTGCTCTCGGCGCGCTTATCGCGTCGTACTTTGCGTGTCGAAGGATGACTTTTGCTGATCTGCACGAATTACGAAAGGGTCTCAGGATAGCGTAACAAGTCGGCGCTACCCACGAGGCGTTGGGAGAGAAAAAAACGAGGGGATACCCCTCGTGCTCCCCAGGGACTTGCTGCGCTATCCCCATACACGGAATTGTCCTCCAGACGAAGGTACAGTGTAATGTACATTGGGGGATAGCGCCACAGTTCTGCGCTGCCCACAAGATGGTAGGGAGAGTTCGTCGGGGACCGCCCGGCGATGAATTCGCCGGGCTACCGAGCGGCGGGCGATAAATCGCCCTTGATCTCGGGCCAGCAGACGATTTCAAGCCCGATTTATCGGGCGCTGCTCCGTAGCCGGGGCATTTTATGCCCCGGCGAGGCCGGCCGGCAGATACACCGCGCCTTAAGTTGACGCATATGCCCCCTCGCGCTCCCCGGGGAATCGCTGAGCTCTCCCTACATCAGGAGGGAACTATGCGCGTCATCGCTGGTGAAGCCAAAGGCAGGCGGTTGCGCCCGGTGCCAGGAAATGTGACCCGGCCCATCACCGACCGGGTGAAAGGAGCCCTGTTCAACATCCTGGGCGAACGGGTAGTGGGCGCTTCGGTGCTGGACTTATTCGCTGGCACGGGAAGCGTGGGCATCGAAGCCCTCAGCCGGGGGGCACAACAGGCGGTGTTCGTGGAACAGGACAAGCGCGCATTGCACACCATCCGCGAGAACCTGCACGCCACCCACCTGAGAGAGCGTGCGGTGATCATCCCCAGGGACGTATTCGACTATCTGGCCCGGTTGAGGCCGGAGGAAAAATTCGACATCATCTACGTCGCCCCACCACAATATAGAGGGCTGTGGGCACGCACGCTGCGCGCCCTGGACCGGAAGACGCCCCTCACCCCACAGGGCGTGGTGATAGTACAGATTTTCCCCAAAGAATACGAACCTCTGGCGCTGACGAACCTGGTTCTAACAGATCAGCGCCGCTACGGGAGCACGCTCCTGTGCTTCTACGAATTGGCGGACGCGGAAGAGTCCGCCAGTGCCCCACCGCACTGATTTGATGGCCCGTCATTCTATTCTGAAGAGCGAAGCGACGCCTGTCCAGTCCTCGGAGGTTGAACCGCCCGGCCCGGAGTGGAGCCGGTTTTTTTTATTGTCTGGCTGATGATTTGATGGGCATCAGTCGAGTGCCACGCAAGGAGAAAACGGTGCGGTCGGGATAAAGGGCCATCACCTGCCGATTGGGCAACTCACCCAGGTCAATGGCGTACACCACGTCGGAATCCAACAAGGGGCTATTGGCACAGAACAGGGGGACGTAATCCGTCCAACTTTCCGTGTGGACGAACACCAGCGCGTGGTGCAGATTAGCACGGCGTGTCGCCTCCAGTGGGGCGGCGGTGACGCCATACCAACCCCTGTACGTCTGCCACTGCGCGGGTAGATAGATGGTCACGTTGAGCAGCACCAGCACGACCAGCGTCAGGTACGGCAGGAAGGACCAGGAGCGCAGTCGCCGGGCGACAGCCTGCACCCCCCGTGCGGTGAGCAGCAACAGGGTGGGCAGGGCCTCGAAGTAGTAGCGCGGGCCATAGATGCAGCCGCTGGTCCAGTAAGGGATATGCACCAGCACCAACGAGGCGAACACACTCAGGAGCAGGGCATCACGCCGGTCAGCGGAGCCGACGAGAAACAGAAGAACGATGAAGGCCAGGCTGACGGCGGGCCAGCCAAAAAGGTGAGTGCTCAGTGCTGCCAGGTTGGTCGCGGTGTTGCGCAGCCCCTCGCCCAGGGTGTGATAGCCGTACTTGCCGCGTCCCGCGCCGAATCCCCAGCGGTCGAACGGCCACCACAATTCGTAAGGAGCGAGAAATGGATTGCCGGTCAGAGTCCAAAAATAGGCGGGGAGGAGTGCGGCCAGGGGCAGGAAGCCGATGACCAGCCACAGGTAGCGACTAAGATCGCCTTCGTGGTCACGCACTGCCCGCGCCACGGCGTAGAGGACGAGAGGCAGGGCCACGCCCACTGCAGTGAGCGGGCGGATCAGGAAAGCAACTCCCAGGGCAACGCCGGCCAGCAGGGGATAGCGACGCGCCGTCGAGCGCGTGGTGCGCAGGAGGAGCCAGGTGAACAGGCTTAGGAACAGCAGGCTGGTGGGATGGGACATCAGCGTCCCGGAAAGAAGGAGAAGGAACGGCGAGGACAGGCCCAACGCAGTAGCCAACAAAGCCACACCGGGATCATACAACTCGCGCCCGATGCGGTAGACGACGATCAGGGTCAGGGCACTGCTCAGCGCGTTCACCAGCCAGGGATGGCCGCTAAGCACACCCAGGGCCAGCAGCAATGAGTACCCCGGCGGATATTTGCCGAAACGCTTGCCTGCATGGTCGAGGACGAACGGGGCGAAGAACGAAGGGGGATACCGCGGCGATGGGACGTACATTCTCCCCAGGGCGAAAACTTTGGCCTGGAACAGGTAGGCAACCTCGTCTTCGAGATGAGGCACCCGCTCGAACACACCGCTCGCTACCAGGTTGCCAACCAGAAAGGCGACCAGGGCGATGCCCAGGACAATGGCCCCGTAGCAGGGGAAAAGCGCACTAATACGAAGGTGGATCCGGCGAGCCGTCATTCGCTAACGTCTACAGCCGATACCGCGCAACGAAAGCCGACATTATTGAAAAACAGGAAATCCCCATCCAGGCGGGCGGTGCAGCAGGCGCGAGCCAGGTCATTGAGCCACGATCCACCTCGCAGTACCCGCCATCCCTCCGCTTCCAGCGACTCGCGGCCATCGTCGGCGTCGTAGGGGTAAGGGCGGTAGAGACTGCTGGTCCATTCCCACACGTTGCCCACCATGTCACCCACCCCATAAGGGCTATCCGCCTCCGGGGAATAACGGGTAACCGGGCTGGTGCCGCCGATCCCGGCCTCTTTGGTGTTACAGCGCCCCGGCGCGAACTCGTTGCCCCACGGCCAGCGGCGGCCATCGGTACCCCGGGCTGCCAGCTCCCACTCCGCTTCCGTAGGCAGGCGCTTGCCCGCCCAGGCGGCATAGGCCAGGGCATCCTCCCAGGTGACCAATACCACGGGATGGTCATCCTTGCCGGGCGGGTAGGAGCGGGTCTCGACGTCCCAGTTGTAGTCATACGGGTTCGCCCATTCCACGTCGTAGCAGGGCACAGGATGACCAGTGGCCTCGACGAAACGCTTATACTCGGCGTTAGTCACCGGGTAGCGGTCAATGTAGAAAGCGGCCACGACCACTTTGTGAGCGGGCTGTTCGTTACCCCGGCCCTCGTCACTGCCCATGATAAACTCACCGCCGGGAATGTAAATCATCTCTTTGCCGTCCGCTTCCCAGGTCAGGATGTGACCGGCAGACCGTGAGGGGAGAATTGCTACCTGTTTCTTTGCCATCTTGTACCTCATCTTCTCCTTCCCGTAGAGCGGGGGGCGTACTCCGCCGCCCTGGGTTCGTCGGGCCACGGGCCCGACTTACGAGTGAGAAAATCAACGCGGCCTAGAAATCTCAACGTCGTAGGCCAGCACGCACCCACCAAGCCAGATGTGATCTCCAGGATGGAGGGGAATACTCTCACCCAGGCGCACCGGCATCCCATTGAGGCGCGTACCATTGGCACTGCCCAGGTCCTCCAGGTAGTGCTGGCCTTCCCAGAAAGTAATCTTTGCGTGACGACGGGAAACGACCGTGGAAGCATGGCCCTCGTTGGCCAGGTCTACGTCCGGCACAAAGCCGATGGTCGGGTCGCCCCGGCCAATGATCACTTCGCCACCGGCGGGCAAAGAGAAACGATGTCCGGTGAAAGTGGCCAGGAAGTAGAAAGTGGGATGGGTTCCCGCTGGCGGCTCACTGATCCAGTCGGGTATAAGGTCATAAGTGAGCAGGCAGTTACCCAGCCAGATGCGATCACCGCTGACCAAAAGAACTCGCTCGCCGATGCGCAACATTTTACCGTTGACTTTGGTTCCGTTGGTGCTGCCCAAATCTTCCAGAAAATGTCGTCCGTTTCGAGCGGAGATGCGCGCGTGGCGGCGGGAGATCATCATCGCCTCCCGATCATCGAAACTCAGATCAATATCCGGCGCGATGCCCGTGACCGGATCAAAGCGGCCCAGAATGATCTCACCCTCCTCGGGCAGGGCGATGCGATGGTCTGTGGCCTCGACGGTGAGGGCGTAACGCAATGCGCGCCGCACTTCCGGCCTGGCGCGAGACACCTCCGGGGCTGGAGACGGGGGGACGACCGCGGGTGGAACTGTGGGGACAACTTGCTCTGTAACGGACTCCGCTCCGATCACAGTAGACCGAGCCTGAGACGCAGCGACCTCGGCCCGCTCCCGCTTGGTAGCCGCACGCAGCCGGCGCTGGAGAAGCGACTCGCGTGGAGCGCGCGATGCCTCTTCTTCTCGCCTGCGCAGGCAATTGATCTGGAGTAACCCCCAGGTCTGTTGTGTGTCGGTGCGAGCGGCGAAGGCACGGTGCAGCATGGCCTTGACACTGGGTGAGGTGAGGGATTCCTCAATGCATCGAGCGCGCACAGCCTCCGGACACTCGCGGCAGTTGTACTTCATGCGCTCTTCTCCCTGTCCCCAGAGCTGTGGGTGGAAGAACGATAGCTCGTCAGTAATATTATACCACAGAATCAGGCGAAGATGCCAAAAGACAGATTCCGTGCCCCCCGGTTTAATCGGAAAGCCCTTGCAGCTCGTAGACCCTGATCGGCTCCTGTCGCCCGCGGAGCACCTGGGGCTCCAGTTCCCGTACCACCGCTCGGTCGGTGACCGAGCGGTAAGTCGCGGCACTGATGAGAATCTGCCCCTTCTCCGCTAATTCTTGCAGGCGCTTGGCGACGTTCGCTGTATCACCAATCACGGTGTAATGCATTACCAACTCGGAGCCCACGTTGCCCACGATGGCCTCCCCGGTGTGCAGTCCCATGGCTAACCCCAGGCTGGTGAGGTCCTCAGTCTGCCATTTCTCTTTCCACGCCTGGAACGCCTCGCGCAACTCCAATGCCGTCTTCAGTGCGCGCCATTCGTCGTCCTCGTAGCTCACCGGAGCGCCGTAGAAGGCCATGATAGCGTCACCCAGGAAGTTATCGAAGGTGCCCCGCCATTTGAAGATGATCTTGGTCAGTTCCGAAAAACAGGTATTCAGCAGCTCAACCACCCGGGTGGGGCTGTGCTGCTCCGCAAACTGGGTAAAACCCTTGATGTCCACGAATAGAACGGTTACCATTCGGGTCTCCCCACCCAGTTGCAGGTACCGATCGGGATCACGCAGTATCTGGGTGGAGACCTCCGTGGACATGTAGCGGTTTAGCACGTCATACAGCAGGGCATTCTTGCGCTCCAACTCGTCGTACAGGCGCTTGATGCGCAGCAGCGATTTCACTCGCGCCGCCAGCTCGTAGATATTGAACGGCTTGCTCAGAAAATCGTCGGCCCCGACCTCGATGGCCTTGATCTTGTCCTCGGTCTCGCGCAGGGCGGTGACCATGACAATGGGGATCAGGCGGGTCTCTTCGCGCTTTTTCAGCCGAGCACACACCTCCAGACCATTCAGGCCGGGCATCATCACGTCGAGCAAGATCAAATCCGGGGGCTGAGCCGCCACAATCTCCAGAGCCCGCTCCCCACTGCTGGCCGTCACCACTTCGTAGCCGATGCTGGTCAGATAGGCATGTAGAAGCTCCGTGTTGCGGAAATCGTCATCCACTACCAATATCTTAGCTTGCCCTACGTCCTCTAGCATAACCTCGTTCTTTCCTCAGCAGGGTTCTGTCCCTCGCTCCGGTGGCCTACGGTCTCAACCGGCCTCTCCGTGCGGCGTCCGGAGTCCTTTTTAAGAATACCCGGGCGCGGGGACAATTATCCGCCCTACTCTGTCCAAATGTTCACGTACTGCTCCCATGCGCGGCAGACGAACGGTGAACACGCTTCCCTTCCCCACTTCGCTTTCCACGGTCACCGTGCCTCGGTGCGCCTCAATGACGTTGTAGGTGATAAACAAACCTATCCCCAAGCCACGCACGGTGCCATTTTCCACCTTGGTGGTGAACCCCGGCTCAAAGATGCGCTCCAGATACGCCTCTGGAATGCCGCAACCCGTGTCGGCGACCTGCACCTCCACTCCACCAGTTTTCCACACCTCCGTACCGACACGCATCCCGATAGGCAGGCGACGGGTTGTCACCCGGAGCTCGGGCCTGGGCGGAGGCGGGCTCATGCACCGAATCGCCTCTAATGCGTTGAGGAACAGGTTCAGAAAAGCCTGCTGGAGATGGGAGCCGCTACCGAAGATGAACGGTAAGTCGTCGTCAAAGTCGCGTACGATACGTACGCCATCGCGCTCGGCCTGGCCCGCGACCAGGCGCAATGCCTCATCAAGCACGAGATGGATGTCGGTTGATTCGTGGCCCACAGTCGAGGACGGCCTGGCGAAATCGGTGAAACGACGGACGATGTCGGCGATACGTCGCGCACTGCTGACGATTTTCCGCAAGTCCTCGGCTTCATCTGGTCTCAGGCCTGGCCTGGATAGCAGGAGCTGAGCGTGGCCCAGTACCACGGACAAAGGATTATTGAGTTCGTGGGCCACCCCATCGGCCAACGCGCCAGCAGCGGCCATCCGCGCCGAGCGCAGCAATTGAGCTTGTGTGCGCCGCAATTCGGCGAGTTGTTCCTGCGTCTGCCGAAAGAGACGGGCTTTCTCCACCGCCGATGCTACCTGATCCGCGATCTGCCGCAGGATGTAGAGGTCGTCTTCACAGAACTGTTCCGCCTGCTTTCTCCCCACGTTCAAGGTGCCAATCACTTCACCTTTAGAAATCAGGGGAATCACGGCCACCGTGCGAATCACATCGTCAAACAGAACTCTCATCGCCGCTGAATTCTCAGCCGAGTCCAGGTGAATTATTTGCAGTTCATCCGTCCGGCTCGGCCACGGATAATCGGCGGGAAGAACTGTACCCTGCTCTGGGCTGCCTATGGTGGCCAGCAAGCACAGGTTTTGTCCATCACGAGCCCGACCGACTATGCTTGCCTGATCGAAGTTCACCAACTGCTGCGCCTCACGGATAAAATCTTCCCAAACCTCACTAACGTCCAAGCTGGAGTTGATAATCCGCGTAAGTTCGCCCAGCACGGCGATTTCCCTGGTTCGTTGCGCAGCCTCCCGCTCCAGACGTATCTTCTCCAGCGCCCGGCGCACGGTCATCGCCATCTGATTGAAATCGAATGGCTTAGTAATGTAATCCACTGCCCCATGGCGAATGGCACTCATCGCCGACTCCATGGAGCCAAACGCGGTGATGACAATAACCCGCGTATCAGGACAATGCTGCTGGACGTATTCCATCACCTGAAAGCCGTCCACGGTTGGCATGGACAGGTCAGTAATCACCAGGTCGAAGCTTTGTTCGTGGAGATATTGGATGGCGGCCTGCCCCCCCTCAGCCATGACGACGTGGACGTACCCCTCACTGCCCAGCAGGTACCCCATGTAATCGCGCATACCCAGCTCGTCGTCCACGACGAGGATGGTACTATCCTCGATTCGCATCAGCCTCCCCCCACGCGGATCGCTATCCGGCAAAGTACGCCAATGCCCGGCGGATCCGCTCCTCGATGCTCAACTCTTCGTCGCGCGGCAGAGATTGCACAGCAGCCTGAGCTTCGACGATGCTGTAGCCCAAACTGGTCAGGGCGGCAATGACCTCGGCGTCGGCCTCGCTGAGCACTGGCGTGACGGCCACGCCCATCTCGGCCTGCACTTTATCTTTCAGGTGAAAGATGATTTTCTTCGCTGTTTTGGGCCCAATGCCCGGCACCCGGGCCAGGAGTTCCGCTCGCTCCTGGGCAATAGCCCGTCGCAGAGAATCGGCGGGCATCTTGGAAAGTATGGCCAGGGCCACCCGTGGCCCCACGCCCGCAACCCCCAACAGCAACTCGAACAGGGCCAGCTCTTCCTCGCTGGCACAGCCGTAGAGAGCCAACTCGTTCTCTCGCACGTGGAGGTGGGTGAACAGCTCCACCATGCGCCCCGGGCTGGCCTGGTCGAGCGCCGGTGCCGGCACGTGTACCTTCAGGCCGACCCCGCCCACGTCCACCACCAGATAGCCACGGCCTACTGCGCTCACGCGGCCTTTCACACTGGCAATCATTGACCCTCCTCGACGACGGTGCGGATCACTCCTGCCTGGCGAGCAAATCCATCAGGCGGGCGGAATAAAGGTGGCACACAGCCACCGCGATGGCGTCGGCCACGTCATCCGGCCGGGGCACTTCCTCCAATTCCAAGAGCAATTGTACCATCTGTTGTACCTGTGCCTTGCGTGCCCCACCGTAGCCAGTGATGGCCTGTTTGACCTCCGACGGGGTATACTCGTAGACCGGCAATCCGGCATTCGCCGCGGCCAGAAGCGCTACGCCCCGGGCCTGCCCGACGGCCATCGCCGTGCGCACATTGCGGCTGAAGAACAGTTTTTCGACGGCGACGGCGGCCGGCGCGTGCCGGGCGATAATAGCAGAGAGTTCCTGGTAAATCTGCCGCAGCCGTTCCGCTGGTGCAAGCTGTGCCGGGGTGGTGATGGCTCCGTACTCCACCACAGCCAGCTCACCCTCGACCTCGCGCACCAGGCCGTATCCGGTGGTAGCCGTACCCGGATCCAAACCCAGAATCAGCATGATACTGCTGCGCTACGCCATTTCGTGCTCATACTTGAGCATAATCTCGTCCGGGATTTCCAGGTTGGAGTACACCTCCTGCACGTCATCCAGCCCCTCCAGGGCGTCAATCAGATGCATGACCTGCATGGTCTCTTTCTCACCCAAGGACATCAGACTCTTGGGTATCATCGAGATCTGGGCCGATTCCAGGGGAATTCCCTCCGTGCGCAGGGCGTCCCGCACCTGGCTAAAGTCTCCGACGTCGGTGTATATCTCCACCAGGTCATCGCTGATGACCACATCCTCCGCGCCGGCCTCCACCGCTATCTCGAATAGCCGCTCCGGGTCGTGATCGTTGGGCTCAACAGTGAGGTAGCCTTTGGATTCGAACAGCCAGGCAACGCAACCCGTCTCCCCCAGGCTGCCCCCGTAGCGGGTGAAAATGCGGCGCACCGCCGAAACCGCCCGATTACGGTTGTCGGTGAGGACGTGCACCAATAGAGCCACTCCGTGCGGGCCGTAGCCCTCGTAGGTAATCTCTTCCAGCGCTTCGCCTTTCTCCAGACCCGCGCCGCGCCGGATGGCCCGTTCAATATTATCTTTGGGCATGTTGGCTGCTTTGGCCTTCTCGACAACCAGCCGTAGCTTAAAATTGGTTTCCAGGTCAGGGCCACCCTCACGGGCGGCAACGGCGATCTCCCTGGCCAGTTTAGTGAAGAGCTTGCCACGCTTGGCGTCAGCGGCAGCCTTTTTCCGCTTGATAGTTGACCACTTGGAGTGTCCAGACATACCCTCTACCCCCTTCTAACCTAAACGTAAAACTTCTCTCAATGCGACTCTAATTATATCACCAGGAAGAAGAACTCGCCAATGGCGAGCTTTTCGGGAGTGCATTTCGACCGGGTGTGGTTAAGGACCTGCGGGAGATCGGCGGCATGGGCAGTGTACCGTTCACACGTTTTGTGGCCGCGACTTACCCCAGGAGCAACTTTAGCTGCCTGGCCGTGCCCACAGCCTGGGCCTGCCAGTGGTTATTGGCGAAGGCGAAGGTCTTCTCCGCTTCTTGATCCATTTTCCGCAGCCTGGGCACCCACTCTTGCAGCTCCTCTTCGCTATAGGTGTAGTCGTAGCGTTCCCAGGCGTGCTCGTGTCTCCACCACTTCTTCGCGTTGCGCCCGTGAAAGCGCACGTAAGCCACCGGACCCGTAACCTCGACCATCGGCGGCATCAGTCCCTTGATCCGGGGTTCGTCCACGCAACAGAAGCCCAGGTTCTGCTCTCGCAAGAAGGCGAACGTCTCCGGGGTCAGCCAATCGGCACGACGAAATTCCACCACCACGGGCAGATCCCCCAGCCGCTCACGACATCGCTTGAGGTAATCGAAATTCCCCGGCGTGGGCCGGAACGAGTATGGGAACTGGGCCAGAATGCACCCAAACTTGTCCGCTTCTAGCAGGGGGCGTAGAGCGGCGACGAACTGCGTGAATGCCTCGGCGTTGTCCTCGCGCTCGTGAGTCATGCCCTTGTAGGCTTTCACGGTAAATTGGAACCCCTCACCTGTCTTCTGAGCTATGCGCTCCAGCGTCCACGCATTAGGCAGGCGATAATACGTGAAGTTTAACTCCGAGGCATTGAACTCCCGCGCGTAAAAGCTCAGCCACTCCTTTTTGGGCAGATCAGGGGGATAGTAGGGTCCCACCCAATCGTCATAACTGTAACCGCTCGTACCAATGTAGAACACTGCCTGCACCCCCTTTCCAGCAGGCGCACCAATCAACGACCACGTCCGCCAATACTGAGCTCGGATGAATTAGCGGGCCGTCAGGCGAAAACAAACGTAAAGGCTGGCGACCGAGATCACGCCTGCGGGGACGCTCAAACCAACCGCACGGGTCTCAGGCGCAGTTTCAACCGCCAGGCTGAATGACCACGGTTACCTATCGCTTATAGCGATAGACGATCCGGCCGCGAGTCAGGTCGTATGGCGAGAGCTCAACCAATACTTTGTCGCCCAACAGGATACGGATGTAATACATCCGCATCTTGCCGGAGATGTGGGCCAACACCTCATGTCCGGTGTCCAGCTTCACACGAAACATCGCGTTGGGTAAAGTCTCGACCACCGTGCCTCGGGCCTCGATCACGTCCTTCTTTTTTCCCTGCTTGATCCCTGGCGCTCGGTCTTTACCTTTTTTCGCCACTCTTCTCCTCCGTAAACAATCAACAAGGGCTAACGAAGCTCCGCCTCAAACCGACGAGGCAAGCGCTCACCGCAGAGTACGCTGAGACCTGGCCTGAGCGTAGCCGAAGGAATGTCCAGATCACAGGCTGGCGTCGAGGTCGCCTCCCAGCTCGGTCCTATTACTCGCCGTCGGGCCCGCTGCGTAATACCCGCCGCGCTTTCCCGCCGGCCTCCGGCGGGCCGACGATCCCCATCTCCTCCAGTTGATCAATCAGGCGCGCCGCACGGGGGTAACCGATGCGCATCCGTCGCTGCAACAGTGACGCCGAGGCGCTGCCCGTGCGTTGCACCAAGGCAATGGCCTCTTCGATCAGATCATCTTGATCGGGTTCAGCGGGGATTTCCTTTTCCCAGGGCACGGACTCATCGAGTTGATCCTCAGACACCCGCTCCCGCCAATACCCAACCACGGCCTCGATCTCGGCGTCTGAGACGAAGCACCCCTGTAGACGTACCAGTTTACTGGCATCCGGGGCCAGGTAGAGCATGTCCCCGCGCCCCAACAGAGTTTCCGCCCCGGCAGAATCGAGGATCACCCGCGAGTCCACCTGGCTGGTCACGGTGAAAGCGATGCGCGCCGGGAAGTTAGCTTTGATCAACCCGGTGATCACGTCCACGCTGGGCCGCTGGGTAGCGATTATCAGATGGATACCGGTGGCGCGAGCCATCTGTGCGATGCGACAGATGGTGCGCTCGATCTCGTCCGCAGCCATGAGCATCAGGTCGGCCAACTCGTCAATGATGACCACGATGTTGGGCAAGTGCTCGCCGTGTTGAGCGCGCAAGCGACCATTGTAATCGGCCAGGTGGCGGGCACCGACGGCGGCGAATTTCTTGTAACGCTGGTCCATCTCCTGCATCACCCAGCGCAGAACGTTCACCACACGCTCTACCTCGATCTCCACCTGGCCGTATAGGTGCGGCAAGCCGTTGAAGCGGGTCAGTTCCACCATCTTGGGATCAATCATCACCAGCCGCAGGTCTTGCGGGGTGTTGTTCATCACCAGGCAGGTGGTGATAGAGTTGATGCACACTGATTTGCCGGAACCCGTTGCCCCGGCGATGAGCAGGTGGGGCATGGCCGCCAGGTCGGCAGCCACAGCTTGACCAGATACCCCCCGGCCCAGGGCGATTCTCAGGCTCGACTTGATCCGCCGAAATGCGGGAGATTCCATCACCCCGCGCAGCGGGACCAGTGAGACCTCGGCGTTGGGCACTTCGATGCCCACTATGGGCCGCCCCGGCACCGGCGCCTCGATGCGCAGGGGAGCCGCCGCCAGCGCCAGGGCCAGGTCGTTGACCAGGGCGCTAATTTTGCTGACCCGCACTTTACGGCGATGGACATCGCCATTGGCTCCCGACCGTTCCACAAAGCCTGGCTCCACTCCGAACTGAGTCACCACCGGCCCCTGGTTCACCTCCACCACGCGGGCCGGCACGCCAAAACTGGCCAGGGTCTCCTCGATGATTTGGATGCGCAGGCGCACGTCAGCGTCGTCATAAGTCTGGTCAGAATCGGGTACCAGCAGGTCGAGGGGTGGCAGCCGGCGGTCCCGGCGCCGGGATCGGGACGAGGAAGCTGGCGTTTTGCTTTTCTTCTTAGCTGTCGAGGGCGTCGCAGAGGCGGAACGCGCCGGTTTGGTCGAAGGTGATTGTCGTTTTGCCCGTTTGGCTGGTGGAGGTTTAGAGAGGGATGAATCAGGCTGTTCGGCTGGCGCTTGCGCAGCGGCCACCCGCTCATACAATGCGTTGATGCCCTTGAAC
>Ga0164311_10001041_pt1 | contig 13179 bp, 13 predicted proteins | sample GuaBasSedimGuay2_FD_121796 | JGI IMG/M metagenome (GOLD analysis project Ga0164311, IMG submission 121796) | Subseafloor sediment microbial communities from Guaymas Basin, Gulf of California, Mexico - Guay2, Core 4569-9, 9-12 cm | ecosystem: Environmental > Aquatic > Marine > Hydrothermal vents...
ATACAGACATCGAGCAGCGTCCTCCGTATTATCCAGTCGCGATAACGCCAAACAATAATTACAACAATCGCCACAAGAGAGCTAATTGCTGCTAACGTCGCCAAGGCGAATAATGCATCGATCATTTCTTTCTCCTCGAAGAGCTTTTTGCTCCCCGCTCTCTCGCCTCAAAAAGAGGGAGTGAACCACTAATGCGGGAGAGGACTGAGGACCGGAGGAGGAAGGGGTAACCAATTTGGCGGAGCGGGGAGGCAGATCCTCGTAAATTATTATCTTGCCCTCGGGCGTTTTGTAGATCAGCAGATTTTCCTTCTCCAGCGAGACGGGATAGAAAACAAACGGCTTCATCTTGGAAGGCTCCACTATTACCTGCCTTCCGCGAGACCTAATTGCATCCCTTGTCAAACTCGGAGGCGAGATTTTCCCTCGTCCTGTCACCAGAGAATTTGCTCTCCCAAGCGGGGTCATCTGTTTGCGGGTGAGGGAGAGGGGGGAGCTGCTGTCAAAAACCCACAAACCTTTGGTGGGACGAGGGAATATGGGTTCCCCAACACTACCCATTCGTTTTACCTCCAATCGTTTCTAGCGTGACGTATAGAAAGACGAAGAGCAAGATTAGCGGATAGAAATAAAAAATTAAGAAGTCCTTTTTCAACGGATTTTCGACAGTTCTTGTGACGTACACGTAAATAGGATAGTCGATGTTGAGTTCTTCGGCCCTAATGTAGAATGTTCCATTTTGGTAGGAGCCAAGAAAATCATTAACCCAGATCTCTTCTGGTCGTATCGTGTATCCGCCCCGTCTTCCGACGAGGGTGCGGCGGATTTCCAGCCATATTTCGCAGTAAGATCTCCCAGAAATTTCTTTCAGGACTTCATCCAACGAAAAGTAGATGATCGAATAAACGTCGTCGTTCACCGGTCTAGCCCTTATCCGCGTCTCCACAGGTCTAACTTCTTCGTGTCCAAACTCGTCCTTTACAACGTACCAGTCAAAGACAAGTCTTAGATCCGCGTAATCTGGTTTACTCTGGTAGCTTATAATCAAAATGTACCAGTTTGTGGTATTCGATATTTTTATTTCTTCCTCGCTGAACGACGGTAGAATTTCGTTAAAAACCATTTCGTCCGTGAAATTAGTGTTGCTCGTTTTATAAGGCATCACGCAAATGTACCACGTGGCGTCTCCAATTAACTCGAGTTCTTCTCTTTCTATGGTGTCCGGAATTGATACGTAAATCACGCACGATGCAACGATAATTATTAAAAATACCGTCACCCAAGTCGTCTGTTGCTCTTTCAATTTAACCTCCTTCCTCTACAATTTCTTTTAGAAAATTTACAAACCTGTTGAAATCTTCTTTAGTAAGAGACAATGTAAATTTTGCTTCATCGCCAATGTAAGATAAATGTACATGTTCCTTTCGTAGCTCGACAACTATCAGACTTCCAACCCTAACATTGAAGGCACGAAGCTTAATTTCAATCACCTCTATGGTTTATCGCCCTGTCGCCAGCCCGCAACTCTCGCCCAAGGGCTCATCGACGCGTAGAGGGTAGAGGCACGACGGCCAGGTACCCGAGGGAAAATTAGGCACGGGTCTTTAGCGGGGCGGGGATTCTTCATTCAACCTCTCACCGTAAACAACTTTAAGCAACCTTCTAATAATGTCGTCGTAAGTTTCGCCCTTTTTCCCTATCTTCTTAAGCAAGTCCCTAGTTTGTTTGGACACCTCGATCGTGGTTTTTTCCCTCCTATTCACAAGTACCACCTTTTTGCCGCTCAAATTTTACGATCAAAATTGACGACAATATGCAACTACATGAAACGCCTCCGTAACCTGCCCAGAACAAGATCTCCATAAGCACCAACATGGGGCTTGATGCGGGGACATATCCGAGACTCGTCGCAAAAACGAGTGCCGCCCAAAATATTATGCCCGGAAGGCCTATTATTACCCCCAAGATTGCAAAGATTGCAGCAATTAGCCTCGGCCTCGACTCCTTTAGCCACAAAAGGTAGTCTTCTCTCTCAATTTTCTTGAGCAAGAGCCTCACCTAAGCTGCGCTGGCACTATAAAAATTATGCATAGCTATAGTATTTAAGTGTTACTATGGACACGCAAAACTCGGAAATTACTCCTCGATTTTGAACTTGCATACTATCTCTTTGGTCGGGAACCTGCCATCGGAAGATCTGCACTCGGCCTTTATACCGGGCACCTGAGCCATAAGCTCTTCTTCAACGACTCTAAGCTCTTCCTGTCCAATCTCTCGCGAGAGAGAGAACTTCATTTCAAATTCTTCTTCTCGGGGTTTTTCCTTAGGCAACAACAAGCACCTCCTAAATTTTAAGTTTTGCGGAGAATATATAAACTTATTTTTCCTCGGCAACTATGAGCGAGGGCAATTCCTTGAGCTTACCATAAACTTCTTGGAAGTTTTCATTCTCGCCCCTGTAGTAGCAGACGAATTCTTTTTGCGATGCGATGCAGAAGAGAGGAAGAAACTCGGAAATCTTTGCATAGTAGAACATATCTTCTCCAGATGGGAGTATGCAGAGCTTGTCGGAACATGGATGAGTGTGAAACGTGCCGACCGCGACCATTCCATGCGACTTGCAGGCCTCAGCCACATCTTTCGCGTCGAATGAGACGCACAGGGATTTACTCCTCTTTACCGGAATCAAAAAAATTTCATCGTTTTTGGCACAAACCGCAAAGAGCGACTCACCTTCCTGCTTTGCGGACTCCTTTAATATCTTCGGACTTTCAGCTAGTGGGATCGGCTTTTGCGGCTCTGGCAATCGCAATCCTCCTATATCGGGCATACCTTCGAGGCGTAATAGGAAAAGATGCCGTAGGCGAAGAACGAGACCACGGCAATGAGCAATGAGGCTTTCCAGATGCTGCCAAGCGGGTAGGGGAGAATACCAAGCATCGTAAAGAAGATCAAACCGATGGCGAATATCATCAAAGAGCCACATATAATTGCTATTAGCAGCGCCGGGATGCATCTCAGCATGCTGACCACGGCGACCACCGATTAAATATTTACCTCCTCCAATATATAACTTTTTGCGAAGTAGCCGTGAATCGCCTCGTCGTTAAGCTCCTCGTACTTGCCTTCCATTAGCAGTTTGAAGCACTTTATGAGGAATTCTTCCTTGACATGGGTTATCTTCGCGATGACCTTCTCTCCAGGTTCGGCGGACCATCCGTAGGTTATGCCCTCGAACCTTCCATCCGCATAGTGAAGCGTTAAATACACGGCTTCGCCGTTCTTTCTGACCACCTCAACGTAAACCGCATAGCTGCCCTCGGGAAGATCCACGCCCATCTCCTCGGCCAAAGCGGCAAGATGCGAATTTATCTCGGATTTATGGGCATTTGCGTACTCGACAAAGTCCCACACGTCGTCGACGTCATCCAACGTCATGGGTTTTGTTGTGGTCGTCGGCATCGTCGCGTTAGCGGTGGCAACCCTGGGTCTGGTAAAAAGCGGCGCAAACAAGTCCCTCACGAAGTCGAAAATTCCTGAGTGGGGCTCTGTCGTGCCGACTGTAACCGCGATATAGTAAATTCTCGGCGATGACCACATGAGGTAGGCTGTGGTGCATGTAGCCAAGACCACGACCGATATCAGTAGTCCCAAGGCGACATATCTAAACGGGATCATCTCTTTGCACCTCAAGATTAGTTGCGAGAGAAAATATATAAATATTTCAGGAGGTCGTGGTCACGTTCTTCGTGCCCGGCGTTATTTCAAGGTACCAGCAAATCCCAAATATCAAGTCCTCGTCCGGATAGCCTGCCTGCCCGTATACCACAACGTATGCGGTCTGCTTTCCGTAGTAGATCTCATAGCTCGGGAACCCGACCGTGATGTAGTACGGGTAGCCGGCGGAGGTATTTAGGTACTCCCAGTGTGGATCGACCCTAAGCGATTGGTCGTTGAACTTACCATTCAGAATTATTGGTACTGTTGTTGTATTGCCGTTGATCGTTATATTGAATATTAGATTAACGAAGCATTCTTCTAAATATCTCTCAGCCTCCTTGTACGTTGCAGTATATGCATATTCTATGACCATCACAATGTTAGTTACCGATACATTTACACACGTACTTGTTATCTCAACAGTAGTCGATGCAATGAATTCCTGACCTGCATATAATTCGCCCAAGTTTATTATTACTGGTTCCCAAGTTACTTCAGCCTTCTTAACCATTCCGGTCGTCTTCATGAACCATTTCCAGTTTTCCTGCCACGCGACTGCGGTTCCGGCAATGAAAATTAGAAGCACCAATAGCATTGCCAATCGTTTTCTCTTTAAGTTTACCACCTCCACTTATTTAAGAGTTGAAGCATATTTGGGAGATTTGCGATTACGAGGAAAACGACTGCGAATACTAGCACCGCCAAGATCGCCCTTATCTTTGGGGTGGCCGGAACTGCCACGAATACAATTGCGGCAACTATGAGCGACCAAATCAGGGCAAACTGAACTGCAAACATCTTCATTGCTGCTTCTTGCTGCTCGGGGGTTATTATGGCCTGAGGCGGTGGAGCTTCCTCCGAGGGAACCGTCCAGTCAATGATTATTGTTACCGAGCTTTCATGGAAGACCTTTATGTAGATCAAACTGTTATCCGGGTCGTAGTACCAGCAGTTTTCGGTACTCTTGGTATAAATGCTCCTCGTTGTCGGTAGTACGTTTTGACCGTTTATGTATAGGTTCACCGGCAAACCTAAGTAGCCTGCATATACCACGGTTTCAGTAATATTGCCGCTTGGAGCGCTCACGATAATTTCGAGCCTTCTCGTAACGTAGCTTCCGCTAATTGTTCCATTACAGCTAATCACGTATGCCGGAGGCAGATTGAACTCTATCCTTGTCGAGTTGTTTACCAAATTTGTTATGCTGAAGCTCAGATCGGCTTTCTTTGAGAATCTAGTGAAAGATACGGCCGTTCCGTTCACAGTAACTGACTCGGTGCCGCTGAACACTATGCTTCTGCTCGGCGATACGAACCAAACCGTCGCGTTGTGTTGAACTACGCCAGAAGGAGCCGAAAAGACTACGGTTTCTACGTGCTTGTAGACAACCTCCGCTCCTTGAACGGCCTCCTCGTTTTCGATGTTCCAGCTCTGCACATCTATTCTTAAGTCGTAGTTTACGGTTATTTGTATGCAATCTATGTGAAGCGCGAAGTCGGTATTCGTCGTGTCCGTGTAATTGTACTTGATCATCAAGGCATTGCTATGATCCTCGTCTATTAGATCCGAGAGCCCCGAGGTTAGTGTGGAGTTAAGTGAAGACCTGCTTGTGGCGTTGAGATCCCCAAGAGAAACCCAAGAGCCGTCGGTGAAGTTGTAAATGTACCATCTTGCTAGGGTGTTCATCGTCATCGAAGCATTAGCATATATGGTGATTGTTATCGACTTTACCCAAGATTCGTTGAGGATGTAGTGGTTATTCAGCGTCAAATTGAAGGTTCCGGCTGCCTTATAATTCGTCGTGTCGTTATAGGCATCGACTATGTAGGGATCGTAGTCGAGGGCGTAAACCTTGCTCAGAGGTGTCGTTGGATTGGGATCTGCCTGTAAAGTGTTATTCGCGTCCACGCTTAATGTTTGGTTTAGGTTGTTCGTACAGTACGGTTCCGTAAGCGTTGCGTTGTGTACAAAGGAAACGAAAGTCCACCCCAGTTGCGAACCGCTAGGCGTTCCGGACGGAATACCAGTAATTTTTAGGGCAATAACTCCGGGCGGCTGCAATGTTTGAGCTCCAACGTTTGTGCTGGGGAAAACGACTATGAACGAGAATAACATTATTGCCGAGAGAAATAAAGTCAGCGGAATCTTTCTTATCATTCGTCTCCACCTTCGAGATAAATTATATTCACGACATTTTTTAAATAGTTAACGTTCTCAAATCGGCACAGGGCATCGACTTCCGTGAAGTACCAAGAATGCAAGCGAGGTAAGAAAGAGGAGAAAACCTAGGACAAAGGTGAATATCGAAAGAGAGCTCGATAGGTAAGGCGAAAATACCCACGAGAAGATTATCATTACCACGGAAAGCAGGGCCATTACCACGAAGGTGTTACCGAACATGCACACACACTCGGTAACTTTGTTCTTGATCATGCAGCTTAGTGGTCTAGTAAAGATGATGAATGAAATTAGCACAAAAGCTAGCGCGATTATCATGAATAAGTTCATTCCAGTCATTGTTGCTACTCCTGTGAGTACAGAGGGAGCAATCGCTGGCGGTGGTGGCGGAGCCGCGGTAGGAATCACTACTATGAAGGTGTACGACGCGGGAGGAGTACTTATTCCTAGCGGGTCGACGACAAACGCGATTAGTGTATAAGTTTTGCCGGCTAATCCCGTGAACGTTAATTCTTCAGAAAAAAGTGAGGAATAACCAGACGGAACGTTTATGGTCTTGTTCTTTTCAGCTAAAATCTTGCTCTCATCGGTTATTCTGATTACCAAGATTACGTCCGGGGAGTACTTCGGGTTCCTGTTTGCCACTTCTATGTAGCATTTTACCATGCTGTTTTCACTTATCAGATAGGTGTTAACGCTCTTTATTATTACGTCATATGGACCGTAACCTTCAACATTAATTGTAAGCGTGGTCATGGCGTTTTTTGAATCCATAACTTCTAGGTATATTGCCCACAGTCCAGGTACACATTCTTCGTCACAAACTATTTCGAGTTTCCAATCTCCAACAGTATCTGTCGGGTCGGTTGGGGCATAACTACTACCGAGATGACCTGTTAAATCAACTTCGTACCAGCCTTCGCTCCAAGTCCAAACAAAAGTATAGTGATACTTTTTCGAGTTTGAATCACTTAGTGATGAAAACTGTCTATGATATGTAACAACCTTTACATATGAAAGATCCGCCAACGTATCTCCATCTTCGATTGTGAAGTTGAACCAAACATGCTTGTTGGGTCCAAAGAAACCATCCCAAGAATAGTCAACAATTTCAGGAGAATAGTTGACGGTTATCTCGCCGGGAACGTCCGCCTCAACAACGCTAAAAGAGGCTAACAAAAGAAAAACAAAAATTAATGTTAGGATTTTCGTTTTGGTTCCCGGCGAGATTTTAATCGCCTCAACACTTTTTTCTTGACTGCCAGTATTGCAAGCGGCACTAATACTATTACTGCGACGACAGTTAATATATCTATCCAAGTTGGATTCCTGCCATGTGGTTTCGGAACGTTGACATCAACCGTTGCTTCTGCAAACACAACTGTTCCAACGATCGCTTTGAGCTTTATTGTGTTTTTCCCGTATTTAGGTTCCAACACGATGGTGTAAGGGCCATACATACCAACTGGGAGGTCTCCTAGCGTGGCAATTAAACCGCTGTCAAGAGGCTCTCCATCGACATCCCTCTCGTAAACTAGGATCACGTTTTGAACGTGTTTGTACTCGTTCACAAAGTAGAATCTAACAACGATCTTCCCTTCGCTGAGGCCTGCATCGACACTTTGGAAATACATGAGTTTAATTAATACATCTAAACTTGTGTCGTTATTAACCTCGAAGGTCTCATCGTACCAGATTTTGCCTCCACGCATCACAACTACCCTATAGGTCCCTGGAATAACCTTTAGGCTAAGTATTCCCTTTTGTTCCGATAGCTGGTTCCAAGAGTCGTCGACCAAGACAAACAGCCTTATTAATGCGTCGCTTATTAGCGAACCTCCCGGATCAACAGCCCTAATAACTAGTGAATATGAAAGCCCCGATACATCGACCTTTACCGGTACAGCGTATGCTGGGAAAGCTATCGCGGACATGCCTCCTTCGCGCGAAACAGTCGCCACAGGAGCTGCATATATCTTGAAACTGTAAACATCCGGCACTAGTTCGGACGTTACGTTCAACCAGAATCGGAGGACGTATTCTCTGCCTGGCTTAAGTATTATCTGATTGGTTGAAAGGTGAACTTCGATCCCGTTAGGTGGATCGGCCGTAATGTTCACCATTAAAGTTTCATCGCCGATGTTTTTAAGTTTCATGTACAGATCTGAGCCATTGATTATCGTCCCGGGCGGCACCGGAAAATAGAACGCATGAGGATACGTTACTGCAAGTCCTACGTCGCAGAATGCAGGTTTCGGAATGACAAATAGGGTTAGAATTAGGATTGACAACAATACATACTTTTTGATTTTAATCAACCCCCGTTACGCCGATTGGACGACCTGTATGTATAGGGTCAATGTATACGTGCCCGAAGGCGTGCCCTCTGGAACCGTTTGGAACAAATAGGTGGCATAGGTATCTCCGGATTCCGATGTAATTGCAACATTTGTGTAAGGTTTCGTAACGCTTGGAGTCGGGTGGATCGCCCACGGATCGATGCCGGTCTCTGTAGCCTCTGTTGGGGAGGAATCGTCGTCGCCAATGAAGTAGTTCGTGTTCGTGATGTCTATTTCGTTCGCACCGCTAGTCCAGTTGCCGTCCGTGTAAAATCCTACGTCGTGGGCATCGTTTGCGATAATCGTGTAGTCGATGTCTCCGTCCGTTGGCGAAACTAGCGAGGCATTGTTAGTTCCCGGACTAACCGAGCCGAAGTCGAAGCTAGTATCCGTGAGGCTTATCTCGGCGTAGAAGTTCATGGTCTTTGTAATTGATAAGTCGTCAGATAGGTCTCCAGAACCCCAAGCAGTTGCGTTTATAACCCAGTTGGTGCTCGCATGTGCCACTTTGCTGGGCACAAATGCCAATGTCCACGTTCCCGATGTTTGGCTTTGGTCCGGATAGCTGCTGTCTGCCGTATCGACGCTCCAAAGCGTGCCTGTCGGTCCTACAAGACTCCATTCCTTAGTTGTGTTGTCCCACACGTAGGTCGCGTGGTAGTGAACGTCGTCCGCTCCGTCCCAAGTCGTTGTGGTGTTATCGTAGATGTAAACCGTGATGTTGATAATTGCCATCAATGTATTTGGGTGGTAGACCGTGATGTTGAGCCAGTATTCAGTGTACGGGTCCATTGCGGTAACTGCTGTCCAAGAAGTATCATACAGTTCGAGTGCTTGTACTGTGGGGGCTGCAACTCCGACATTTAGTGTCCCAGAAAGAGATTGCTCAGCGGCAGAAGCCTTTGGGATAGGCATTAGTAAAAACCCTAACACAAGTAGAGGTACGAGTACCGCTGCAAGTTTTCTCGACTCCATCTCTACGATCCTCCTACTTATTTTATTTCACCTCTTATAATTTAAAATTTTAGGCTTCAGATATTTGGACATAATACGCGCATACGTAATCTTTAGGCTTAGCCCCAAGCGGGACATTACATCTTAAATAAGTGTCGAATATAACTCCCTCTCCGGGCGGTTGATTGGTATAAATAACAACAGAAGATGTTGAGAGAGTAATATCATCGGCATCCCCAAACACATTATTTGTTGAAACAGTTATCCACCCATCAACTACCGGAACAGACGAATTACCAAAGACAGAGATATTGAAGAAAACATTTGCGGTCACATTGAACTGAATCGGATTTTCGGCGGCATCAGCATAGCTACCTGGACTAATGGTGCCAAAGTTACCTGAACCATCTATTATCGATATGCTCAAGTATACTGAAACGGAAGGCGGACTTGGATCGTATGCTTGACCATAGCCTACTCCGGCATCGGCATCGTAAGCTATTACTGTTACGTTCCATTGACCAGCTAGTGCTGAGCCAGCAAGTTTGAATGCAAGTCTAAACTTGCCAGGTAGTGCAGAAGCATTGTAACAGTCTGCAACCACTATGTGGCTTTGACCAGCAGCATCCGGTCCAACCTCAAACCATCCACTAGAATTCCAAACAAATGTGTAATGGTTTGTTTTATTATCTGGCGAAGTTTCGGAGACTGACGTTGCCCACAGAATAAATGTCACATTTGCAAGGTCGGTTATTCCCTGTTCATCGCTAATGTTTGCATAAACGAAATATTCAGTATATGGGTCAATCGTTGAAACCGATACATTCGACGTATCGGTTACATCTACGTCCGATACGCTTGGAGGTGTATCAGCTATGACTTCTTCTAGGTTTATCGCCAAGTAATCTATTGAGAGTTTGTCGGCTCCAGCCTGATCGGTCGACGTGTAAAACTTAACTATCATGTGACCGGTACTGTTAACGTTGTCTGTTGGGTTTTCCGTGGTGAAGTTCGTCCAAGTGTTCACGGTCGTTGTTATGTTCCCCAAGTCGGTCCAAGAGGAAGTTGAGAAATTGTAGATCGCAACGTGCACGTACTCGCCGGATGTAAAACCGTAAACGGTGACATTTAATTCCACAACATAGTCCGGGTCGGCGGAGGTTTGAAAGTAGTAGCGTACATCAAAGATATATCCAGCGACGTATGCAAGTTCTACGCCTGCATCGTCCCAGTACACTTCGTTTGTAGGTTTTTTAGCGTTTAACGGTGCCGCCTTGGTTTGAGCGTAGAGCTTCAACGTGTATGTTCCTGTTTGGTCGAAATAGTCTGATGCATCGACCGAAACATAAATCCAACCTGTGTCCACAACATCGGTGTACGTTGAACTTACATGTAAAGCGTATTCCGAGCCATTAGGTAAAATCAATCTTATTTCAACATGATAATCCGTGTCATCATCACAAACAATGCGATAACCGGCGTAGACTTTAGCGGAGTCTGGAACCGAGGTAATGGTAAAGCTGTAGTTTATCCATTGTTCGCTGGTTGGATTTGCGGTCGCCGCCGTGTCGTCGTGAACCATGTAGTAGCATCCTGGGTCTGTTCTTCCACCTGTCGAGCTCCACGAGCCGCTCGCCACTCCACTTGGGTCATTCTCGCCGTAAGTCCACCCCGACGCGTCTGAGGTGAAGTTCTCGTTCTGCACGGGGTATTGATACGACAATTGTTCTGCCTCCGTTATGTTCTGGAAAACGTTGTCTACCGTGTGGGTGTCGGTGTACGTCCCGCTCACGACTCCGTTTATAACTTCCGGGTCGCTTATTGTCGTCTCCGTGTAGATCGTAGGTGACGATATACTGAACCTCACGACGATGCTGTAACGTATGCAGAATATTGCGATAATCAGCATCGTGACTACTATTGTTGTTTTTAGTTTCCTCATGCCTGCACCACCCTAACATATAGTATTAACGTATATGTCCCTTCCGCTGTCCCGCTTGGAACCGTTTGGAACAAATAGATTGTGTATGAATCGCCGTTTATATCATCTTGAGTTGCTGGAACACTATAGTACGGTGTTGTGATGTATGGTGTTGGGTGAATTACAAACTCTGCAATAGAGCCTCCCTCTGTTGTATCTGTTGGATCGCTGTCGTCATCACCTATAAAGTAATTTGTATTAGTAATATCGATTTCGTTTCCATCGCTCGTCCAATTGCCATTTGTAAAGAAGCTTACATTATACGGGGCGTTACAAATAACAGAAAACTCTATGTTTCCATCTGCTGGGCTGGTTAATGACCCATTGTTTGTGCCAACAGTAAGGGAAAATTCAAACGACGTATCAACAAGGCTTATCTCTGAGTAGAAGTTTACTGTCTTCGTGACTTCCAATGTATCGGATAAATCTTGTACACCCCATGCTGTAACATTTATATGCCAAGTTCCCATAAGGGCGATTTTACTCATCCTAAATGCCAAAGTGAAAGTGCCTGTGTTTTTAGATTGGTCTGGAACAGAACAATTTGCTGCAATAACACTCCAAGTAGTGTCGGTTGGACCAATTAAACTATACTGTTTCGTGGTATTGTCCCATACAAATGTTGCATGCGTATTCGGATCATCCAACGAATCCCAGCTATAGCCATCAGCATACATATAGATTGTAATATTCTTTAGCGAATACAATGTGCCATTATGTCTTATAGTCATGTTTAACCAGTACTCAACATATGGATCTATAGAGATCTGTTCGGCCCAGCTAGTATTATATAGATTGATCGTCAAGACTTCTGGTGCAACGTATCCAAGATTTAGCGTGCCTGGGATAGATGTATTGACCGTTGGGATTATTATCGTTGTTACAGGATCTTTCAACCTCACTAAGTGTCTTTGTGTTTTATCTGTTATGTTTATTTCTTTTCCATCGTGATCTGTTGCTTTGGTTTCGGCGAAAATGTAGATTTTCCCATTTATTTCTATTGGAGTTGAATATTGAAGCCCCCCCATTGTTAATGATCCGTATGGACCAAGATCTATAATTGTTTCATTTACTGTTTCGTAGCTTTTAAAGTCTTTAGTCCTAGAGAGCTGAGGTACTAATGGTATTTCCCCTCTTAGATCATCATTACTATACTTTGTATGGTGCACTATATAGTAGTATTCGTCGGATGCCTTCGTAAAACTTACACAATACCAGCCAGATGGAAAAACCGCCACGGAAGAACTGAAATCTATGTAATCGCTGCTTTTGTTGAGATAATGAGTCTCTGAGCCACTAAAGTAGCCGTATGCTAACAGTAAAGTGCCGTTGTCAAGTAGATACGGATGTGGATATTTTGTGCCTATAGGTGTTAGTTGGGTCGAAACAACAGTCCAAGTGTCACCATTGTCATTCGATTTTATAAGTACCACTCGCCAACCCGTGGCATCGGTGTCCGCCGCCACGTAACACAGCCATGTTCCATTTGGCAATATAATTAGACCTGCTCTTTCCATTTTGTCCCAACCCATTTCTGTGCGGTTAAATAACTGTTTAACAAAAACCCATGTTTCTCCTTTGTCATTGGACTTGTACAAGTCTATCACTTCTCCGGTACCGTCTTCATCAGTATCAATCCCCGTACTATTAGGAGATTTAAACTCCCCATGCCATCTGACAGTCATTAGCCACGTTCCATTTGACATTTGAAAGATGTATGGTGCACCAACCCAGTCATACCATGTATCGAGGCTTGGGTTGTGATGAGCTGACGATAAGTAAACAACCGGTGAGGAGTATGTTACTTCTGATGTCTCCCATGTTATTGAGAAATCATCAAGAATAACCGATCCAAGTTGATAATCTCCACCATGGAAGCCAAAGCCCTGTGCAGAAGCATTAAATTCCTGCGGGATACTTATATATGATGTGTTTACAAGAAGATGCCCAGTTGAATTATAGAGTCTTGCTTGTGTTTTGTTATCTGTTGTCCATACGGCTTCAAGC
>Ga0164311_10001042_pt1 | contig 13172 bp, 10 predicted proteins | sample GuaBasSedimGuay2_FD_121796 | JGI IMG/M metagenome (GOLD analysis project Ga0164311, IMG submission 121796) | Subseafloor sediment microbial communities from Guaymas Basin, Gulf of California, Mexico - Guay2, Core 4569-9, 9-12 cm | ecosystem: Environmental > Aquatic > Marine > Hydrothermal vents...
CGCCACACTGCCAGCGCAAAGAACAGCGCGCCGTAAGCCAGCAAGATACCGGCCGGCAGCAGCACCGATTCCAGGCCCAGGCCGCGAATGATAATGTTCTCGAAACCATCCATCGCCCAGGCGAGCGGCGTGAAATGTCCAATGGTCTGGAACGTCTCGCCGGTGAACTCTAGCGGTATCCAGGCGCCGCTCAGAGCCGAGAGGAGGAGCATGGGAATCAAAGAGAATATGATAACCTGTTCCTCCGTCTTGGCGATGACGCTGATGAGCAAGCCCAGGCTGGCCGCCCACAACGCCAGCGTCACCATCAGCAGCAGCAAGGCCAGCGGCTCTCGCATATAGTCCACGCCAAGCGCGACCTGTCCAAAACCGACCAGCAGCGCGAGTTGCAAAAAGATCATCACAAACATTGCCAGGAAATGGCCCAGGATGATACCGGCGCGGGAGATGGCGGTCGTCAACAAACGCTGCAACGCTCTGGACTTGCGCTCCAGCACCAAAATCTCCCCTGCGCCCATCAGGCCAGCCATGGCAAACTGGATCATCATCCCCGACGAGGAATGGGCATAGTTGTTCGTTCCGTACACCGCTTCCGCGTCATTGGCGGCGATGCTCCCCGATTGCGTCACGGTCACTGTTAGCGGCGGTTGCTTCCAGGCCTCGACGGCGCGGTCTACCGCTTCCACCAAGAAGGTCAGTTGGACCTCGTCAGACTGCGTAGAGACCCAGGCGCCGAGGCGGGCGGACTTTACCGCTCCCAGGAGGCGTGTCACGGCTGTCTGAATGCCCTGTTGAGCAGACATCCCGCCCGGCGACGATTGGTCAACGATGACCGTCAGGGGAACTTGGCCGCCGGCGAGTACCTGCTCGCTGTAGCCGGCGGGGACAATGACCGCCGCGATCAGATCATCGTCGCCCACTTTTTGCTCCACGGCGGCAATTTCCCCGCTCAATATGACCGGGCGCACCGAGTCCGACGCATCCAGTAACTCGATCAAGTAGAGGCCGAGGGCGTTGCCGCCGTCGTGGTCGAGAATTCCCACCGGCAAGCGGGGATCGTCCCCGCCGCCCGATCCGCTAAAGACAAAGCCAAAGAGCAGGGTAAAGAGAATGGGCATTACGACCAGAAAGAAGGCCGCCTTCCAATCGCGGATGAGTTGAGTCAGGTCTTTGAGGGCTAAATCAAGTATGCGCATATCATTTATTCCTCGTTAAGCAAACCGTTTCTTGAACTTTAGCACGCCAATCACAAAGAATCCAACACCCAAAGCCAGCGTCACGGCGACGGGAAAAAGCACGTCGCTCAAGCCACCGCCTTCCAGGAGCAGCCGCCAGGCAAGCACGCCCCATCCCTGGGGCACGATGAGGGAGACGGTATCCATCGGGCCGGACGCGCCGCCGGTGAACACGCTGCTCATACCGATCATACCGGCCACCGTCATCACGCCGCCGTAGACGATGCCGGTCTGCCTGGTATCCTTGAGCAGGGAGGTGATAAAGATGCCAAAGCTGGCCGCCACGACGACCAGACCCAGCGTCGCCAGCGCCACGGGCAAGGGATCGCCCCAGGCAATCTCGAAAAAGAGAGAGGAGACTGCCAGCAACACCACCACTTGGAAAACGAGCAGGACAAAGATCGAGATGAACTTGCCCCCCAGGATCGTTGACTGCGGGGTAGGCGTGGTAAAGAGCCGGGATAGCGTGCCATCTTCCTCCTCCTGAAGGATAGATTGGGCCGACGCCGCGCCGGTAAAGAAGACGTAAAAGACCATCATCCCCGCCATGACCAGGGCGACCATTGAGACTGCGCCGCCGGCCGGCTTGTCGTCGCCCGACGGGGAGCGAAATTCAATCAAAGAGTTCGCGCCAGCTTCCTTTTTCAGCTCAATCGCCCAGTGAGCGTAGCGCGACGAGACGTCTTGCAGCGTCTCTTCCGTCGCCGCGGCCCCCTGTTCAGCGATCAGGTCGTAGGCGAGGCCAGCCGTGATTTTGGATCCGGCGAACGTGTCCACGAACGAACTGACGATATCCCCGACGATGGCCGGCCCCAGCATCAGGGTCGGATCCTGGTACAACTCGATAGAGGCGCGTCCGTCGGGGTCGAACACGGCGGCGGTGAAACCGGCCGGAACGATCACGGCCACATCCGCCTCCTGGTTATCAACGGCGGCGCGCGCGCTCTCTATGTCCAGCGACGGCGTCACCTGCAACAGATCAGCCAATTCTTCCGAGTCGAGGAGCTGAAACAGCATCTCCCCGGCCGAAAAGTGCCCGTACTCTGGGCCAGTCTCGTCCAGGCTCGCGAACTGGATTCGCACTTGAGGCACGCCGCCATCATCGCCCAACCCACCAAAGGCAAAGTGGAAAATCCCGGCCATGAGCAGCGGGAAAACAAGCCCGAACGCCAGGAAAAACGTGTTGCGTAAGGCGCGAAGCAGGTCTTTGAGCGCGATGTCGAATACTTTCATCATCATCTCCCAAGCTCGTGAAACGTCAAATGATCAGTCGCGCAGCGCGCGGCCGGTGAGGTGCAAGAAGACCGCCTCCAGGTTTGGCTCCTGGATCTCGACCGATGTGATGCGCGCACCTTCTCGGCTGGCCGACTCGAACAGGCGCGGCAGAACGACGTTGCTATCGTCCACCAGCAGTGTGATCTTTCCGTTCTCGGCCGTGATCTGATGCACTCCCTTCGCCGCCTGCCACTGGGCCATCACTCGCTCGGACTCGGTGTTGATGACCAGGTCAATCCGATCCAACTCGCCCACAAGCTCGACCAGTTCGTCGTGCGTGCCGCTGGCGATTATCTTGCCGTGGTCCATAATGGCGATGTGGTCGGAAAGCTCCTGCGCCTCCTCCATGTAGTGGGTGGTGTAGAGCACGGCCATCCCCCGCTGGTTGAGTTCCTTGATGCTGTCCAGGATGTTGCGCCGGGTCTGGGGGTCAATGCCCACCGTCGGCTCATCCAGGATGAGCACCCGCGGGCGGTGCAGCAGCGCGATGCCGATATTGAGCCGCCGCTTCATACCGCCGGAGAATTTGGAGACGCGCCCCTTTTGCCGCTCAGTCAGGCCGATGACCTCAATCACCTCGTCCACCCGCTGCTTGAGCGCGGCCCCGCGCAGGCCGTACATCTTGCCCCAAAAGTTGAGGTTCTCGCGGGCCGAGAGGTCCTCGTAGAGCGCGATCTCTTGCGGCACGACGCCAATGGCCGCCTTGACCGCCATCTGCTCACTCTTGATGGAATGGCCCATCACCCGCGCGTCCCCCTGAACCGGCTCTAGCAGGCAGGAGAGCATCGAGATAATCGTGCTCTTGCCCGCGCCGTTTGGGCCCAGCAGGCTGAATATCTCGCCCGCGCACACGTCAAAGCTGACACCTTGCACGGCGCGGATGTCGCCAAAGTTTTTGTGCAAGTCCTGCGCTTGAATCGCCTTGTCATTCATTTACTTTATCCCCCTGATATTTCCTGGACAATCTCAAACCGTTGCAGTGTACCATAAATCCAGCACCGCACAAGACCCTCAAGGTTTCAGTGCTGTATAACCACCGGCGTCCCGACCTCGGCCCATTGATAGAGCAAGCGGGCCTGCTCCACACCCAGGATGATGCAGCCAAAAGAGACCGGCGTGCCCAGGTATCCGGCCCACAACCGCTGACCGTTAGCCGAGATGGGCAGCGCGTGGATGCCGTTCTCCAGCCCGCCCGCCCAGTAGATGCCCAGCCAATGCGGCATTTGCAGACCCCAGGTGGAGGCGTAGGCATTGGGGATTTTATCCAGCACGCGGAATGTGCCCGCGCTCGTGCCCGCGCCAGGCTTGCCGGTCGAGGCGACGAAGGAGTAGACCAGCGCGTTTCCCTGATAAGCGTAAAGATGTTGCTCAGAAAGATCAATCAGGATGCGCTTGCCGCCGCCGGTGGGCGCAGCGGTCGGCGCCAGGCTACCGGACTTGGGGACTATGATCACCTGGCCGGGCAAAATCAACGCAGGGTTAGCGATGTTGTTGATCTGCGCCAACGTCCACAGCGCGACGCCGTACCGCTGGGCAATGACCGAGAGCGTCTCGCCCCGCCGCACGGTGTGAGTGGTAGAGGCGTGTTGGGGCTGGTAGGCCAGCGAGGGAGTCGTCGCGCTGCCGGGGATGACCAATCGCTGCCCGGCTACGACGTGACCGGGGTTGTAGATAGAGTTCAGCGCGGCCAGCGCCTGCACCGTGGTCCCGTAGCGCAGCGCGATGCGGAACAAGTTCTCGCCCGCCTGGACGACGTGCGTGGCTCCCGCGGGCACGGGCGACGCACCGGTCACACTGTTAGAAGTGGGAATCGTCAACCGCTGCCCGGCATAGATGCGGGTGGGGTCGGTGATGCCGTTGGCCACGCAGATACCGTCCACAGAGACGCCGTACCGCCGGGCGATGCTGAACAGCGTCTCGCCCCACCCCACGACGTGGGTCACGCCGCTCTGGTCGAGTTCCGCCGCGCGCGCGGGGACCGGCGGCAACAACGTCGCCGCCAGCAGCGCGCCCATCAATGCCAGTAAGAGCAATCTACGCATCTTTATTCCCTCGCGCTCGCCACCACCGCCTGCCCCAGCGAGATTCCTCCGTCGTTGGGCGGCGTCAGGTGATGGGTGTAAACGGTGAATCCGGCCTCCCGCAAGAGCGATACACTCTTTCCCAGCAGCGCCACGTTCTGAAAGACGCCGCCGGAGAGAGCTACCTCGTCCAACCCGCTCTCCTCCCGCAGCCGCAGGCAGACGTCGCGCATCATGCGCGCCAGTCCGTTGTGGAAGCGCGCCGCGATCACGCCCGCCGGCGTCCCCGCCCGCGCGTCGGCGACGACGGCGCGGATACAGGGGGCGGGGTCAATGCGTAATGCGTAAGAAGCAAGTTCGAACGGGTATGCGCCGGTTTCGTCGGGCAGAACCAGGTTTTCAAGTTCGATAGCCGCCTGAGCCTCATAGTTGACCTCTTGCCGCACGCCGGCCAGAGCAGAGACGGCGTCAAAGAGACGGCCCACGCTGGACGTAGGGACGGTGTTCAATTCGCGCTCCAACTGGCGGGCCAGCACCGCCCGTTCGATAGAAGAAGCGGCCGCCACTGGGGACAAGTCCTCCTCCCACTCCACGCCCGCCGCCCACAGGTGGGCCAGCGCGATGCGGTAGGGCCTGCGGATGGCCGCGTCGCCGCCGGGCAGGGGCACGTACTTGAGATGAGCCGCGCGCCGGAAGGAAGCATAGTCAGCGATCAGGAACTCGCCGCCCCAGATCGCCCCGTCGACGCCATAGCCGGTACCGTCGAAAGCCACGCCGATGACGGGCCGCTCACCGGTCAGCCCGTTCTCGGCCATACAGGAGGCAATGTGAGCGTGATGGTGCTGAACTGCCACTTGCCGCTTGCCACTTGCAACTTGCTCTCTGGCGTATCGCGTCGTGAGGTAGCCGGGGTGCATATCGTGGGCGATGATTTCCGGCTTGATGCGGAAGGTGCGTTGCAGTTGCTCCACCATCCGCTCGAAGGAACGCAACGTCTCGTAATTCTCCATATCGCCGATGTGCTGGCTGAGGAAAGCGTACCTTTCGCGGGTGAGGCAAAAGGTGTTCTTTAGCTCTCCGCCCACCGCCAGCACCTGCCGCGCGGGGAAGGGGAGATGAACCGGATAGGGAGCGTACCCCCGCGAGCGACGCGCTGGCAGTTCCGCCCCGGCAAAGATTCGCGTGACGCTGTCATCGCAGCGGGCGTGGATGTCCCTATCGTGCAGGAGAAAGCCGTCCGCCAGGCCGCTCAATCGCGCCAGCGCCTCGTCGTTACCGGTGGCGATAGGCTCCTCCGAGAGGTTGCCAGAGGTCATCACCAGGGCAAGGGGGAAATCACCTGTTAGCTCTAACAGCAGGTAGTGAAGCGGGGTATAGGATAGCATTACTCCCAGGTAGCGATTGCCAGGTGCGACGAGAGGCGAGATAAAGCTCTCGGCTCGCTCGCGCAGCAAGACGATGGGTCGCTCGCGGGAAGCGAGAAGCGCCCGCTCATCCTCATTGACGTAGCAGAACCGCTCAATCATCTCACAATCGAAAGCCATCAGCGCAAAAGGCTTGTCCACCCGGCCCTTCCGCTCACGCAGCAGGGCCACTGACTTATCGTTAGTCGCATCGCAGGCCAAATGAAAACCGCCCAGCCCTTTGATAGCGACCACTCCACCCTCAACCAACATCTTTCGCACAGCCAGAACCGCCTCGTCACCACGCAAAACTTGCGACTCGCCCACTTGCAACCAAACCTGCGGGCCACAGACCGGACAGGCATTGGGCTGAGCGTGGAAGCGGCGATTGGTCGGGTCGTCGTACTCGGCCTGACAAGCGGGGCACATCTCGAAGGGCGACATCGTCGTCTTGGGCCGGTCATAGGGAATGTCTTGGATGATGGTAAAGCGCGGACCGCAGTTGGTGCAGTTGATGAAAGGGTAACGATAGCGCCGGTCATCGGGATCAAAAAGCTCGCGCAGGCAATCGTCGCAGACGGAAATATCTGGCGAGATAGGCTGGAACTCGCCGGGACGGCCCTCCGAGTGGCGAATGATGAATTGGGGGTTGGGTCTCCTGCTCCGCAGGAGCAGACGGATTGGGTCTCCTGCTCCGCAGGAGCAGACGGATTGGGTCTCCTGCTCCGCAGGAGCAGACGGATTGGGGATGTCAGTAACAGTGATCTGCTCAATGCGAGATATAGGAGGCGCTTCCGATTGCAGCCGCTCGACGAATTGATCGAGTGCGATGGTTGAGCCAACCGCCTCAATCTCCACGCCGGAGGAACTGTTCAGCACCCAACCGGAGAGACCCAGTCCGGTAGCCAGGTTGTAGACAAAGGGGCGGAATCCAACTCCCTGGACGACACCAGTGATGTGAACGTAACGAGCGGAAAGGAGTTGTGAGTCTGCCATAACGTTGCTATTTTAACACCGACTATACTCACTGTCCAGTGAATTTCAAGCCCAATAGCTCAATAAATCCAATTTGACTTTTCTGTGTAAGGATGGTAAACTAATCACACTGTAGGGCAAAGTAGGCTTTGACTGTACAAAATGACCGTCCAGGCTTGCGGAGGCTGGGCGGCTTTTTTGTTTCCAATGTCCGCTTTGTCAAAGAAAAACATGAGATTTCATAAGGGAGTAAAGAAAGTGAACGAAAGAGAGATCGGAACCGTAAAGTGGTTTAGCGACGCCAAGGGATATGGCTTCATCCAGCGTGACGGAGGAGATGATGTATTCGTACACTACTCAGCCATCACAGGAGGTGGGTTTCGCACGCTACAGGAGGGCCAGCGAGTCGAGTTCTCCGTCAAGCAGGGACCCAAGGGATTGCAAGCCGACGACGTGCAGGCCGTATAGTAATATGCCACAGCAGGAGGAGAGAGAAGTATGAACAAGCGATTGTACGTCGGTAATCTGAATTATCAGACCACCGAAGCCACCCTATCTGATCTCTTCGGAGAGATAGGAAAAGTCGCGTCCGTGAATCTCGTCACAGACCGTATGACGGGCCGTTCCAGAGGTTTTGCCTTTGTCGAGATGGAAGAAGAGAGCGACGCTCAAAAAGCCATCACCGAACTCGACGGCAAGTCCGTGGACGAGCGAGACCTCAAAGTGGCAGAAGCGCGCCCCAAACGATCCCGAAAGCAGGATTTCCGGGGCGGAGGTGACCGCGGCCACTACTAAAGCCGCCCATCCTGGTCAGCTAGTCAAAGCTAGACAAAATAGACAACCGCACGGCTCCTCCGCAGGCCGTGCGGTTGTTTGTAGTTCAGCCCCACAATACCCCGTTTGCCTCTCATCCCCAAACGTGATACAATCAACCCATTATGGTCAAACCACTCACCCGCGCACCCGCCCACCGCCAACTCTGGAGCGGGTTATGCAGCAACGATCCCGCCGCCGAGATCGGAATTATGGGCGTACCGTTCGACAACGCCACCAGCTTTCGTAAAGGGGCCGCCCGCGCCCCGGCCAGAATCCGCGAGATTACGCCCCACGTCTCCGCCTCCACCGAGGAGAGATACCGCCTCGAACGTTTGCGCATCCGAGATTACGGCGACGTGAGCGGCGACCTCAACTGGGAGCGCTACTTTGCGACGGTGGAGGCCCAGGCGATACAAACATTGCGCCATCCGCTCGCCATCTTCCTGGGGGGCGACCATTCCGTCACCATCCCGCTGACGGCCGCCTTTAGCCAGGCGGTGCCCGGTTCGTTCGGCGTCGTCCACTTTGACGCCCACCTTGACCTGGCCAACGAATACGAGGGCCATTCCTGGTCCCACGCCTGCACCGAGCGGCGCGTGCTGGAACTGCCCAACATTGAACCGCGCCACCTGGCCTTTGTCGGCATCCGCTCCTGGATGGAGGACGAACTGGCGTTTCTGGACGCTCACCCCGAGATCGGCGTTCACACCGCCCGCGACGTTTACCGCCGGGGGATAGGAGCCGTGGCCGAGGAAGTGGTGATCCAATTGCAAGAGGTGGACGCGATATACTTTACGCTGGACATTGACGGCCTGGACCCAGCCTACGCTCCCGGCACCGGCACGCCAGAGGCGGGCGGCCTCTCCACCCGCGAGTTGTTGGAATTAATGCGCGCCGTCTTTGCCCGGCTGCCCGTCCGCGCGCTGGATATCGTGGAGGTCGCCCCTCCGCTTGATTGCAACGACGCTACGTCGTTCGCGGCAATCAGGGTGATCTATGAGGTCTTTGGATGGGTGCAAGAAAAGATGGTCGCGCCAATTCGGCCAATCAACTAACACATCACAACCAAGAGGAAAAATATGAAAACCAAGCTGAAAGAGCTGAAAACCCGCCTCACCGAGATCAACGACCTAGAATCCGCCGCCGCGCTGTTGGATTGGGATCAAAACACCTACATGCCGCCCGGCGGCGCGCCGGCGCGCGCGCGGCAGACCGCCACACTGGAACGATTGGCCCACGAAAAGTTCACCGATGCCGGCATAGGCAAGCTGCTGGACGATCTGCGCCCCTACGAGGAGAGCGCGCCCTACGACTCTGACGAGGCCAGTCTCATCCGCGTCACGCGGCGCGACTATGAGCGGGCGATAAAGGTTCCCCCGGCGTTCGTGGCCGAGTTCTCCGACCACCGCTCCGCCTCGTTCCAGGCCTGGGCCGAGGCGCGTCCGGCGAATGACTTTGCCAAAGTGCGGCCCTATCTCGAAAAGACGCTTGATCTGAGCCGACGGCTGGCAAACTTTTTTCCAGGCTACGAGCACATCGCCGACCCCTTGATTGATTACGCCGACTATGGTATGAAAGCCTCGACCGTGCGCGCCACATTTGCGGAACTGCGCGAGCAACTTGTGCCCATCGTGCAAGCGATCACGGCCCAGCCGCCGGCGGACGATGCTTGCCTGCGCCAGACCTTCCCAGAAGCGCAGCAGTGGGCGTTTGGGCTGGAGGTTGTCAAACGCTTGGGCTACGATTTTGAGCGCGGGCGGCAGGACAAGGCCCCTCACCCGTTCACAACCGAGTTCTCCATCGGCGATGTGCGCATCACGACCCGCGTCAAGGAGAACAACTTGGGCGAAGCGCTGTTCGGCACGATGCACGAATCCGGCCACGGGATGTACGAGCAGGGCGTCCGCACAGACCTTGAGGGCACGCCGCTGGCCGGCGGGACGTCATCGGGCGTCCACGAGAGCCAATCCCGCTTGTGGGAAAACGTCGTTGGGCGCAGTCGGGGTTTTTGGCGTTTCTTCTACCCCAGATTGCAAGATATCTTTCCCGACCAACTAGAGGATGTGGAGTTGGAGACGTTCTACCGCGCCATCAACAAAGTCGAGCGTTCACTGATACGTACGGACGCCGACGAGGTCACTTACAACCTCCACATCCTGCTGCGCTTTGACTTTGAACTGCGTCTGCTGGAAGGCGATCTGACCGTGCGCGATCTGCCCGATGCCTGGCGCGAGCGCTTTAGCGCCGACATGGGCATCATCCCGCCGGACGACCGTGACGGCGTGCTGCAAGACATACACTGGTACGCCGGTGGTATCGGCGGGGCGTTCCAGGGGTACACACTGGGCAACATCTTGAGCGCACAGTTCTTTGAGCAGGCCACGCAGGCCCATCCCGAAATCGAGAGCGAGATCGAGGCAGGCAAATTCAGCACGCTGCACAACTGGCTCAAGGAGAGCATCTACCAACACGGGCGCAAATACACGCCGTCCGAACTGGTCGAGCGCGTCACTGGCGGCCCGTTGAACATTGAACCGTACATCCGCTACCTCTGTGATAAGTACGGGGAGTTGTACGGGTTATAAGTGTGCAAGTGAGCAGGTATGGAGCAAATAATGCGCAAACAACCCAACTCTCGAATGTGCTTTCTCTGCGGGCGGCAGAACCCGGTCGGGCTAAAGCTGACCTTTTACGAGGATCACGAGGCCGAACAGGTGCGGGTCGAGTTCAGCGTGCCGGAGGAGTATCAGGGCTATCCGGGCGTCGTTCACGGCGGCATCGTCGCCGCCATCCTGGACGAGACCTCCGGACGGGCCGTGATGCTGGGTAATTCTGACGATAACCTGATGGCTACGCTGCGCCTCACCATCCGCTATCGCCGTCCGACCCCCACTGAGACCCCACTGACGGCCATTGGCTGGGTGGAGCGAATGAGCGGCGTGGGCGCGCGGGTGGCCGGCGAGATCCGCCTGCCCGATGGCGTCGTCACCGCCGAGTGCGAGGCCACCGTGGGCAACGTGCCGGACGAGTTCCGCACCGCTTGGAAGAATGAGGAACAATACTGGAAGGTGTACGAGGAATAGGTTTGCAAGTGCGCAGGTGGCAAGTTTGCAAGTGAGTGGGGGATATGGCGTACCAGATTTCCCGGACGGTGGAGGGTGGAATCGAGCGCATCGTCTACACGCCGGAAACGGGGCGATTTCAGACGCCCATCTTGATGCAGCATGGTATGTTTCACGGGGCGTGGTGCTGGAGGTATTGGCAAGAGCTTTTCGCCGGGTGGGGATGGGAGACTCACGCCTTTAGCCTGCCGGGGCACGGCGCGGCGACCACGCGGCGTCCGATCCGCTGGTGTACGCTTGGTTATTATCTCGGCTTTCTCAAAGCGGAGGTCGAGCGGCTGCCGCGCCAGCCCGTCCTGATGGGGCACAGCATGGGGGGCGCGCTGACCCAATGGTATCTCAAGCACGCGGGCCGCTTGCCCGCCGCGGTGCTGGTCGCACCGTGGACGTCACACAACATGCTGTGGTCGGTGCTGAAATTCGCCGCTCTCGACCCGGCGGGGTTCCTGTTGAGCACGGCCACGCTGACGACCACACCGATAGTGCGCAATCCGCGCCGCGCAGCCGCGATGTTCATCACTGAGGGCGCGCTCGTCTCGCCGGAGGAACTGCACGCCAACCTGGGGCCGGAATCTCTGTGGGTGTTGCTACAATATAATCCGCTGCTCTGGTCGCCCGCAAAGCACGCACAGACGCCCATGCTGTGGCTGGCGGGCGGCGCTGACGCCGTCATCAGCGAGCGGGAACAACGACGCTCGGCCGCGCACTATGGCGCCGAGTACATCATCGTCGAACGCGAGGGGCACAACCTGATGATGGAGCGCAGCTACCGCCAGACGGCGCAGACGATCCACGATTGGCTGGTCGAGCAGGGAATCAAGTAGCCGTCCAACCAGATTTGCCGAACCGCGCCGTCGTAAACAGACGGCGCTGGGAAATCAACCGAGCACCGCCTGTTTACGAGTGCGGCGAGTGTCAAGTCGAAATTTATTGGTGATTACCCACATGTCCAAATGTGACTGCATTGACTCTGTTTTCTTTCACCGCAGAGACCGCAAAACACGCAGAGAGGACCTTTTTGACCATCTCTGCGACCTCTGCGCGCTCGGCGGTGAGATGTGGGTAATCACCAAGAAATTTACCCCTAAAAATCCACAACCTATCTGTAACACAATCGTAACTTGGCCAAAAACTTAATGTGCTAAACTAATCCTGCACAACACTTGCAAGAACTTTTAACTTGCACATCGCCGCAATCCCCCTTGAGAAAATAAAATAATGCCCAAACCAAGCAAAATCCTGATAGTGGATGACGACCAAGAGATATGCAATCTGTTGTCCCAGGCCCTCTCTCCTCTGGAATATGAAATCACGTGTGTCCAAGACGTCTCCCAGGCGCTAGGCCAAATCAAGCAGGATCAATTCAGCGTCGTGCTCCTCGACCTAATGCTGCCCGGCCCCGACGGCACAGACGTCCTCAAGCACATCCACAAGCAGCAAACCAAGCCGGAAGTCATCATGCTCACCGCCCATAGCTCGCTAGAGACCGCTGTCGAGGCGCTGCGACTGGGCGCCTACGACTATCTCACCAAACCTTTCCGCATCAACACCGTCAGGTCCGCAGTCAGACGAGCCGTGGATAAACGCCGTCTGGAAACAAAGCTGACCACCATCTATAACCTGAGCCACGAGATAGCCCTGGCACAGAACGTAGATCAAGCAATCCAAGCAGTACTAGACGCCACATCGGGGGTGTTAGAGTTCGAAAGTTGCGGTATCTGGTTGATTGACCAAGAAAAAGATGAACTGCGCCGCCATGCGGCGCGCGGTTCGGAGCGGGAAGCGACGTTCAGACTGCCCTTGAGCGACGAGAAGGGAATCACCGTAGCGGTAGTGCGCAGCGGGGAACCGCTCTACGTACCCAATGTGAAAGATGATCCCAGGTACGTAGCGGTGAGGGCGTCAACCCGGTCAGAGTTGGCCGCGCCGCTGAAGGTGAAGGGGCGCGTGATCGGAGTGCTGAACGCCGAGAGCGTCGAGTTGGACGGCTTTGACGAGAGCGACCTGAAACTTCTCTCCACTCTGGCTGCCCAGGGAGCGGCAGCGATCGAGAACGCGCGGCTGTACGAACAAGCGCAACAGGAGATTAAAGAACGCAGGCAGGTAGAAGAAGATATCAAGCAACACAATGCCCAGCTAACCGCTCTGAACGAGATTGGCCAAGCCATCAACGCCACTCTGGATCTGCAAGAGACGCTGACGCTCATCGCCGACCTCAGCATCCAGTTATTAGATGTGGAGGCGACCTCGGTGCTGCTCTACGACAAAGCCGACGACGACTTGCAATTCGCGGCCGCCTCCGGCTTGGGCGCGAACCTGGTGATA
>Ga0164311_10001044_pt1 | contig 13163 bp, 13 predicted proteins | sample GuaBasSedimGuay2_FD_121796 | JGI IMG/M metagenome (GOLD analysis project Ga0164311, IMG submission 121796) | Subseafloor sediment microbial communities from Guaymas Basin, Gulf of California, Mexico - Guay2, Core 4569-9, 9-12 cm | ecosystem: Environmental > Aquatic > Marine > Hydrothermal vents...
CGGAGCTACGAATTTGGTAACGGGGATAGCCAATGCCTACATGGACAGCTCCCCCATCGTCGCCATAACTGGACAAGTGCCCAAGCTCATGATAGGTAGAGACGCGTTTCAGGAAGCCGATATCATAGGTATAACCACCCCCATAACTAAGTATACCTTTCAGCCAAGCTCACCTTCAGAGATACCCAGCGTGATTAAGGCAGCCTTCCATATAGCATCCATGGGTAGGCCGGGGCCCGTGCTCATAGATTTACCTAGAGACGTACAAACTGAGGAGGAAGAAATAGACTTCCCGGAGAAGGTGGAGCTTAGAGGCTTTAAACCCCCTCCTAGAAACCCCCACCCGCTGCAGGTTAAGAAAGCCGCTGAGCTGTTAATGAAGGCTGAGCAACCCATTATTATAGCTGGAGGAGGAGTCATATCTTCAGGCGCTACGAAGGAGCTTTTGGAGCTAGTCGAGGCCTTGATGATACCGGTAGTGACCACCTTAATGGGTAAGGGAGCTATACCTGAAAATCACCCTCTGTGTTTAGGCATGATAGGGATGCACGGTAGAGGAGAAGCAAATGCAGCAATAACTAAAGCAGACGTGATCCTAGCTGTCGGCATGAGGTTCTCGGATAGGTCGGTAGGTCGCTTCGATGTTTTTGAGCAAAAAGCAAAGATAATTCATATAGACATAGACCCGGCGGAAATAGGTAAAAACGTGAAGGTTGACGTACCCATCGTTGCTGACTCCAAGTCCGCGTTAACCGCCATAAAGGAAGCCCTATCCTCCATGGCTACTAGGAAGGCAGGTGAGGAAAGCCATTGGGTTAAGAGGATTAAGGAGCTGAAGGAGCAGTTTAAGGATAGATACGAGGCTGGTGAAGCTGGAATTAAGCCTGCGAGGCTCGTTAAAATCTTAAGAAAACTGTTGCCAAGAGACTCTATATTAACCACTGGGGTTGGTCAAAATCAAATGTGGGCGGCCATCAACTTCGAGGTCTATGAGCCGAGGACCTTCATAACTTCGGGTGGGCTTGGAACCATGGGCTTCGGCTTCCCAGCTGCCCTAGGAGCTAAGGTAGCTAAGCCTGATAAGGTGGTGGTTGACTTCGACGGGGACGGAAGCTTCCTAATGACGGAGCAGGACCTAGCCACCAGCGTGTCACAGAACATACCGGTTATCGTCGTAGTGGTCAATAATTCCTCGTTAGGTATGGTTAGGCAGTGGCAAGACTTAATGTTTGGAAGGAGGTTCATGGCCATAGACCTTAAGAGGCTCCCAGACTTCGTGAAGCTAGCGGAGGCTTTCGGAGCTCATGGAGTGCGGGTGGGCTCATACGAAGAGTTTGAAGGAGCCGTCAAGGAAGCTATGAAGATGGAGGTGACCACGGTAATAGACGTGCCCGTTAGCCCAGATGAAAAAGTGTTCCCCATGGTCTTCCCAGGAAGAGGCTTAAACGAGGTAACTTGGGGGTGAAGGCAATAGCGCCTAGTAAACACGTAGTATTAGCGCTCGTTGAAGACAAGCCAGGTGTGCTTCACCGGGTAACTTCATTGATAAGGAGGAGAGGGTTCAACATAGACACGATAACTGTTGGTGCCACAGAGGTAAAGGGAATCTCTAGGATAACCATGACCATGATGGGCGACGAGAAGATACTGGAACAGGTCGTTAAACAGCTAGCTAAGCTCATCGACGTGGTTAAAGTAAGCCGGCTTAAGCCTGAGGCTGCGGTGATGAGGGAGCTAGCCATGGTTAAGGTACACACACCTAATACCTCGGTGAGGGCGGATGTAATGCAGTTCGTGGAGATCTTCAGAGGCCACGTGGTAGACGCTTCACCTGAAAGCCTTACCATAGAATTGTCAGGCGACCCAGAGAAGATAGATGCTTTCCTAGACATCGTTAAGCGCTACGGGATAAAGGAGCTTGCAAGGACAGGGGCCATAGCGATGCAGCGAGAAAAAACTTCAAGCAGTGGAAGCTCCAAGATTTCAGTCTAGGCGTAAGGGCTTGCTCGCCGAGCGAGCGGCGCAGATCCTATTGGGCTCCAAGTATGTTGTAGCCTTCACAGGAGCAGGTATCTCTGCAGAGTCAGGGATACCAACCTTTAGGGGTGCTAGTGGCCTTTGGAAGGATTTTAGGCCAGAGGATTACGCTACGCCTCAAGCCTTCGCCAAGGATCCTACCAAGGTTTGGAACTGGTATAAATGGAGAATGACGCTCATAAAGCAAGCTACCCCTAATCAAGCCCACCTAGGCTTAGCTGAGCTGGAAAAGCTGGGTTTAATCAAGGCGGTCTTGACGCAGAATGTAGACGACTTACATGAAAGGGCTGGGTCAAGGAAAATAATTAAGCTACATGGAGATATCTGGTCGGTTAAATGCGTCCATTGTAGCTTTAAGGACAAGCTTACCGATCCCCCAAGCAACCTACCTCCTATTTGTCCTAGCTGTGGTGGTCTTTTGAGGCCAGATGTCGTTTGGTTTGGAGAGGCTGTCGATCCAGAGGTGTGGAGGAGCGCGTTAAAGGAAGTCCACCAATGTGATGCTATGCTGATAGTAGGCACGTCAGGAGTGGTGATGCCTGCCGCGAGCTTACCTTTAGAAGCTAGGTGGAGGGGTGCCAAGCTCATAGAAGTTAACGTAGCGAGGTCGGCGTTGACAAGTGAAGTAGACGTTTTTATTGAGGCCCCCGCCTCGATAGGGGTGGCAAACATCGTGGAAGCGGTGAGCGTAAAGCTTTTCCGCTCACACGTCTAACAGCTGACAAGCCCCTCATGGCGGGGGTGAGGCGAAGTGGCTAGCTTAGGTTCTGTGGAACTAGTGGCTGGCGTAGATGTTAAGAAAGGAGGAAAGGTGACCATAGCTGAGCTGTTCACAGCTGAGGAGCGAAAGAAGACTTTCAGCGCTGAAGCTGACGCTCCTACAGGAGCAAAGCTACGCATCTCGGTAGCGAAGCTTGAGCCCTTTGAGACCATAGCTGACCTGGGCTCTAAGAAGGGTGAGGCTGCCAGTCTATGGAGGCTGCTAAAGATCTGGGACCTCGATAAACAGCTAGCCGCTGCTGATGACGTTAAGAAAGGAGAGAGACTAAAGGTATCCGTAGAGATCCTATAGGCATACTGAATTTTTATTTTCACGTTTGCTTTTCTTATCTAGGCGGCGTTAATCGGTATGAGGCAGCAAGTCGACATAGGGGTTGAGGCTAGGTTTTACGTGGAGCTTGAAGAGGGCTATGTCCAATGCACTATTTGCCCTCGACGGTGCACCATTAAGCCCGGCGGATACGGCTTCTGCGGCACCAGGGTTAACATAGATGGCAGGCTGTACTCCCTTATTTATGGGCGCCTCACAGCCATGGCGGTAGACCCCATAGAAAAGAAGCCTCTATACCATTTCTGGCCAGGGTCAGCCACGTTATCGATAAGCAGCATTGGCTGCTCGTTTAGGTGTCCTTGGTGTCAAAATTGGCATCTTTCTCAGCCAGCTAGGCTGAATACAGCTGACTTAGAGTACGCCGACCCCAGAAGCGTGGTCGAGGCTGCTAAAAGAACCGAGTGCCCCTCTATCTCCATCACCTATAATGAACCTATTATATGGCTAGAGTACGACTTAGACGTGGCACGTGAAGCTAAAAAGGAGGGCATTTTCATAGTGTTCGTCACCAACGGTTACATAAGCGCTGAAGCCTTAGATGAAGCCGTCCATTTCATAGATGCTGCTAATGTGGACATTAAGGCGTTCAAGGAGGATACCTACCGCGAATACTGTAAAGGTGAGCTAAGAGAGGTCCTGAGAACTGTGGCTGAGTTTAAACGTAAAGGAGTCCATGTAGAGACCACTACTCTGCTGATACCTGGGCTTAACGATAGCTTGGAGGAAGTTAGAGCGCTGTGTAAGTGGCTTTACGATGAGCTAGGTCCAGATACACCAGTACATTTTAGCAGGTTCTACCCACACTTCAAGTTCACCCATCTTCCTCCAACACCAATAGATTCTCTCAGAAGAGCTCGAAGGGTCGCTTCAGAGGAAGGATTAAGATTTGTCTATTTAGGCAACGTCCCTGGAGGTGAAGGAAGTACCACCTACTGTCCTAGCTGCGGCGAGACCGTTGTGGAGAGGCTTGGCTTCGAGGTAACTGCTTGGAGGCTTAGCGAAGATATGAGGTGCAGAAGCTGTGGCTTTAAGATACCTATAGCCGGTAGGTATGAGCCTTCTAGGCTATGGACAAGGTACATGCTTTTCTAGGTTACAGCCAAAATAATGAAAAAGTTTATCTTAATCGTCACAGAGCGGTTCAGCTAAGAGGCGCACAACCAAAGCTTTAACTACCTGGCCTTTTTTAGGCCAGCCGAAAAATTCGAGGTGAACTTAAGGCGCGTGAGTTTATGTCTACCCGGATAACCCCCCTCCAAGTTTACAAGCTCTTGCCTGGAACTAACTGCAAGAAATGCGGTACGACATGTATGGGTTTTGCCATGAAGCTGATCAATAGACAGGCTAGGATTGAGGACTGCCCGCTTCTAACGTCTGACCCTAAATATGCTGGTAAGTTGGCTGAGCTCACGAAACTCTTGGCCCCCCTTATCTCAGCGTCCGAGACCCTCGTTAATATAGACCTCGATAAATGTATCGGCTGCGGGAACTGTGTGATTGCCTGCCCCGCCAACGTTGTCTTAGACACGAGGGCAGGGAAAGGGCTAAACCCGCTGTCAGATGAGGTCTTATGGCTGGTGGAGGACGGTAAAATTAAGGTGCTCCACCTCGAAAAGTGTAGGAGGTACCCGCCCCATAGGATGAACTGTAATGTTTGCGAGCTTGTGTGTTATAGCGAAGCGATAAAGGTGGTGGCTTAATGGAGATAGAGGGTGTGCCCTGCACTAGTTGCTCGTTGTTGTGCGACGATATAGTGGTGGACGTAAGAGACAACACGGTAACTAGGGTCCTGGGTACTTGTAGCCATGGGACCAAGAGGTTCAAGGAGCTCGTCGGAGCTAGGCCTATGAAGGCGGCCATCGCTGAGCAGGGAGGACTCAAGGAGGTGTCGGTGGACGAAGCTTTAGAAAAGGCCGCTGAGATCTTAAAGGTGGCGAAGAAGCCGCTTATCTACGGAGGGGCAAACAGTACCAATAGGACTGTAGAGCTTCTAGTAAAACTAGCCCAGAAGCTTAGAGGACTCTACGATAGCTCAGCGAGCATTTGCCACGCCCTCTTAGACCTCGACCCCTCTTTCCTAGGCGCTCGCTTGGACGATATCCTTGAAGACGCCGATTTCATATTGTACTGGGGTGCGGATCCCGCAGAGACTCACCTGAGGCATGCAAGTCGCTACGCCGTGTTTCCGAGGGGAAGAAGCACCCCTATGGGCAGAGAGAGCAGGATAGTCGCGGTGGTCGATGTTAGGGAGACTAATACCATGAGGATAGCCCAGCATAAAGTACTGTTAAGGCCTGGAAGCGACGCTGAGCTCGCTAGAGCGCTAAGAGACCTTATGTTTAGCAAGACCCCCACGGTGGGCGAGGCCGCAGGTGTAACTTTAAGGGACCTCTCATCCATAATTAAGGACCTTAAGCCGGCCACCTACGTGGCTATGTTCATCGGCCGCGGACTACTTCAGTCGGAGAAGCCTGAAGAGGCTTTAAGCTCCATGGCTGAGCTGGCTAGGTCGCTGCTTGAGCTTGGAAAGAAGGTCTCCATAATGCCTATGGCTGAGTACGTGAACTCTATGGGCCAAGCCCTCATCACAAAGAAGCTTGGGGGCGCGCCACGGGCCCTGGATTTCTCAGCCCTTAAAGAACACATGTCCCCTGAGGCTACTGCAACTTGCCAGCTCGAGCGGGAAGGGGTGGACGCAGCACTCATAGTTAAAAGCGAGGTGTCCGAGGAACTAACCCCTCTAGCAGTTAAGGCTTTAATGAGGATCCCAACAATAGTCCTAGAGGAGAGGGCTACCTGGACCTTCTCTAACGGGAAAGTCTCGGTTCCGCTCTCAATAATGGGTGTTGAGAGTGGAGGGACAGTTACGAGGATGGACGGCGTCGAAGTGAAGCTTAAACCCTTCCTTAAGCCTCCAGCCAGCGTGGCTGACGAGGAGGTGTTCCTTGAGAGGTTGAGCTCCTCGCTCTAAACGCTTAATGAAGGTGGTCTAGACGGCTAGGCTGGACGGTGCGGGGGGAGCTCCCAGCAAGGTCCTGACCTTCATCTGTCACTGCGGCTCAAACATCGCAGGGGTAGTAAATGTAGGTAAGGTCATTAAAACTCTATCTGAGAAGTACTCAGACGTAGCCTTCTATGAACATGAGCACTGCTGCAGCGATGATGGCCTAAGAAAAATAAAAGAGGCCTTAAAGGAGGAGAAGGCTAGCCGCTTAATCATAGGATGCTGCACCCCTACACTACACAGCGAGCTCTTCAAGAACGCCGCTGAGGAGGCTGGCCTCAATAGAGGCTTCGTGGAGATAGTTAACCTGAGGGAACAGTGCTCATGGGTCCACGCACACGACCCAGATAGAGCTACCGTCAAGGCCGCTGACCTGGTCAGCATGGCCATAGCCGCAGCGCCTTACGCCAGGGAGGCTAAGGTAGCAAAGCTGCCCGTGGAGAAAGCGGTCCTAGTCATAGGTGGAGGCGTAGCAGGGATCACAGCCGCTCTAAGCCTTGCCGACATGGGGATCAAGGTATACCTCGTGGAGAAGGAGGGCTTCATAGGGGGGCACATGGCCAAGTGGGACAAGGTCTATCCAACCCTTGACTGCAGCATTTGCGTGCTAGGCCCCCAACTCTCGAAGGTGTACAACCACCCCCTAATAGACGTGTACACGCTGAGCGAGGTCGTAGAGGTCAAGGGTGCGCCCGGCAACTACACCGTGAAGGTGTTGAAGAAGGCCCGGTACATCGATGAAAAGCTCTGCAACGGGTGCAATAAGTGCCTCGATGTATGCCCCATCGAGGCCCCCAGCGAGTACGACTACGGTATAGGTATGAGGAGGGCCATCGTTAAGCCCTCGCCAGAAACCGTCCCTCCAGCGCCTTACATAGATATGAGTAGGTGTATTGGCTGCATGTCGTGCCTCGGGGTATGCGATCCTAAAGCTATAAACTTCAAGGACCAAGACTCTTACATCGAGTTCAAGGTAGGGGCCATCATCGTAGCCACCGGCTTCAAGCCCTTTGACCCGCGGGGGCTTCCAGAATACCTTTATGGCAGGTGCCTCGACGTCGTGACGGGGCCCGAGTACGAAAGGATGCTTAATAGCTCGGGTCCAACCAAGGGAAAAATAATTAGGTTATCGGACGGGGCGCAACCTAAGAAAGTAGCCTTCATACAGTGTGTGGGGAGCAGGTCTGACAGGATTGGGAGGCCTTACTGTAGCCGAGTATGTTGCATGAACGCCATCAAGCAGAGCATACAGACCAAGCTCATGCTCCCCGACGTCGACGTTGCCATCTTCTACACCGACGTGAGAGCCATTGGCAAGGCGTGTGAGGAAGCCTACAGGAGGGCCCTGGAGCTGGGCGTACGCTTCCTAAGGGCGAAGGTAGGGCAGCTTAGGGCCACGAAGCAAGGGAGGATCAAGATCTTCTACGAGGACACACTCTCCTCAGAGATGGTCGAGGAGGAGTTCGACCTCGTCGTACTCAGCGTAGGCGTGGAGGCGCCCCCAGACAATAGGGAGCTGGCCAAGCTCCTCGGCCTACAGCTAAGCGATTACGACTTCCTAGCCGAGTATCACTTAAAGCTTAACCCAGCCGACACCTTCAGCAAAGGAATCTTCGTGGCGGGAGCGTGCACAGGGCCTAAGGATATAACCGAGTCTGTCATGCAAGCTGGGCTTGCGGCGGCTAGGGCAGCAGAGCTCATCAAGAGAGGTGAGGTTGAGGTTGAGGTCTACGCTCCTACCATTGATCCAAGTACATGTAAGCGATGCTTCGCTTGCGTAAATGCATGCCTCTTCGGAGCCCTGAAGGTGGAGAAGGGGAAGGTGGAGGTAGATGAGCTAGCCTGCCGAGGCTGTGGAGCATGCTATGCAGTGTGTCCGACAGGAGCTCTATCTCCTCCCGGCGGGATCCTGAGCAACGAGCAGATATCGCTCATGCTTAAGGCCCTGCTGTCCGAGAAGAAGGAGTTCCCGCTCATAGTGGCCTTCATGTGCCAGTGGTGCGGCTACGCAGCCGCAGACAACGCTGGGACTAGCAAGATTCCCTACCCGACTAACGTGAGGGTCATCAGGGTGCCTTGTTCAGCTAGGGTCACGCCGGTACACGTGCTAGAGGCCTTTGAGTTGGGGGCTGACGGCGTGCTCATAGTTGGCTGCCACGAACAAGACTGTCACTACCGCTCCGGCAGGGCGAAGGCTAATGAAAGGGCCTCAGCCCTCAGGGAAGTGTTGAAGGAGGTAGGCATAAACCCTAGGAGGCTCCACATCGACGGGGCTTCAGCGACTGAGGGAAAGAGGCTGGCGGAGCTGATAAGATGGTTCGTGGATGAGGTGGCTAACCTCGGGCCAATAGGCTCCGAGGCCACTGGAGGTGGAAGCTTTGTCTGAGAAGCCCATCACCGAGCTCTCAGCGATAGAGGAAAATCTCCTGCTCTACAGGTGGCAGGGCGTTGTATTAGGTAAGGAGCTAACCTTCATAATCGATCGTTGTGTGGGCTGCGGTCTATGCGTCAAGGTGTGCCCCACTAACGCCATTAGCTTGGGGCCCATTAAGGAGGTCGCTTCAGGTAAGTTGGAGGCCCCCCTCATAATGATAGACGAGGGCAAGTGCGTGATATGCCCCCTATGTTCGTCAATCTGCCCTACCCACGCCCTCAAGGTCAACATCGAGCACGAGGAGGAGTACCCAAGGGTCGAGGGCTCCATATCGATCGATGAGGATAAGTGCATCCCATGCCACCTATGCGAGCGCGTATGCCCTCGTGTAGCCATCAAGGCTAAGGTCGAGGTGGCTAAGAAGGAAGACCTTGTCAAGTACGAGACAGCTGATAGGTACGCCGAGGGCAAGATAGCTGTAGACCTAGAGAAGTGTTGTTACTGCGGCCTATGCGAAGATCTCTGCGATGCGCTACGGATTGAGTGGACTCAGCCTGAAGCGCCCAGCTTTAAGCCGGGGCTAACAATCATCGTCAACGAGGAGCTCTGCGACTACTGTGGCCTATGCGAGGAGATATGTCCGACGGACGCTATAAAGGTCGAGTGTACAAAGGCTGCGCCGAGGGTCGTAGAGAAGCCTCGCGTAAGCGGCTCGGTGGAGGTCGACGAAGAGCTCTGCGTCTACTGTGGGCTATGCGCTAAGGTATGTCCCACCGAGGCTGTAAGCTGTGAGCCCCCCTTTGACGGAGAGGTGGTCATGGTTAACCCTGATAAGTGCGATCCTTCAGGATGTAAAAACTGCATCAACATTTGTCCGACTAAGGCAATATACGTCTCTAAGGCAGTGGGACCAGACAAGGTATCGGCTGTCAAGGAAGCTTGCATATACTGTGGAGCCTGCGAGGAGGCCTGTCCTGTCGAGGCCTTAGAGGTTAGGAGAAAGCACATGAGGATTGAGAAAGGTAGAGCCCCTTGGTCAGCTAGCTATGAAGAGTTCTTTAAGAAAGTGCTTGAAGGCTACAGAGCGCCAAGGGGCGAGCTATACGCGAGGAAGGTAGAGCTTCCCACAGAAGAGTACGTGCCGCCGCCCCCGAGACCTATACCACCTCTTCCAGCAGGCTTCGAGCTGGTTAAGAGAAGAGTCGAGGAGGCCATCAAGATCTTCGCCTCCCCAAAGGTTAGGATACTCTTTGAGCGCGGCGACCTCGAGAGGTTGAGGAAAGAGTTCTCAGGAGTGGAGTAGCTTGTCAAGGCTGGTTGCTTCACCCGAAGACCGCTTAACCGTTACCTTGAGTCCGCTAAGCCTAGGGTATGGCCTTGAAGCCCAGCTGCTAGGTATGAGCGACATAGACCAAGGGCTCTGCGGCATCAAGACTTGCCCCTCACGTACCTCATCGGAGACCTTAACCTTAACGGTCACTACAGACGTAATAGAAGACACCTCAACGAGGTCTCCATCCTTAAGCCCGAGCCTCTCAGCGTCCACCTTCGAGATTAAAGCTAGCGCTACAGCATCCTCATATTCCCTGCAGGCAGTACATATCCGTGAAACTACTTCAGCGCCGTGCACCCTAGCTACTAACAGCATGAGTTCGACTTCCGACATAAATTCAATAGGAGGTGAAGAGTTATTTTAGAATTGCTACTCAGTGAAGGACGCAGATGTATCCAGTGTGGAGCATGTACATCTGCCTGTCCATCAGCAAGAGCTACAATGAGCTTCAGCCCTAGAAGAGTCATGCTAAACGTAGCGATGGGTAGAGAGGCGCTTCACGACCACCTTTGGCTCTGCCTATTATGTCACACCTGTGAGGCCGTATGTCCCAATGCAGTACACATACCTGAGGTCGTAGAGGCGCTGAGAAGGATGCTCGTGAGCAGAGGTCTAGAGCGAGGCGACTTAGAGGTCTACTTAGAGGCTCTCGACAATATACTGAGCCGAGGAGTTATGATGGCGCCTGTGAATGATAAGGTACGCGACTTCAACGAGCCGAGGGGGCTTAACCCTCGCCTGCTCCCAGAATACGTGAGAGCTGAGCTGAGAAAGATCATTGGGGGGCGAGGGCCTAAGCCGAGGGGCAAGAAAGCTTAAGGTGAGGCTTGAGATGGAGGAGCTCTTAAAGAGGAGGAGCTTAACGTTCTACCCTGGCTGCATAGCTACAAGCATTTACCCCGGCGTAACTTACTCCTCCATTAAGGTGCTTGAGAAACTAGGCTTCAAAGTACTCAGCCCTGAACACGTTGTCTGCTGCGGCCTACCGCTTGAAATAGCAGGGATGATAGGTAGGGAGGAGTTGAAGATGTTGACCAGCTACAATATGCGAAGACTGATCAAACACGACGTAGTGGTGACGCCTTGCAACGGCTGCTACAGGACGTTTAACGTAGCTCTGAAGAAAAGTCCTTCAGAGAACATAGAGTGTCTACACGTGGCTGAGGTTCTATGGCTTCTCAGAGAGAAGATAAGCGAGATGGTCCAGGACTCCCTAAAAGGGCTTAATGTGGTTACTCATGTAGGCTGCCACTACGCCTATGCCATGCACGCTAAAGCCATTAGGGGCGTGGATGGCGAGGATCTACTAGAAGATATAGCTTTATCGCTCGGTGCGAACGTACTGAGCTACGAAGAGAAAGCTACGTGTTGCGGCGCCACAGCCATGAAGTGGCCCTGGGTCCTAGAAGCCCTTAGCCCGGTGTCGAGGCTAAAGGTAACGAGCATGGTGGACGCAGACGCAGACCTAATATTAGTGATGTGTACTGCCTGCCAGCTAATGATAGATAAGACGCAGTACCAGATGAGAGACCTCGGCGAGCTCGATAAAGTTATCCCCGTGCTCCACGTCTCGCAGTTAGTAGGCTTAGCTTTAGGCTTTCATCCTGTTGAAGACGTAGGCCTCCACCTACACCTTGTACCTCCCAAAGACATAAGCGCTACGTCCATTAAGGGGCTGTTTAAGGAAGCTTAGGGCTACGTCCATTAGCCTCAACAGCGCAGTATACATTGAACACAGCAACGTTAAACCATCTATTCATCAAGCTTCACTTTGATGGAGGTTAGAGTGCACTCCCTCCCGGCTATCAGCTCCACGTCGCCGCCACACTTCGGACACTTAACCGATAAGGGCACAACGAGAGGTAAGTGTACTTCTTCTCCCCGGTAATCTACCTCCCCCTCATAGCCACATCTCCTACACCTGACCGCGGGCTTAACAGACTCTATTAGGAGGGATGCGCCTTGAGCTATGGTGCCCTCCGTTAAGACTTCGAAGGCGAACCTTAACTGCTCAGGATTAAGGAAAGTAAGCTCTCCTACACGTAGGGAAACCGATAGTACCTTAACTGCACCCTTAGCTTCAGCCATGCTAAGGATCATCTCCACCATCGACTGCATGACGGAGAACTCATGCAAGTAAGGTCGCAGAGTAGGTGAAGAGAGGCTTTTTAAAGCTGACGTTGAAAGGAGGCTAAGTAAAGCAAGGCCGCAATGGTCTTAGCGTCTCTTATCTCGTTGCGGGCCACCATTTCTAAAGCCTCGCTTAATTCTATGGTCATAGTCTCGATCACCTCGTCAAGCCTAGGGCTAGCTCCTTTAAACCTTAAACCCTTGGCTATGAAAACGTGGAGCAGCTCATCGCTGTAGCCGGGGGCAAGGTAAACCTCTAAAAGCTTTGTTAGCTCCTCAGCTTCGTATCCGGTCTCTTCTAGGAGTTCGCGTCTCGCACAGTCTTCAGGGGTTTCTCCAGGCTTTAGGGTCCCAGCGGGTATTTCCACCAGCCACCTGTTAATGGTAGGTCTATACTGTCTCAGTAGGATCAAGCGACGGTCATTAAAAACTGGCAAGATAGCTACCGCTCCTGGATGTCTAACTACCCTAACTTCCACTTTACGTCCATTTGGTAGGAAGGCCTGTTCGATGGACATGGAGGGCAAATACTCACGGTCCATATTGATCAAGGCAACCAGCCAAAAATAGGTGAGGAAACATTAATATTAAGATGAAGCAGCCTAAGGAGAGCTCTAGAGAAGAAAAACGTGACAAGAACGTAAGGACGTTTAAGAAGGTGTAGAAGTTTGACAGCTATCGAGGCCGATGAGCTGACAAAGGTTTTTAATGGGAGAGTAGTCGCGATAGACCATGTATCCTTCACGGTCAAGGAAGGAGAGATCTTTGGCTTCCTAGGACCTAACGGCGCAGGCAAGACAACCACAGTTAGAATACTCTCCACCCTTCTAAGACCTACGTCGGGCACAGCTAAGATCTGTGGCTTCGACGTGGTAAAGCAGCCCGATGAAGTGAGGCGGGTGATAGGCGTAGTGTTTCAGGAGCCTGCTCTAGATGATAGGCTTACCGGCCGTGAGAATCTCGACTTCCACGCCAGGATGTACGGAATAGAGAGGAAACGTAGAGCTCAACGTATAAGAGAGGTTTTGGAGCTTGTCGGCCTACTTGATAGGGCGGACGAGCTCGTTAGGAACTACTCTGGAGGTATGAAGCGGAGGCTTGAATTAGCTAGAGGCTTAATGCATTACCCTAAAGTGCTCTTCCTCGATGAGCCTACGCTAGGTCTTGACGTCCA
>Ga0164311_10001045_pt1 | contig 13162 bp, 13 predicted proteins | sample GuaBasSedimGuay2_FD_121796 | JGI IMG/M metagenome (GOLD analysis project Ga0164311, IMG submission 121796) | Subseafloor sediment microbial communities from Guaymas Basin, Gulf of California, Mexico - Guay2, Core 4569-9, 9-12 cm | ecosystem: Environmental > Aquatic > Marine > Hydrothermal vents...
AGGAAGAAAAGGGATTGGTTAAGGAGGGTTTAGAGGAAAAAGAAGCACAGAGGAGAGAGAAAGCAGAGTGGTTGAGGTTGTATAAGAAGAAGATGGAATTGGAAGCAAAGAAAAGGCGAAAGGAGGCACTAAAGAGGTTAAAAGAAAGAAAGAGAAAGGCAAGAGAAGAGGAGAGGAGAAAGAGAAGAGAGAGAAAAGCGCTTGCTAAATATATTCCCCAATTGCAAGAAGAAATTAGACAAGCAACCGCCTATCTTCCCGAGGTAAAGACTGATAAACAAATAAAGCAAGCAAAGGTAGTACTGAAGATATGCATTCTCTCCAATGGAAAGGTGAGAGAGGTAGAGGTTAAAAGCCCCTCAGGCTTTCCCTTATTTGACAAGGCAGTAATAGAATCGGTCAAGAGATCCAGTCCTTATTCTCCTTTCCCTGAAGAAGTGGAGAGAGAGGGTTTATGGTTTGAGATTCCCATTACCTACAAAAGGGCTTACCCGATAGCGGCAAAGGAAGAGATAGTGAAGAGAAGAGAGATGGAAAGGTTGTTGAATGAGGTGGAGAAGAAGATGATAAGTCCGCTGGAGCAAGGAAAGAGATACTACTATGAGGGAGAGTATGCGCTGGCTATAGAGGAACTGGAGAAAATTTCCCCTTCTCACCCTGACTATCAGGAGGCACAAAAGTATATCAGCCTCTCCGAAAAGAGATGGGAGAAGGAGGAGAGAAAAAGATTTAAACAGATAAACAGAGAAATAGAAAGATGAGCAAGGTAATAGTAATCTTCAGCAGTAAAGGAGGGGTGGGAAATACAGTTATTGCCAGTAATATAGCAGTGGAGTTAGCCCGACAGCAGTTTAAGGTTGCCCTTCTTGATTTTGATTTTCGCTTTGGTCTGGATATAGCCAAAGTCTTAAATCTCTCCCTTTCTCATACTCTGGCTGACATCAGTCCTTTTATTCATCGCTTAGATGCATCTACTCTTGAGAACTATCTCACCTCTTACTCTCTCCACCTTTCCCTTCTCTCTGCGGTTTCTCATCCCAAGCAGAGCGACTCTATAAAACCAAAGGTTTTAAAAAGACTCTTTTCCCTTCTTACGGAGAGGTATGCATATATAATAGTAGATGCAGAGAAAGGGTTTAACGAGAGATTGATGACTATCTTTGAGCAAGCAAACTTAATTCTCTTAATTACCACCCCTGATGTGCTCTCTATTGAGCAGATAAACAAGGATATTCAGATAATAGAGTCCCTTTACCTTCCTTCGGAGATGATAAAGATAGTAGTTAATCGGGCAGAGAGTGCGGGTGGAGTAAGGTCTGCAGAGATTAAGAGTGCTCTTTCTCCGGAGATAATCGCTACTATTCCCAGTAGTGGTAGAAGTGTAGGACTTTCTGTGAATCGTGGACTGCCAATAGTAGTAGAGGAAGAAGAGAACCCGGTGAGCAGAGCAATAAAGGATCTGGCAGAGGTTATCCTCCAGGAAGGTATAGGAAGGGAGGTAGAGCGCAGTTCCGTCTCTGCAAAGGAAAAGGAGATAGCCTTTATAGATGCTGAAGAGATAAGAAGGATTAAAGAGAAGATTCACAATCGCTTGATTGAAAGACTGGATATGGAAAAACTGGACCTATTTTCCAAGTCTACATTGGTGGGAGAAAAGACAGATGAACTGAAGGCGAAAAGGCTCCGCGAGAAGACAGAGAGACTTATTACTCATCTCTTGGCAGAAGAGAAGACGGGGTATCCTCGCGAGGTGTGTCAGAGGATAGTAAAGGAGATAGCAGATGAATCTTTGGGTTTAGGACCTCTGGAAGACCTGTTGAAGGATCCTGAGATTACCGAGATAATGGTAAATAACAAAGATCAGATTTATATTGAGCGAAATGGAAAACTGGAGTTAACAGATAAAAAGTTTATCAGCAACGAACAGGTTCTGCATATTATTGAGCGTATCGTTGCTCCTTTAGGAAGGAGGATTGACGAAAGCACACCAATGGTGGATGCGCGTCTTGCCGATGGTTCACGGGTAAACGCTATAATTGCTCCTCTATCTTTGAAAGGACCGATGCTTACTATCCGTAAATTTTCTTATAAACGGCTTACTGTGGAAGATATGATTGCCTTAGGTTCATTTACTAAAGAAATGGCTGATTTCTTCCGCGCTTGTGTTGTAGGCAGGAAAAACATCATCATTTCTGGAGGGACAGGTTCAGGTAAGACCACCTTGCTGAATGTTTTCTCTTCTTTTATTCCTGAGGGAGAGAGGATTATTACCATTGAGGACTCTGCAGAGTTAAGATTAAACCAAGAACATTGGGGGGCACTGGAAGCACGTATGCCCAATATTGAAGGGAAAGGAGCGATTACCTTGCGTGATCTGCTAAGAAATAGTTTAAGGATGCGTCCGGATAGGATTATTATCGGAGAGTGTCGAGGAGGGGAAAGCCTGGATATGCTTCAAGCAATGAACACAGGACACGACGGTTCACTTACCACTGTGCACGCCAACTCTACCCGCGATGTCCTTTCTCGCCTGGAAACATTGGTGCTGATGAGTGGAATGGATCTGCCGGTGCGGGCTATTCGTCAACAGATTGCTGCCGCTGTAGATTTGATAATCCAGACCGCACGCTTATCTGATGGCTCACGCAAAGTGGTCTGTGTATCAGAGTTGACAAAGATAGAGGAAAATGGTAATATTCTGCTTGAGGACATTTTTATCTTTGAGCAGAGAGGGATTGATAAAAGGAGGAAGGTAATTGGTTCTTTTAAAGCCACAGGTTTTGTTCCCACATTCATTGAAGAACTGGAGGCAAAAGGGATTAAGATAGACAGGAAGATATTTGAGAGGAATGATTGAAAAACCTCAGAGAGAGGTAAGAGGAAATAGAAAGGGCTGGACTTTGGTGGAACTCTTGGTTTCCTCGGTAATTGTGAGTGTTATAGCCATAGGAATAACATCTCTATTTGTTCTATCCAAGCGATTAGCTTATAAGACAGGAGATGAAATCATCGCCCTTAATCAGACGCGCATAAAGATGCTGGAGGAGATTATAGGTAAGATATACAATTTTAAAGAAGCAAAGAAAAGAGCATTAGAGAATTATGAACAGCTTGTCACCAGTGCAGGAGACCTACCCGCTCTTGCCAGTTTAGAAGGAAAATACCAGATAGATGTGCAATCAGTCTGTAGTTCAGTGAATAATATCCAATATTGTTATAAAGAAGCAAATTTTACTAGTATCTGGAATGAGAGGTGAGAAAGGGGTAGTGTTAGTAGGAGCGATAGTGATTGCAGTAATCTCAGCCGTGGTAGCTGCAGGGATCTTAACTCTATCTTATAATCATTATAAGATGATAAGAGAGAAGACGGTAAACAAAGAAAAAGGATTTTACTTTGCTTGGTCAGGGATTCAGAGGCTGGTATATGAGTATCAGAAAAGCGGGCTCTCGGAATTCCCTACCTCTGGACCTGTAATAGTCCCTTCTGCCAGTGGAACCTGGGAAAGTCTTTCACGCACAGTAAAGATAGTTGCTGGTTGTAAGAAGGATATTCCTTCTACCTATATTGACGCTTCAGGGTTTTGCACTGGTGTGTCTGTAGACCATCAGAGTGGTGCATGCACAGGAATGGCTTGCCAGTATTACTACCCAGGAAGGAATGAGGAGTATAAAGGTAAACTCAAGCCCGGAGAGTATGTAGTTGAGTCTACAGTAGACTACTAACAAAGTCTCAAGATGGAGAAAGAGGCAGGAGGGTTTACTTTGATAGAACTGATAGTGACAACAGGATTGGTAGGGGTGGTTCTTCTGGCATTGATTACTATGTTTATAAGTGGACACACAGTGTTTAAGGATGTATCTGGACAGATACTTGATCAGTATAAGGTAAATCTGGCAATGGAGTATATTATAAAAGGAGTGCGCGAAGCAGGAGGGGTAGATATAGGCACAACCTTTGGTGTAGCAAATCCTGTTAATGGAACAATAAGCGAGACACTCATAACCTCCTACATTGACGCCTCTCCTCCTGAGGGCATTAGCGTAGGGGATGAGAGGTATAAATATTGGCGTGTTGGAGATAATTTTATCCGGGAAACTCAAGTATATACTCACACCGGGTGGACTGCTAACAAGATAGAAGAGATTACGCAGATTAGCAATATAAGTTTTGCATACTGTGTGGGGACTGGAGTGGAGGTTAGGATAATTTCGGAGAAAGGAAAAACATTGAATACCCGAATTCCTTTTTCCTATTAGTTTTTAATTTCCAAAAAGATGTTTAGCAAAAGAAAAATTACAGGACAGAGGAATATATTGCTTAGGAAGAAAGGCGAGAGGATAAGCGGGCTATATATAGGCTCTAAGTATGTGGATCTGATGCAGGTGGAGAATACTCCTGCAGGAGCCAGGCTTATTGGATTTGCCCGCGAGCAGATTGCAGAAGGGAGGGAAGGTAAGGGAGATTTTGTCTTTCAAGCAGTAAAGCGAGTGATACGCAAGAGCAATCTCAGAGTAGATGAGGTAGTGGTTAATCTTCCTTTGGAGAGTTCAATAGTAAGGTATCTTCAGATGCCTCTTATTCCTGAAGGCGAGTGGAAGACAGCGATAAAGTTTGAGGCAAAAAGGCATATTCCTTTTAGTATGGAGAACATATACTTTGATTTTTATGTGGTCAAAAGAGAGGCAGAGAAAAGGATGGAGGTGGTTTTCGTTGCTGCTCAGAAAAAGGAGGTAGATAGAATAATATCAGAGTTGGGGCAGATAAAACTGCGCGTGTTCGCCTTAGAGCCTCTTTGCTCCTCTGCAGAAAGGATTCTAAGAGCAAGCAACCAAATCAATCCTCAGCAATCTACAATGCTGATCAATCTTGTTCAGGATGTGGCTAATGTGAATATTCTGAAGGATAATGTTTTCTATTTTGTGCGCGATATCAAGATAACCTCTGAGGATAAAGATAGCCTTTCTTTTGATAATCTGATCAGCGAGATAAGATTCTGTTTCAACTACTATGAGAAGAGACTGAAGCAGGAGAGGATAGAGAAAATAGTGCTTTCCAGTGATGAGAGGATAGATTCTGCCCTGATGGATAAACTTAAGGAGAACTTTAGAACAGAGATCGAGATGGTAGATCCTGCGCGAGGATTAGAGGATGCAAAGGGTTTAGGAGCAGAGTTTTGTTTCTCCGCAGGTCTGGCTCTTAAAGGAATAACAAGGTCTTCTTTGGAGGTAAACCTTTGGCAACAGGAAGAACTTGTTAAAAAGAGAGCCCTTGAGAGGCAGAGATTTGTTAAGACAATAATCAGTGAGGGAGTATTGGGAGGTTTGATTCTCGGGGGAGTATTTTTTATTACCCAAACACAGATAAACACAGCAAAGCGGGAGTTAGAGGAGGTAAAAAGTAGACGGCCAAAGGTTTCTGCGCAGATAAGGAACTTGGATATCTCTCGCTTAAAAGCACAGAGAAGGAGATTGAAGAAAGAAAAGGCGGTGTTGAAGAATTTGATGGACAAAAGGATATTTTTGACCACAAAGTTGAACGAGATAAATAAACTCTTTCCCGAGAATGCCTGGATAAGAGAACTTTCCTGGAGAGAAGAGCCACTTTATTTGGTTATCAAGGGCTCTATATTCTTAGGGGATAAAGAAAAAGAAAGGGAGACAATCACGAACTTTGCTTCTGCGCTCAGCAAGAATGAGAAGTTAATAGAAGGTTTTGAGAGGGTAGAGATGAAGTCTCTGAGCGAAGGGAGAGAAAAGGGATACAGGATTACCGATTTTGAGATAGAGATGAGATGAAGGATTTAAGAGATTTTCTAAAAGGTCTGAAGATTGACAAAGGTGTTAAAGCAGGTAAAGGAAAAGGAGGAGTAAAGGTAGAGATAGGATATAAGGCAAAGACAGCCCTCTTCTCCTTCATAATGATTCTGCTAATAGTATTTATAGCACTGAAGGTTATCTATCAACCAGGGAAGCAGAAGATAGAGGAGATTGTGTCTCTGCGCAAGAAAGAAGAGGAAAGGAACAAGTTATTGAAGGAGGTAGATAAGTATCAACGAGGATTAGAAAAGTATAGAAGGCGGCTTTCCACAAACACAGATACCTCTTATTTTGTTAACCAGATAAGCAAGTTAGCCAAGGAGAGTGGGGTAGAGATCGTTTCTATTATTCCTGGGACTCTAAAGACAGAGAGGTATTATCAGAAGTTGGATCTATCTCTCCTCATAAAAGCAACCTATAATCAAGTAGGCATTTTCGTTTCCAAGTTAGAGAACTCTATGGAATTTATCTCTATAGAGGAGGTGAATATCTTAAGAGAAAAAGGACTTCCTACAGAGGGAGAGATAAAAGCCGAGGTGGAGATAAGGACAAGTTTGTTATGCAAACAAGAGTGAGAAGGAGATTGGTAGCGATAAGTTTATTAGCCACTCTGCTGAGCACTCTGGTGTTCAGGGAGAAGGCTCTATCTGCGCAAGAGAAAAAGCAGACAAAAGAGCCTACCTATCCTCAGGTTAACTATCAAATGAGCAAGCGCGACCTTCTTCGCAGCCCTTTGGATATCTTAGAGAAGAAGATGCCTCCTCCTGAACAGGAAAAGGTGGTATTGCCCCCTATGGAACTTCAAGGCTATACCTGGGGATATGAGGCACGAGCGATTATCAATAATCAAGTAGTGAAGAAAGGAGATAGGATCTTGGGCGCCAAGGTTCTGGAGATAAGAAAAGAAGGAGTGGTGCTTCTTTATAAAGGAAAGATATTTACTCTTAGGACACGAATGAGAATGCGCAAAATTGGAGAATAGAGGATGTTAAAAAATCTTGGAGGAGTGATGAGCAAGAAAGCAATACCTTCTCTCCTGTTATCTCTTTCCCTGTTTTTTTCTCTTTCTATCCAAACTACTCAAGCGCAAGAGGATTTTCAAAAGGAGATGATGGAGGATAAGCAATGGGTAGACGAGATGGAGAAGCAGATGTTCCCTGCTCCTCCTATCTCCTCAGAAACAGTCTCTGAGCCGGTCTATGAGACAGAGATAATTCCTCAGGAAGAGAAGAGGGAGAAGGAAGCAGAGGAAGTTAGCGGGATGCCCACTATCTCTATGGACTTTCAGAACGCAAATATGAAGAATGTACTCAAGATCTTCTCTCAACAGTCAGGTCTAAATTTTATTGCCGGAGAGGATATTGCAGACAAGAGGATAACCCTTTATCTGGAAAAGGTCTCAGTAGAGGATGCCCTGAATACTATTCTGAGTGCCAATAAACTCACCTATGAACAAAAACCAGGGAGTAATATCTTTGTGGTAAAGAAGAGCGCTGAACCGGAGGTGGAGACAGTTACCAAGGTTTTTATGCTCAGTTATGCTCAGGCAAAGGAAGGAGGAGAGGAAGGAGGGAAAGGAATAAAAGAGGTGATAGAGGATGTGCTTACCGAACACGGAAGGGTAATCTGCTATGGGCCAACCAACTCTCTGATCATCACAGATATCCCTGCCAATTTTGAGCGTATAGAGAAGACCATAAAAGATCTTGATATCCCTACTCCCCAGGTGATGATCGAAGCAGAGATATTAGAAACAGTAGCAGGATTAACCGAGAAGTTGGGCGTAGATTGGTCTACTACCTTGACCTGGACCGCTCCTACCAGTGATCTCTGGCCTACACTCTGGCACGGAGGGAAGTTCCCGGCAGCCACCTTAACCGCTGCAGACACCAGGGCAGTGATAGACCTGCTTTTTACCGATGCGCATACCAAATACTTAGCAAAACCAAAGGTATGTGTTCTAAATAATGAAGAAGCAGTGATTGACATCACCGCGGATATGGTAGTGGGAGTGACTACAGTATATGATGAGGAAGGAAAGCCTACATCAGAGGAGATTGAGAGGATGGATATCGGAACAAAACTTATTGTTACTCCTCATATAAACAACAAAGATGAGGTTGTTTTGGAACTTGAGCCCGAGGTAAGCAGGGCAAGCAAGTCATCTCTGGGGAATTATATGGATAAACTCAAGCGCGCAGTAAACACAAAGGTGAGGGTAAAGGATGGGAATACGGTGATTATTGGAGGTTTACTCTCTCATAATGATGCAACCACAAAGAGAAAAGTGTTCTTCTTTGGCGATATCCCTTTGCTTGGCAATCTATTCAAATATGAAGGAGATACCCAGGATCAGACAGAGATAGTCATCTTTATTACTCCTCATATTATGAAGTATGGTGAGGGTTCAGCAGAGGCTTTTCCTGAAGAAAAGGAAGTTTCGGGGGAAGAGGTATTAGAGTTAGAACCGATTGTGGTCAATTGATTCCAGGAGGCAAAAGTGCCTTTACACTCCAGATTAGGAGAGATATTAATCTCTGCTCAGTTAATTACCAATGAACAACTACAGAAGGCATTGGAGGAGCAGAAGAAAAAGGGAGGGCAGTTAGGAGATATTCTGGTTAGATTAGGAATGATAAAGGAATCGGATATGATAGAGGCTCTGGGGAAGCAACTGAATATTCCCTATGTTTCTTTAGATCAGGGGCTCCTGAAGCCCGATACTCAGCAAGACCTGGATAAACTTGTGCCGGAAGGATTTGCCCGTGAGCATTGCCTGATTCCCCTTTCCCGTCATATGAATTCCCTCACCGTTGCTTTTGCCGACCCTCTGGATTTGGTAGTGCAGGATAATTTACGCCGCATAACCAAGTGTGAGATAAATCCAGTAATTGCTTCACGCAAGGATATTGAGCAAGCCCTTGATGAGTTCTATGGAAAGAGAGACCTTTTGCGTGAGATAATTGAGCAGACCCGCAAAACCACCGAGAAGAGCAAGAAAAAGGAAGGGGATCTGGACTTAAATGAGATGGTAAAGAAGGCAGAGGAGGCTCCGGTAGTTCGTTTGGTAAACCTGCTTATTGAACAGGCAATCGAGGAGCGTGCCAGTGATATCCATATTGAGCCTTTAGAGGAGGAGATGAGTATCCGCTATCGGATAGATGGGGCTTTATACAAGATTCCTCCTCCTGACGAAAGCCTTTTGCCAGCAATGATCTCGCGCATAAAGATTCTTTCCAAGTTGGATATAGCAGAGAAGAGGCTTCCTCAGGATGGCGGGTTTTCAATGGTAGTGAAAGGGAGAAGGATTGATACACGTGTTTCCACTGTTCCCACAGTCAATGGAGAGAAGGTAGTTATTCGAATATTAGATAAAGCAAGGATACCTCTGGATTTGAAGCAATTAGGGTTTGAACCAGACGATCTTGAGAAGTTTAGCAATGCTATCAACCAGCCCTATGGGTTGATTTTTTTAACCGGTCCTACCGGAAGTGGTAAGACCACCACTCTATATGCCGCTCTTAATCAAATCAACTCTCCGCATAAGAATCTGGTTACGGTGGAGGATCCTGTAGAGTATCGCTTGCCCGGAATAAATCAGGTGCAGGTTAAGCCAAGCATTGGACTAACCTTTGCTTCAGGTTTGCGTGCATTTTTACGCCAAGACCCGGATGTGATGATGGTAGGGGAGGTGCGTGATCTGGAGACTGCTGAGGTATGTATTCAAGCCGCTCTTACCGGGCATTTAGTATTCAGCACTCTGCATACCAACGATGCTCCAGGAGCAATCTCGCGCTTAATAGATATCGGAGTAGAGCCATTTTTAGTCTCTGCTTCACTTCTACTGGTAGTTGCCCAGCGTTTGATAAGACGGCTCTGTCCTGAGTGTAAAGAACCCTATGAGCCCACTCCAGAGGAGAGGGAAAAACTAAAACTTACAGGAAAAACAAAGATTTATCAAGCAAAAGGATGTGAAAAGTGTCATCTTACAGGTTATAAAGGGAGGATTGCCATCCATGAGATGATGGTAATAGATAAGGAACTGCGCAGGTTAATCGCTCAGGGAAAACCTGATGATGTAATTAAAGAGGCGGCGTTGGAAAGAGGGATGCTGACCTTGCAGGAGAGCGGATTTCGCAAGGTCCGTCAAGGAATAAGTAGTCTGGAGGAGGTTTTAGCAGTCACAGGCACAGGGGCAGGATGAGGTAGTGAGGTAGAAGATCCTTACTCCTGAAGCAAATGGCTAAATTTCGCTATACTGTAAGAAATCAAGAGGGAGAGTTAAATCAAGGGGTGATAGAGGCGTTTAGTGAGGAGGATGCGGTCAATAAACTGCAAGCACACAACCTTCTGGTGACCTCTATTACTCCCTTAGAGGAGGAAGTAGGAGAGAAGAAGGAGAAGAAGAGAAGGTTTCATAGCAGAGTAAAGATCGACGATCTGATTCTATTTAGTCGCCAACTTTCTACTCTCTTGAATGCGGGTATTCCTTTATTGCGCAGTTTGGAGATCTTGATTAAACAGGTGGAAAGCAGAAGGCTATACAATGCTCTTGAGAAGATAAAAGCGGATGTGGAAGCAGGAATGAGTTTTCATAGCGCTTTAAGTAAACATAAACGGATCTTCTCTGATTTCTGGATTAATCTGGTGGAAACAGGAGAGGCTTCTGGGCAACTTGCTTCTGTTCTGGGGCAGGTAGCGAATTATATGGAGAGCACAGGCTCTCTGCAGAGAAAGATAAAATCAGCCCTGGTCTATCCCATAATTATCTGTATCGTTGCTGTAGTTGCGGTGCTGGTCTTTCTTCTTAAGATTATCCCTACCTTTCAGGAGATATTCAAAGGGTTTAACATCGAATTGCCTATGCTTACCAAGATGGTAATGAAAACAAGTGAAATCTTACGCTCATACTTCCTTCTGTTTGCAGGGATAGTGGTAATCTTGGGCTTTGCCCTCAAGAAGTATATTCAAACCCCAAGAGGAAGATGGCAGTTTGATGCGTTTAAGTTAAAACTGCCTTTATTAGGTCCTCTGTTTCAGGAGATTGCGGTCTCTCGTTTTGCCTCCGGACTGAGCACACTTATCAAGGCTGGAGTCCCTCTTCTTCACTGCTTGAGCATAGTGAGCCATACCACCGGAAATAAACTATTTGAGCAAGCAATCACGCAGGTGCGCGAGAGTGTGCAGGAGGGAAAGCCAATGGCTCCTCCTTTAGAGCAAACAGGCTTATTTCCTCCGATGGTCTCGCAGATGGTGACGGTGGGAGAGGAAAGTGGAGAGTTAGCGGAGATGCTCAAGAGAGTTTCAGATTTCTATGAAGAGCGAGTGAGTGCTTCTGTGAGTAGATTAACCTCTGCATTTGAGCCGTTGATGCTGGTGATGATGGGAGTAATAGTAGGCACTTTGATTATTTCTATGTATCTCCCTATATTCAAGATGAGCAGAATAGGGGGTTGAGATCTTCTACTTGCAGATAAAGAAGATTTATGCTATACTTTATAAAAGATAATATGAGGAGAAAGGTAGCAAACCAAGGTCCAAGGTTTGCTGGTTAGAAAAGGAGGGAAGAGATGAGAGGAATAAGAAAGTGGATAAGGAATGCACTCCGAGGTTTTACGCTTATTGAGTTGTTAGTAGTGGTGATAATCATTGGGATACTGGCGATGATTGCTATTCCTCAGTATGCAAAGTCAGTAGAGAAGTCTCAGGGAGGGGTAGCGTTAGCCACTCTGGATAATATTGTAAAGCAGGAGGAGGCTTATTACATAGAGCATGATGCATATACTACTGACTTGAGCGACCTGAATATAGGAGGAAATTTTGAGTGGGATGCGGAAAATGGCTATGCTGAAGATTCCTATTGGAGATATAAAGTCTTTGTGCCGACTGGTAATATGACTTATGAAGACGCTTTTGTAGTTCTTGCCCGGCGAAAAGCAGGGAAGTGTAGAGGCACATGTGTAGGACGGGATTATTGCGGAACAGTAGCCCGAGAGGATGATGATGAGTTACATTACAGCGCGGAGTGTCAAGATAACCCGGATAACACTATGACTGACATAAATAGTACTTTCTGCTCGGGAGGATGGAAGACCTGTGTGGATGCGTTATAGTCAACAATCTCTTCCTAAAATTAGTTAGACTTCTTGAGGGGATGGAGTTTTCTAATCTTGAGCGTATCCCTTACCAGTTCTTCAAAGGTGCGCGGTTCTATGCCTAAAGACTGAAGAATCTGCTTATATCTCTGTTTATTAAATCCCTCTTTATCTTGAAAAAGAGGGATTTTCTTTATATAGGCAATCACCTGCTCATCGCTTACCTTAATCTTCTTCCTTCGCGCTTCCTCTATCAGATATAACCTCTGCCATACTTGTTGTTCAAGGGGCAAGTCCTGCTCTGCCTTACTATCCCCGTAACCAAGAAGTGCCTGATACTTGACTGCTTTAAGGTTTTGGTAGTATTCTCTATAGGAGATTCTTCTTTTTCCTATCCTTCCCGCATACCTTTTTGCCTCTATACGCGCATTTATTCCCCAAAGGAAGAAAGCAGGGATAATCAGCAGAGCAGAGAATATCATTATTGTTCTCGTCTTTTTACGCATCAACCTCAGCATCTCTCTCCTTTTGTCTGCTAAAGCCAGATTAAATCTGAATAGTATTATAACACAAAAAAATTTCTTGACAAGAGAGGGGAGCAGGTGGTATACTTATGGCAGAAAGTGGGGAGGAGTGGGAGAGAAAAATGTTTTATGGAGAGTATAGGCATAGTTTGGATGAGAAAGGAAGGTTGACTATTCCCGCAGAGTTCAGGCATATACTGGAGAAAAGAAACCCGAGAAGGCTTTTTATCACCAAAGGCTTGGAAAGATGCCTCTTTCTTTTTACCGAGCAGGAGTGGAGAAAGGAGGAAGAAAGGTTCAGAAATCTCTCCTTTACTTATACAGAAGCACGGAAATTCAACCGTCTTTATTTCTCAGGAGCAAGCGAACTTTCCTGGGATAATCAAGGAAGGGTGCTTATTCCTGCTTATCTAAAGGACTATGCTCAGATACAGCGAGAGGTAGCAATTATCGGAGTTTCCAACCGCATAGAGATCTGGGCAAGAGATAGATGGGAGAGGTTCTACAGTAGTTCTCTCTCTGAGTTTGAGAAGGTTGCTGAGCGGATAAATGAGATTTCATAAGCCTGTGATGGTGGATGAAGTGATAAGATATCTTCAGCCAGAGAAAGGGGATATAATGGTTGATTGCACCGTAGGAACAGCAGGGCATAGTTATGAGATTGCCAAGTTAATCTTACCCCAAGGGAGACTAATCGCCATTGATCAAGATGAGGAGGTATTAGCG
>Ga0164311_10001047_pt1 | contig 13158 bp, 10 predicted proteins | sample GuaBasSedimGuay2_FD_121796 | JGI IMG/M metagenome (GOLD analysis project Ga0164311, IMG submission 121796) | Subseafloor sediment microbial communities from Guaymas Basin, Gulf of California, Mexico - Guay2, Core 4569-9, 9-12 cm | ecosystem: Environmental > Aquatic > Marine > Hydrothermal vents...
ATATCAGGGGGATTATATCAGATGAATGGAAGTGTGAATTAAGGGATCAATTGTTTGGAAAATGGATACACAAATGTACGAAGGGTCGTAAAATTTAATTATTTAGAAAATTGAGAGGGTGAAAAGGAAAATGAACGGTCTGAGGGTGGGGAGAGGCGAGTCATGGGTTAATGCCGGTCAAATCGAATGAGCATTAAGAACCCGATTGCGATCACAGCCATGCCAATTTCGACACCGCGTGCTTGCAAAGGTCCAAAGAAAACTGACGGTAAATGATGACTGCCGAATCCGAAAACATCCGCCATACCTGCAAAAATACATATGATATAGCCGGTGCTAATGAACCGTAAACCGAAATCAGCCAGAAGTGATGTCGTACCCTTAGGCCAGAACGAAACCAGCGTGAGGTAGCTGCCGAAGGTGATAATTGCCAAACCAACCAAGAATACTGCGATTTGCACAAAGCCGATCACTTTACTTCGGTCTAAGCCAAACAGACCGGGTCTGGCGCCTAAAAGGAAGAATAGATAACCGAGCATCGTAAACGTTAAACCAATCCGGATTCTATTCTTTGGTAGCATAAAAACTCGAGATTGAGCTAGATTGGTTATCGGGCTTTCATCTGTCTTAGCGTGTTGAATTGGTGACAGTTTTTTAAGTATTTTTGGGGATTGTGCTCGTTTAGGATTTTCAGTCATATCAGAGTTTTTCATTTTATGGCAAGTTATATTCTAACATATGCTGCCAATTTTGGCCCATGATGGATGCAATATTCTTCTCTGTATAACCATTTTTTTCCAATAAGACGGCGATTTTCTGTAAGTCGGCAATTGTTTCTAGTTCAATTGGTGTATCTTGAAGACCGAAACCACCATCAAAATCAGTTCCGATACCGACGTGATTTGCATCTCCTGCAATCTGGCATACATGATCTATTTGGGAGATCACTTTTTCAAGTGTGATAAAGTTACGATCTCTGTATAAGCGCCATTCATAATCTAAAAACGCGTTAAAAGGTATGATACCTATGATGCCATCCCGTTCAATAAGGTGGTGGATGGCGTTATCGTTAAGATGTCGATTTCCTTCATAACCTTTTATTAGCGCACTGGCATTGGCATGACTGGCGATGATTTTTCCAGGGTATATATCCAGTGCTTGCTTGATAGCGGTTTCATCCATATGCGAGATGTCCAAGATGAATCCAAGATCAGCCATAGCCTCTAACAAAGAAATTCCTGCGGTTGTTAAGGGGCCAGGTTCACGTGTTCCACCGCAGAAGCGGTTGCTTGCCCATGCAGGTCCGATCAGACGGACACCAGCTTCCCAGTAGAATTCTAAATCATCTAAGTGGCGAATTGCTTCTGCGCCTTCCATCAATATTACAAGGCCCACTGGTGGGGTTTTATTATTTCCCGATGGTAATGAGCTTTCGCGCCAGCTTTTTATCAGGGTGTTTAATTCCTTAGATGTTTTGATGAGCTGGAATTTTTCGGGATATTTATCAGTTAAACAAATGTAGGCTTCAAGTTGTTTTGAAAACAGTCTATATGCTTGCTCAACGTTGTCATAAGATTGTGTATCCCAAGGACCCTTATTACGCCGCTCTGTGCTTGCAAAAAGCGTAGCAAAAATAACAGCGACCTTACCAGCTTGATATTCAGGCCATCCAAGCATTGTATCGCCATTGTGTTGGGGAATTGGCGTGTTTGATTCGGAAATGCGTGTTTGAAGGGCTGACCTTGAATAATCCCTTTGGAAGGTTAGGATATTCCAGGCTAAATCTTCATGAGCATCTATAATGAGGTGCATTGGTGGTTAAATAATTGTGCACCGGACTAAAGCCGGTGCACTGTGTGTTTATTTATCCTTTGATTCAGCTGTTTCTTCAGAAGCGGGTGTTTCTGTAACACCAGTTGCTTCATCAGATTCGGCAGATTCTTCTACTTTTGCTGATTTTTTTGGGGCGGCTTTTTTACTAGTTTTTGGTTTTGGTGGGGCAGCCTTTTTCTTAGGTTCAGCTTTTGCTGTGTCAACAGCTACTTCATCAGATTCGGCAGATTCTTCTACTTTTGCTGATTTTTTTGGGGCGGCTTTTTTACTAGTTTTTGGTTTTGGTGGGGCAGCCTTTTTCTTAGGTTTAGCTTGTGCTATATCAACAGCTTCTTCTTCAGAATTGGTAGGTTTTTCTTTTTGAGTATCAGAAATAGCTTCTTCAGCCTTTTCAGTCATAAATGAAGCGATATCCTCGCCTGCGTTCGTTAGCTCCTCAGATTCGATCTCATCCGAAAGGATTTTCCAGTCCAAGTCTGCATAAGCAGGCGAATCTACTCGTCGCATACTTAATCCAATGCGGTGAGTATCCTCTTCAATTTTAATGATCCTCAAGGTAACTACTTCACCAACGTGGATTATTTCTTTTGGATGTTCGATACGGTGCTCGCTAATCTCAGATATGTGGATGAGACCTTCTAATTTGCTGTCGCTGTCATCGAGCATAAGAAGTGCAAATGCCCCAAAATTTGTAAGGCGAGTGATTTTAGCTTCTACAAGTTGTCCAACTTTCAAGCTGGCGATTTGATCTGCCCAGGGATCATCCATGAGTTGACGAATGGAAAGACCAATGCGCTTGCGATCTGTATCAACACTAATAATCTTAACCTGTACCTCTTGACCAACCTGTAAAACCTCACTGGGGTGGTTGACCCTATCCCAGGATATTTCAGAGAGATGCACTAGACCGTCGGCACCGTTGATGTTAACAAAAGCACCAAAGTCAGCTAGACTTGTAACCCGGCCAGTACGTACCTCACCATTTTTAAGTCCTTCGATGACTTTTTCTTTAATGCTCTCGCGGGTATCGCTGCTTGCAGCACGTTCTGAAAGTATTAATCTTCTTCGTTCGCGATCAACCTCAATAACGCGTACCTCTATTTTTTCATCGACCATTTCGCTATAACGCTCATCAGGCGTGTTGCCTGTAATGGCAAGTCGCCGGCTGAGGCTGACTTGTGATGCAGGCACAAATCCACGGATAGTACTCAATGGAACCAATAAACCACCTTTATTGTAGCCAATGATGGTGGAATTAAAACTTTTGCTCGATTTCAGTAACTCTTCGGCGTCGATCCAGCTTTGTTCATCAACAGCTCTAGTAAATGAGAGAATGAGGTTCCCGTTTTGATCTTCAGGTGTAATGACAAACACAGGAATTGATTTCCCAACCTCGAGGGTTTCAAGCGTCTCAGCGGGAATTGCATCATACTCCTTACCTGTGATAAGGCCTTCCGATTTAGTTCCAACACTGACCAAGATTTGGCCTTCGGAAATGCTGGCGATCACACCATCGCGCGTTTCGCCACGCTTAGGAAAATCAATTAATAGACCTTCCTCTTTCAGTAAGGCTTCCATTTTATTATTAGGTTGTTCCTGCTTCTTCTCCAGTGCATCCCCCTGGTCAAGCTTGGCGTCGTTTTGTTCCATACGATAATTGCTCCAACAAGAAATTTGAACCTGATTATATAGTACTATGTATACTTTGGCAACCCTAAATAATCACAATTTCTTGTGAATTAGCAGTATGAGGGATTCTTTGGTAGTGGGAGCTTTCTACTTGAAGATAACAGATAGATAGTAATGAATGCAATTTTTCTATGATATTGACAGAATAAACCAGATGAATGCATCAGCTATGAGAGACGACCATCATTGCCCATCCTAGGTTTATCGTTCTTTACGTAGTTGTCAAGTTGATTCTCTTTTGCAGGCGGACCCATAGACCCATAATCCAATACTTCCCGTACTTTCGTTTGTGGATTTGGTGGACCAATAATCCCCTTTGATTCGAGTGCTTCGATCATTCTTGCGGCGCGTGTATATCCTATGCGTAGTTTTCTTTGTAGCATAGAAATTGAAGCGCGTCTTTCTTTTCGTATTATAGCGATAGCTTCTGGTGTAATTGGGTCTTCGTCCGGGTCTTTTTGAAGTTTTTTCCAAAGTGGTTCTTGTTTGTAGGGTACATTCTGGGGTATGCTAAAAGCCGCTGGTTGAATAGGCCTTGTTGGCGAATCCGGCATAACTGTTTGTTGACGCCAGAAGGATGCTAAATTACTACTCTCATTATCAGAGACAAAGGTTCCCTGTAATCTGACTGGGGCAGCTGCGTCGGGAGACTGGAAGAGCATATCCCCACCCCCTAAAAGGCGTTCCGCGCCTGGTTGATCGAGGATAACACGACTATCTACGCCAGATGCTACCGCAAAAGCAATCCGAGCGGGGAAATTGGCTTTGATCAAACCTGTGAGGATATCTGTTGATGGCCGCTGGGTTGCTAATATCAAGTGGATACCTGTGGCGCGCGCTAATTGTGCTAAGCGTGTTAGTGCACGCTCGGTTTCGTCCGGTGCGAGCATCATCAGATCAGCTAATTCATCAATGACAACCAGCAGATATGGAATGGTGGTTTCATTTCTTGAAATCCGCCACGTGTTATATTCGCTGATATTGCGGGTGCCGGAGTCAGAGAATTTATGATAACGCATATCCATTTCGCGCATCAGCCATTGAAGGGCACCAACAACCCGATCGGCATCAACGATGACGGGTGCTAACAGGTGCGGAATGCCGTTATAGCTGGTTAGTTCAACACGCTTTGGGTCCACCAAGACGAGGCGGAGCTGGTCAGGTGAATTAAAAAGCAGGTAACATGTTAAAATTGCGTTGATACAAACAGATTTGCCTGAGCCGGTTGTCCCGGCAATTAGCAAATGAGGCATTGCTGTTAAATCTGCTGCGACAGCGTTTCCGGATACATCTTTGCCTAAGGCAAATTTCAAAGTTGAGCCCAAGTTCTTAAAAGCTGAGCTTGATATGATTTCAGATAAGGAGACTAAAGCAATTTCACGGTTTGGTACTTCTATGCCCACATAGCCTTTACCAGGAACAGGCGCTTGAATACGGATACGGGAAGCTTTGAGCGCCATTGTAAGATCATCCGCTAAATTGGTGATCCGACTAACTCGCACACGCGTACGCCCATTGCGACTCTCAATAAAATCGGGTTCAACACCGAATAGGGTGATTGAGGGCCCTCTCCGGATTTCCACCACGTGGGCAGGGGCTCCAAAAGAACGTAGAGACTCTTCTATAACTCGGGCGCGTTGTTGATCATTTTCCTCGTCAATTGGTCTTTCTTGAATGGGATTCAGGATGTCCCTGGGATCAGGCAGAACCCATTTGTGTTTTTTTTGGGGGGTACCATTACCAATCGCTTGTGAAGTACCTTGCGGAAGAGCTGTGGTCTGCGAAGGTTGAGCCGTGGTTTGTATCTTTCCAGCCTTGCTTTCTGGTCCGTTGTTTTGGCCTTGTGAATAAACTCCAGAGGGAGAGGTCTTTTGACTAGATGCTGATTTTCGCTGTTCCTTTGACCGATATTTCCTAACAAATGTGGATAAATATCTCTTTGTCAGCTTCAGTAGGGTTCCGATCCATTTTGATAGATCGCTTACCGAGAGATCCAAGATTAAGATCAAACTGGTTAACATCCAGGCAATTAGCGCAACGACTGTACCTGGATAGCCTAAAGTTTGTACTAAACCAAGCTTAATTGCTGCACCGATGTATCCTCCACCAACACCGTTTGAGGCAGAATCCATTGTGCCAGCCATGATTAGATGAAACCACGTGAGTAGGTTGATGAAACATAGGAATAGCCCCACTAATCGTTCTGTTGAAACCTGCGGTAGCTTTTCAAAATTGCGCATTAAGAGCCACAGACCGAGAGTAATTAATCCTATCGGTAGGATGTATTTCCCCCATCCTATAATTTTGCCTAGAGTCCTTACCCACCAACTAGTTATAATGCCGGTGTTGGATGTGAATAAGCTGATTAGTGTTAGTAAGCCGATCACTGTGATGATTATTCCAAAGATATCAAGCTGACGTTCTGGAGAAATGGGTTTAATTTTGGCTTTAGTTTGAGATGCAGCTTTAGTGCGAGATGATTTAGCACGAGTTGCTTTTGATTTTGAGCTCGTTTTTGAACGCCTGACGGATTTCTTTTGTGAAGCCTTCGCCATATTTTCCTCCAGATGCCATCCCTTGCTAACTATATGGCATTATAGCATAGGAGATGAAAATTGCATTTTGTCGTGATGAAATCTGTTATGTTCACTTGTAAGAAATGAGTGCTATGCGTTGATTATTATAGAATTGTTAATCTATAAATTTGGCTTGCGTACCATTTATTATTCTGATATAATATTTGCGTTACCCAGGTAATTAAAAATTCCACGAGAATCAATTTGATCCATAACCGGCTTGAATTTCGGTAATGGAGTGTTTATTCCCGATTTATAAATAGTTTTTTGGTAATAATTATGGCATTGTAAAACTAGTGAATTTAAGGATGCCGCGCCCAAATTTAGGTACCCAGATATTGAGAGTAAATGTATTGAAAATTATTTTAAGGGGAGAGCGCTTACAATTAGCGATCTTAAACCAATAGGTTAACAATTTCCCAATCATTTAATCATTAGAGATGGCATATGGATATATTTGAACTTGACAAAAAGAATCTTGTAGAATTGCGTAAAATTGCAGTAGAGCTAAACTTTCCTAAACCAATCAGGATGAAACGGGAGGGTTTAATCATTAAAATTGCCCAAACCATGGCAGAAGCAGAAGGCATAGAAATGCGCGGGGGTATTCTGGATATCATGAATGAAGGGATTGGCTTTTTACGTTCGAACTATCGTATTGGGCCTGAAGATGTTTATGTCTCCCAGTCACAGTTGCGTCGTTATGAGCTGCGTTCTGGAGATATGGTCATTGGCCATGTCCGTCCTCCGCGAGAATCTGAGCGGCATTATGGTCTTCTAAAAGTGGAGTCGATCAACGGTTCCACTCCCGATAAAGCTCGACATCGACCGCGATTTGAAAGCATGACCCCGATTTTTCCTGAAGAACGCCTCAATCTAGAGTATGACCCCAAAGTTCTTTCTGCGCGTTTGATCAATTTAATTACGCCTATCGGCCGCGGTCAACGCGGCATGATCGTTTCGCCTCCAAAGGCTGGTAAAACTACGATATTAAAAGATACTGCAAACGCGATCACTGCTAATCATCCTGATGTACGTCAGATCATGTCATTGATTGGAGAACGACCTGAGGAAGTGACTGATATGGACCGTTCAGTGGCTGCAGAGGTTATTGCAAGTACATTTGATGAACCGGTGACTGCTCATGTACGGATGGCAGAAATTGCATTGGATCGAGCAAAACGTCTTGTTGAAACTGGGCTTGATGTGGTCATATTGATGGATTCATTGACAAGGCTTGCGCGCGCATATAACCTGGTGGTAAATCCATCGGGTCGCACACTTTCTGGTGGTATGGACCCGTCTGCTTTGTACCCTCCAAAACGCTTCTTTGGAGCTGCTCGAAACATGGAAGATGGAGGTAGCCTGACAATTATTGCTACTTCTTTAGTTGATACTGGTTCCCGTTTGGATGATGTTGTATACGAAGAGTTTAAGGGTACAGGGAATATGGAACTGCACTTGTCAAGACGCTTGCAAGAGCGGCGTGTTTTCCCGGCGATTGATATTGAACGATCTTCAACTAGGCGCGAAGAATTGTTGTTAGGCCCTGATATCCTTCAGCGTGTATGGTTGCTGCGACGTATGTATTTGCAGATGATTGGAAAACCACCCCAAGGAGCGGGGATGGATACTTCAGTAGCTACTGAGGCTATTATACAAAAGTTGGCAAGAACCAAAACTAACATTGAGTTTCTTGAGTCATTATCTGATGGCGCATAATACAACCATACTGTTTTATCGAGGTGAAAATTTTGTCTGAACAGCATACTCAGAATCAATCTGTAAAGAAGAAAAACAGACTCTTTACATGGATCTCTTGGGGTGGGACTGTAGTAATGGCAAGTTTATTGGTGTCAATTCTGATCTGGCAGCCTAAAGTTGCTCAGTCAATGGCCGAATTAACTTCTGGCAGTAAGGCTGGGATTATGGTTTCAGAAATAGCAAGTGTTCCTCGGGAAGCGCTTGAGAGCATGCCGGATTTTAATGTGTCTAGTGCAAAGAGCGTTCTGCTGCGAAAACCAGAAACACATACAGAAGCGCCTACGCAGTTGCGGATTGATGTGATTGAATACACGGTGGAGCAAGGGGATGCTATTTTCAGTATTGCAAAAAAATATAACATTTCACCTGAAACTTTACTTTGGTCCAACTATGATGTATTGCAGGATAACCCTCACTTTTTAGAGATTGGACAAACCTTACGTATTCCTCCAACGAATGGGATTTGGTATCTGTGGCAAGAAAATGATAATTTGGAGGCTGTTGCCGGGAAATATAAAGCGAGCGTTGATGATATTGTTAATTGGTTTGGTAATAGACTGGATTTAACAAACCCGACGATTGAACCTAATACTTACATCATGATCCCTGGTGGAGAACGCGAATTTCAACAGTGGGTTGTCCCAACCATTCCACGCGGCAGAGCTGGTGTGGTAACAACAGTTCTTGGGCCAGGTTCTTGTGATACGAGCGGAGGAGGAGCTTTTGGGACAGGTTACTTTGCCTGGCCGGCAGATAATCACTATCTTTCCGGGAACGATTATTGGTCCGGTCATCTTGCAATTGATATTGCAGCAGGTAGTGGTGCGCCAATTTATGCGTCCGACAGTGGCTTGGTTGTTTATTCGGGTTGGATAAGCGGCGGCTATGGCAATATGGTCATGATCGACCATGGCAATGGCTATCAAACGCTTTATGCCCATCTCAGTACGATTATGACCAATTGCGGGAGCAGCGTCTATCAAGGCCAAACGATTGGGTTGGCTGGTATGACAGGCGGTACATCAACCGGTCCGCACCTCCATTTTGAGATTCGTTACTTGGGTGGCTTTGTCAATCCTTGGATGTACTTACCTTGATATGTTATAATCCCTTAAACACTTGCTCCAGTAGCTCAATTGGATAGAGCAAGGCACTCCTAACGCCTAGGTTGGGGGTTCGAGTCCCTCTTGGAGCATATAAAAAGCGCCCGGTTTGAAACCCAGGCGCTTTTCTGATTATTATTCTTAATGGGGATTAATTTAGCAATCCTTTATTTATGTCATTGTCAATATCAGTTTCTTCGTCAAGTGGGTCTTTTCGTACCCATAACACAAGGATATCACCTTCTTCGGAGCTTAAGGCTTGCGCAGCCATGATGGGAGTTTGCTTGGTCAAGCCAATGCGATCGCGGTATTCAAGATACATGATTGATTTATTTTGCCAGGCTAGATGACAGCGTTCAACGAGTGCCTGACCATTAAAGGTTCGCAGTGTTGTCCGGGCGGCATCGTAGAGGAACGGGCTTTCGAAAAGCCCGGCTGTCCAACTATGCAAGCCGGTTAAGGGATCCTCCACCAGAGGTTCAAAGACAGGTGTAGGTCCTTCAATGATTGTGATTTTATTGTTCATTATTTTTCTCGTTGGTGATAATACCACAAATCGTCTGTGATTTTCAATAGTGAGGAGTAAATTTGGGCAGCTTTTACGTTTTGTAAATAAACATTCTGTATTAAATAGAACAGCACACTGGAAGTCTGAGTATGTCAGTGTGCTGTCCTTGTTATGTGAATAAGTTTATGGAAAAGTGTTGTTATAGAACCAGTTGAATGCGTAATATCCACCCGATATGGCTTCAAGGCGTATTGCAATCAGATTTTCTCCGTATAAGCCGACGGGTATTGAATAGGTCTTTGAAAAAACACCACCCGCCCCAGAATTTGTTGTGGTCACATAAGCACCGCCAATACCTTTTGTACCCATTTTACCCATTGAAACTTTGAAGTCCACATTGGCAGGGAAGTTATTCGTCTTTATTGTGACAGTATTATTTTTAGTCACAGCGCTGATAGAAAACGTAGGAATGCCGGTATAACCAGGTGTGTAGGAGGGGATACTACTTGTATCATTATAGAACCAGTTATAGGCATAGAAATCTCCTCCAGTGGTTTCAAGACGGATAGCGATTTGATAATCTCCATGCAAGGATGCGGGAATATCATATGTGGCATTAAAGCTTCCACCTGCTGCGGAGTTAAAGGTGGTTACGGTTATCCCATTGACACCTTTGGTTCCCATTTTACCCATTGTGACTTTAAAATCCATATTTGCTGGGATGTTGTTAGTTAAGATTGAAACCGTGCTGTTCGTAACCACGGAAGAAATGGAGAAAGTCGGGATGCCAGTATAAACGGCACCGCCCCCATTACTTTCCGATGGTCCATTATAAAACCAGTTATAGGCGTAATAAGTGCTATCTGTACCCTGCAGGCGGATAGCGATCAGATTCCGCCCTTGTAAGGCGTTCGGAATGATGAAGGTTCCATAAAATGAACCACCAGAGCCAGTATTGATAGATATGACCTCAATGCCACCAAGTCCCTTAGTCCCAAATTCACCCATCAGGACTTTAAATTCCTTATTGGCTGGGAAGTTTTTTGTATAGATTGTTACGTTTTTGTCTTCTTCGACGGCTACGATATTGAAGGTAGGGATAGTTGCTGCCTGTACAGTTTTAGGATATACGGCGACGGAGAGCACCAATGCTAAAGTACATAAGATGATCGTAAGACATGATTTTTTCATTTTTAACTCCATATCTAAATACGAATCAAGTCTCCTCAGGACGGGATATCTTGATATTTGCAATGTAAACTTGCAATTCTCGTGCCAAATTCTGATGATGATGTGCGGAGCGTGATCCTAACGTATAGATAATAACGGGAAGACCCTGCTACCCACAATATCCTTGCTCTTTAATGCAAGTCAATGGGCGGTAACACGATTGTTTTGACTTGCTCTATTTGGAGTATCTATATATATTATAGCATGATAGGGTTAAATGGAGAAATGCCATCTTATGTTGGCGTATTCCTTTTGCTATCAGAGGTGAGCTTGGAAATGTTGCTTTGAAATACCTCCAAAATTTCATCACTAATTAATTTCCCTCATCTCTCATAACTGGATCACAAAACAGTTTTATTATTGAAGTGCAAATAAACAGTAGAGTATTTATTAGAAATAGGATAGGATATATCAGAAGAATGCTGGTTTTAAAAACGATAAGAGTGTAAAGCTGTACATTTTGTATTGATTAGGAATTGACTTCGTATGCGCAAATCGTTTTGGATTACCTTATTAATTATTGCTGTCCTGGCTGCTGTCGTGTTTTTCATTTCCCGGCGTTATTTCTCCCCGACTAGTCGTACGGGCATGTTATTAAGCTGGTTACGTAATCCTGAAGCTCATCCCGAATGGGCAGTCTCAGCTGGTGAGCGATGCCAGGATGCCCCATTTATTCTTCCTACTGATGGCTTAATCGGTTATTTGTGGGATGATTCGTTTAGACTGGGGCACCGTCATCAGGGGATCGATATTTTTGGTGGAACGAATCCTGGTGAGACACCTGTTTTTGCCGTATATGATGGTTATCTAACAAGACTTGCAGATTGGAAATCAACTGTGATCATCAGGATACCGGAGGATCCCCTTCATACGCAGGGTGTAATTTGGACCTATTACACGCACATGGCGGATGCTGGTGGCAGATCATTCATCATCTCAGATTTTCCACCAGGGTCATATGAGATTTTCGTGCGAGCAGGTACCTTGCTGGGGTATCAGGGGAATTATTCAGGGGAGCTTGAAAAACCAGTAGGAGTGCATTTACATTTTTCTATCGTCAAAGCTGACGATGAAGGACACTTTCTAAACGAATTAGATATTAATAATACACTTGATCCTTCGCAATATTTTAATTTGCCTCTGAACGCATATAAGAACTCAGGACAAGTGCCGGTATGCAATTCGGATAATTAATTATGTTAAAGTCAATGTCATTAATATTAGCATTGCTAATTAATTGGTGTTTTTAATCGTATAATAATTTAGTAGTTTAATCGAGGCGAACAATTAAAGAAATTACTGCGGAGTATTGCATGAAGGAAATCGCTAAAGATATTTTTATTGAGTCGAATTTCTCAGGTGTAGTCGTTGGTGTTATTCGTACATTGCGTGGGTTAATACTAATTGATGCTCCTTTCCGACTAGAAGATCAGCATGCGTGGCGAGAAGCCTTGCAAAATATTGACGGGGGAAGCAATCGCGTGCTGATCAATTTGGATACACATATTGACCGGACTTTAGGTGTAAAGGGTATGAGTAGCGTGGTTATCGCTCAAGAAAAGGCGGTCTCGATGCTAAAGAATCGTCCTAGCTCCTCACGTGCACAGGATATGGATGCTGGGGCAATGTGGGAAGTATATGAAGGCTTGAGCAGTATCCGTTGGGTTTCCCCCGAGATTACATTTGCGAACAGATTGTTTCTTAATATGGATGAGCGCCGAGTCATTTTTGAACATCATTCTGGCGCAAATGTTGCCGGTGTGTGGGTAAAAGTTCAACATGCAAAAGTCGTTTTCGTTGGGGATTCGGTACTTATTAATCAGCCACCTTTCTTGGCTTGTGCAGATCTGGATGCTTGGCTAGTTGATCTTAAACTTCTTTTATCATCCGAATATCGAGATTATCTTATTGTTAGTGGACGGGACGGATTAGTTACGAAAGATGATATCCGCGAGATGGTTAAATTAATAAAATCAATTCAAAGATCTCTCATTCGTTTAATTGATAAAAATATGGACGCAGAAGGAATCTCAAGCCTAGCGGCAAGAATGCTTAGACGTTATGATAGCAAAAAGGCTTATAAAGAAACCTATCTAAATCGTCTGCGCTGGGGGATCAGTATATATTATGATAAACAATTACGACCCGAAAAAGACAAATGATCCTGGAGAAAAAAATAATTAATGTATAGCATCGATTGTGTTCCACTATTAGCGCTCACGCGTGGTGAGCTTATTGAGTCAATCCATTATGGTGCATTTGTTGTTGTGGATCGACATGGTCGTGTCATCGCATCAATGGGTAATCAGGAATTGTTAACTTATCCGCGCAGTTCCATGAAACCTCTACAAGCACTGCCTTTCATTGAACGTAATGGCGATCAATATTTTGACCTTAACCCTAAGGAGGTCGCAATTATTTGTGCTTCTCACTCTGGAACGGATACGCATGTGGA
>Ga0164311_10001049_pt1 | contig 13138 bp, 13 predicted proteins | sample GuaBasSedimGuay2_FD_121796 | JGI IMG/M metagenome (GOLD analysis project Ga0164311, IMG submission 121796) | Subseafloor sediment microbial communities from Guaymas Basin, Gulf of California, Mexico - Guay2, Core 4569-9, 9-12 cm | ecosystem: Environmental > Aquatic > Marine > Hydrothermal vents...
CACTAAATTCTTTAGAAACAACAGTCATTAACCCTCCACCACCACCTGTAAGCAAAATTACTTCATCTTTATACTCTGCAAGTTTTCTAGCAAATCTAACTGCTTTTTCTAATGCTTTATGTAATGGTTTAGGATTACTCGAAGCAGCTATACCTATTTGAATTAATTTATGAACCACGAATCCTACACCCTTCAGACATTTGAAGTATCAAGAGGTATTTAAATTTATAAATTACTATGTATAAAAGCTAAGTTCATGCTTAAAAGCTGAAAGAAGTAAAGGATTCTATAGGATTCAAAGGATCTATTAGCAATGTGTGGAAGGAACTGAGATATAAAATCCAAGATTTATAGTAAGATTAAAATTCAGAAACAACTACTTTTGAGCTGCTTTCTGAAATATATCCGCAAACTCTACATGTATAAATACCATTTACTAATTGAAGAGGGTTCCCGCATTTTGGGCAAACTCTATAGTATACATTGTGGTTAGACATTCAAGTACCCATAGTAATATATTTTACTCTGAGTAATATATTTGTTTTGGGTTATTATATAAAAGCTAAGGTTGTATTTCTCTTCTTCTCCTTATTCCTTCAGAATAACCTAGTTCTAATGCTTTAATGTTTATTTCTATCCATTGCTCTTTAACGTTTTCTTTAATAGATTTTTTCAGAGATTCTAGATCGATTATGTTTGTTAATGCTAGTAAGTAACCTAACATTACAACATTAGCTACCCTTGATGTTCCTAATTTCTGCTCAGCTATTAGAGTAAACGGGATTTTATGTATTTTTATTTCCGGGGAAATACCTGTTAAAATTACGTTAAAAGATGAGTCTACGAGAACTATTGTGCTCTCTTTTATGTTTTTAACATACTTTGAAATGTACTCTGGATGCATAAATACTGCTATATCCGGTCTTCTAGCCATGAAGTAGTCTGCTTCTTCTTCATTATCTGTAATAACTATTTCTGTTCTAGACTCTGTTCCACGTGTTTCTGCACTATAGAATGCCATGTTTATTACATGGTATTTTGTATTTTTTGCTATGGCATCCGAGAGCAAATGCCCTGCTAAAAGTATTCCTTGACCGCCTTTACCTATTATCACTACTTCCTTTCTCATGATATTTTCACCCTTCTTTAATCTTAAAGAATTTACTGTATAACTCTATATATCCTGGCTTCTCTACGTCAAGAAATACTCCACAATCAATAACTTTAAACCAATCATATTCTGCTTCTAATGGTGAAATATTCTTTCTAATCTTAACTATTTTTCTAAGGTATTTTAGAAGTTCTACAGGATCCCTATATCCTATATGTCTTCCAAATATTTCAGGACATGTAGAAATAACCTCTATAAATCTAAATCCTTTTTTAACTAATGCTCTTTCTATAGATTTTTGAAGCATTAAAGGTAATGTTATAGGCCATCTGGCAATATATGTTGCACCTGCGACAGCAGCTATCTTAACGGAATCTAATGGTGGCTCAGGGTTCCCGTAAGGCGTTGTTGTAGTATATACTCCTTGCGGTGTTGTTGGTGCTAACTGTCCTCCTGTAAGCGCATATATCATGTTGTTAACCATAATGACAAGTAAATCAAAATTTCTTCGTGCAGCATGTAGGAAGTGGTTTCCACCTATACCTACAAGGTCTCCATCTCCAGTAAAGACGACGACTTTTAACTCGGGTTTTGCAAGTTTAACTCCAACAGCATATGCTAATGCTCTACCATGAGGAGTATGTGCTGCATCAAGTTTAACGTAGCCTGCAGCTCTACCTGTGCATCCTATACCTGATATGAAGACAATCTTTTGGGGATCAACTTTACCTCTTCTAGTAAGTGTTTTTACTGCTCTTAGGAAAGCAGATAATGCAATGCCTATACCGCAGCCTGGGCACCAAACATGTGGTAACCTCTCTACTCTAAGTAAATCATCTAACTCATGGATCATAACAGCTCACCTATAGCAGAGTATATATCATCGATTATTGGAGGGTCGGGTGTAATTATCGGTAGTAAATGAACTTCCCTATCTCTTAGAATAGTTAAAACTTCACGGTATAGTTGCCCATAGTTCATTTCGGCAACAACAATTTTCCTAGCGCTCTCAGCTGCTTCTTTAAGCTTGACATCATCTAATGGCCAAAGTGTTATAGGTCTGAACAAACCTGCTTTAATCCCTTTCTTTCTAAGTTCTCTAACAATAGCATGTACTACCCTAGATACAGAGCCGAAAGCTATAAATAAAATTTCAGCATCCGATGCCATGTAGGTTTCTGACATAACTATTTTATGCTTATTTCTAATTATCTTCATCGTTAAACGTTTAACGAGTTTAGCATAAGTTTCTCTTGAAGGATCATAGTAGCCTCTTTCATCGTGAGATAGAGATTCAGCTAAAACAGCGTATCCTTCACCATAACATGCCATCGGCGGAACAAGGTCTTCAGTGTCAGGGTTAAAGGGTTTATATTGTTCAGGAGGAACTTTAGGTTTCTTTCTTGTAATCAGCTTTACTTCTTTAGGCGATTTCCAAACATATTTTTCAGCCATATGTGATAAAACAGCATCTATAAGAACTATAACTGGTACCCTAAATCTTTCAGCAAGATTAAATGCCTCTATAGTTAAATCGAAACATTCTTGAACACTGTTTGGTGCTAAGACAATTAATTCGTAATGTCCGTGAGAAGCCCACTTAGACTGAATAACATCGCCCTGGCCTGTCCCGGTGGCAACTCCGGTACTTGGCCCTGCTCTCATACTATAAACTACTACTATTGGTGCTTCAACCATTACAGCGTAGCCTATGCTTTCAGCCATTAAGCTAAACCCGGGGCCGCTGGTTGCGGTCATGGCTTTAACTCCCGCCCATGAAGCCCCTATGATAGCGTTTATTGCTGCTATTTCGTCTTCAGCTTGATATATTATCCCTCCATGTTTAGGTAGTTCATGTGATAAGTATTCGAATATTTCATTTACTGGAGTTATAGGGTATCCTGCAAAGAATTTTAACCCGGCAACAATTGCTCCTTCAGAAACAGCTATATTTCCCGGTTGAAACTTAACCCTCAATCTGAAGAACCACCTCGGAATATGGTTTTGGAGAATACTTTACTACGATAGCGAATTCAGGACACATGTATTCACACATTTTACATCCAACACAAAGCTCTGGATGTGAAGGTGAAACAATCCAGTAGCCTTTCCTATTCATTTTACTTCTTGATTTCTCAAAGACATTTGTCGGACATATGTAAACACATATTCCGCAGTCTTTACATCTTTCACCTATAACTAATACTTTATAGTGTCTCTTAATGGGCATTTTTTATCACCTTTGAAACTAGTTTAGGTATTTCGTAAGGTGTTTTTGCAATAGCTATTCCCGCATCTTTAAACGCTCTAATTTTGCTTTCATAACTCCCCATACCCATTGTTATGATAGCTCCTGCATGCCCCATTCTTTTACCTGGCGGAGCATATTTGCCAGCAATATAAGCTACTATGGGTTTGCTTATTTTACCTTTAGCATATGCTTTAGCTAACTCTTCTTCCATAACTCCTCCAATTTCACCTATAACAACTATGGCCTTAGTTTCTTCGTCTTCTTCAAACAATTCAGCAGCTTCAAGCAGTGTAAGCCCTGTTATAGGATCTCCACCTATACCTATGGCTGTTGTCTGTCCAAAACCTGCTTTAGCAAGCGAGTAAGCTACTTCATATGTTAATGTGCCGCTTCTAGAAATTATACCTATACTTCCTTTACTAAAAGCACTTGCGGGCATTATGCCGATTTTACATATGCTTGGGGAAATTATTCCAGGAGTGTTAGGTCCAATAATTATTACACTATGTTTTTTAACATAGTGGACAAGCTTTACTTCATCGTGTAAAGGTATATGCTCTGTAATTATAACTATTAACTTTATCCCGTTATCTATAGCTTCATATACTGCATCTAATGTGAAAGGTGCTGGAACAAATACTATTGAAGAATTGATTTCCGGATGTTTCTTTAGAGCATTTTCAACACTATCATATACAGGAATTCCATGAACATTTAAACCGCCCTTTCCTGGTGTAACTCCAGCAACGATTTTCGTACCATATTCTATCATTAACTTTGTATGGAACGAACCCTCTCTTCCCGTTATTCCTTGCACAAGCACATACCTTTTTTCATCAGCTAATACTACCATGACTAAATCACCATTAGTGATCTTAGTTTTTCCAATGCATCTTCAATATCCTCGTAAGCTTCTACATTGTTTTGTTTAAGGATCAAACGTGCCTCCTTATCTCTGGTTCCTTTAATTCTAACAACTAATGGTTTCACGAGCTTAGCTTGTTTTAAAGCTTCGACTATACCTAAAGCTACTTCATCGCACCTAGTAATACCTCCAAAAATATTCATGAAAATAGCTTTTACCTTAGGATTTTCTAAAAGTATGTTAACAGCTTCTTTAACCTTTACCCTTGAAGCGCCTCCGCCTATATCTAAAAAACACGCTGGTCTCATACCATGTAATCCTATTAGATCCATTGTTGCCATAGTTAACCCTGCTCCATTACCTATAACTCCAACATTGCCGTCTAATTCTACGTAGCTTAGTCCCAATGTTTCAGCTTTTTCCTCTTTAGCTGTTTTACCTCTAAACATTTCCCTTGAAATGTATTTTAATAATTTATCCTTCTGTCTAAAAAGCGAGTTTTCATCGATAATTATCCTAGCATCTAAGGCATAAAGTCCCTTATCAGTTAAAGCTAATGGGTTAACTTCTACAAGTTCAGCATCAAATTCTCTAAATATGTTAAACATAGCTCTTACTATGAAAGTAAATGACCTTACATGGTTCTTAGGGATTCCAAGCTTGTACGCTATATTTCTAACTACATAGTCTTTAAGACCTATGTAAGGATCTATAGGCACCTTATGAAGTAAGTAAGGTTTCTCCCTAATTGTTTCTTCAATATCCACTCCTCCCTCGGTAGAAGCCAAAAATACAATATTTCTTAAAGAATAGTCTATTGTGTATGCTACATAGTATTCTTTTATAACCTCTAAGAATTTTTCTATGAGAACCTTACGTACAGGTATTCCTTTAATAGTACATTTTAAAAGTTTAGAAGCAAACAATTTAAGTTCTTTAAAATTGTTTACCTTTAATATTCCTCCAGCTTTCCCTCTACCAGAAACTGGGACCTGAGCTTTTACAATTAAGGGGAAGCCTAAACTATCTGCTTTCTCTCTATTTAGCTCGTCGATTGATGAAATAGTAAATCCTGTGGGAATAGGTATATTATAATCCTTGAGAATATTCTTAGCCTCATACTCAAGGATTTTCACATATAACACCTATATTGCAAAATTTCTAGTTAACAACGCTATTATATAAGCGTTAGCTATAATGAAATACTTTCACCTAACTCTCTCATAAACTGTTATCAAATACCCCTTAAAACAATACTTGAACCATTTTAAGACTAAGAGAAACTATTAATTAAGATGTCTGAAACAAACAGTTCTAAGTACTTTGTATTAGAGAAAAAAGCTTAGAAATGCGGGGCGGGGTCTCGGGCTAGCTCCTGCCCTTAGTTCCTCTTTTATCTTTTTTCACCTATGTTCTCCGATAACGTATAAGTATAATGTATGACCCACTATACCGTCATATATTCTAATTGTTCTTTTAGGTTTCCACCCGGGTATTTGGAATTCATGGGACACTATTCTTGTTCCAGGTCTTAGTTCCTTCTCTAGTTTAGGTCTTAACATTTCATTAACACTTGTTAAGAGAAAGAGCGTTACTACAGTTGCATCTTTAATATTTACATTAAACATATCGTCCTTTATTATTTCAGCACGATTATTAAGGCGTAATTCATCTATTTTCCTTCTAGCTTGAATAACAAGGTCGTCTCTTATTTCAACTCCTATAGCTTTTTTAACTTTAAATTCTTTAGCTGCTGTTATTACTATTCTTCCATCTCCACAGCCTAAATCGTAAACTACATCCTCTGGACCTGCATTGGCAAGTTCAAGCATTGCCTTAACTACAGGTTCAGGAGTCGGCACGTAGGGCACTAGATATCCTCTATAGTAGGTGGTCAAAGCGGGTTCCCCAGAGTCTCACTCACTGTATTCCATTAATTACTACTATGAATTTAAGTTTTAATTTTCTATTCCTCCAACTTAATATATTACACCTAGTTAAAGACGTATATTGAGAATTATCATAGTATTGGTGCTTGCAACACCATCAATACTTCTTATAGAATTTATTATGCTGTCTAGTGCTAAAACATTGTCTGCTCTAATTACAGCTAATATATCGTGTTCTCCAGTTATCTCGTAAACATGATCTACTCCCTGCAGGTTAGCTATTTCTTTAGATATTTTAAAAACAGGTACTTGAGGGGAAGTTTTCACCAAAACTACTGCTTTAATTTCATTTTGTAAGGAATACTCTATGGTGAACCTTTTAATTACTCCTTGCCTTAGAAGCTTGCTAATTCTTTTTCTTATAGCTGCTTCGCTTAATCCAAGCTTCTTAGCTATGGTCATGTAGGGTGTTCTTGCATTCCTCTTAAGTATTTCAATTATTTCCCTATCTATATCGTCTATGAAACTCATGGTTTCCAGTACCTTATATTGTAATTAATGGAGTTACTAATAAGTAGGTTAGTATTGAAGCTAAAGGTACACCTAAATTATCATCTATGAATTGTTGTCTCTCTGCTAAAGTAGCTATGATGGCCATGAGTAATCCTAAAGAACCTAAGAATACGTATCCTATAATCGACGTTGTTATTAGCATAGCTAAACTACCTGTCCGGTGCTTACATCTCTCCCTACATATTCTCATTCTAACAAGTCCTGTTACCGCATCGCCAACTGCCATGAATAACATTACTGTTACAGCAAGTTCTCTCATATACCACATGGTTAAAGCCATTACAGAATAGCTTGCTGTAAAATATACTTCCCCTAAATTCCCTCTAATTTGAAACCATGACATTTCATTTTTCCTTAAATGATGCAATACTAGGAGTACTGTTATAAGAGTTCCATAAGTGAAGAAAGCATAGGGTTCTTTGAAAACATATAAGTACATGAAAACAGCTGGAACCGATGATAGGTGTATTATTTTCCTGTTAAACCATGGATTTTTCACCCTTTTAGTAAGAAAGATCGTTATACCTATGAGTGTAGCTGCCGGGATAGCTATAATCATATCATTAATGTAGTCATTAAAGCTGAACTTTGGTAGTGCGAAAACAATACTGTATTCATTCATCAGTTAGAACCTCAATGTAGTAGTTTCCCGCTTGAGAGCTATAAAATTATTTTACTTAAAATACTTGAATTTTCTCTACAAGAAGTTTAAACCGCTATTAGAAATAATTTAAACGTGCATTAGTACGGGCTTCGTGGAGCTGAAGAGAGTAACTTTTTTCTACTACTATGATGTCTAGTAAGGTTTAGACCATTTTATAGGTGGTTAGTATGTTACGTGTAGCTCATAGCTCTGTTGAGTTAATAGGTGATACACCAATAGTTAGGTTATCAAAAATAGATAAGGACTATTCATTTGAAATATGGGGTAAGTGTGAGTTTCTGAATCCAACAGGTAGTGTTAAGGATAGAATGGCATTATATATGATTAAGGAAGCTGAGAAACAGGGAAGACTAAAGCCTGAAATGACTTTAGCCATAGCTACAACAGGTAACACAGGAATATCCTTCGCTGCTTGGGGTTCATACTTCGGATATAAAGTACTGATAGTAATGCCTGAAGAAATGAGCTATGAAAGGAAGTTACTGGATCTGCTTTTCGGCGCTGAGCTCATCTATACTCCTGGCGGGGAAAGCGATGCTATGGGTGCTTTAAACTACGCGTTAGAGCTTGAAAAGAAATACCCTGATAAGTACGTAGCTCTTGATCAGTGGAGCGATGAAGCTAATGTTAAAGCACACTATGAAACAACAGGTAAAGAGATTCTTGAACAGCTTGGCAAAGACAAAATAAAAGTTTTTGTTGCTGGTGTTGGTTCTGGAGGAACTCTTGCCGGCGTTGCTAAGAGGCTTAAGGAGGCTAATCCAAACATTATTGTTGTAGGTATGGAGCCTGCAGAATGCCCTGTTGCTGAAGGATGGTTTAAAACTGGTAAGAAAGGACCATGGGGTAGACATGAAGTTGAAGGAATCGGTGACGGGTTTGTGCCTAAAATAATAGCTAGGTATAGGGAGTACATTGACGACTGGGTTACTGTTAGTAGCGATGAAGCGATAGAAATGGCCAGACTAATAGCTAGAAAGGAAGCACTACCTTTAGGTATTTCCTCTGGAGCTAATGTCGCTGCGGCTATTAAGGTTGGCGAAAAGTATAAACTTAAAGAAGGAGATGCTGTTGTAACAGTGCTTCCAGACTATGCTGCAAGATACTTTAGCACAAGATTATTCCTTAAGAGGAGACTAACTACAGAAGAACATAGGAGAATGCTTGAATTAGCAAGAGTTGATTAGGGAACAGAAAAAGTATTTTACTTAAAGTTTAATTAATCCCTTCCTCTTAAGCTCTAAATACACTTTTTCTGGCGTCATTGGTAAGCTCTTTATTCTTACACCTACGGCGTTTGCTATAGCATTAGCTATTGCTGGTGCAATACCGTTTATTGATGGTTCACCCAAGCCCTTTGCTCCAAATGGCCCTCTAATGTATCCTGCTTCTACGAATACTGATATTATCTCTTTAGGTACATCTAGGATTGTTGGTATATAGTATGCGTAAAGGTTAGGGTTCCAGACTTTACCTTCTGGACTATGAACTATTTCCTCCATTAGCGCGTAGCCTAGTCCCTGTATTGCTCCTCCTTCTGCATGTAGTTCTGCACCTACTCTGTTAACTACTCTTCCAATATCGTATGCTGTTACTATTCTCTCAACATATGTTTTACCCGTCTCCATGTCCACAACTACTTCCGCCATTATTGCTCCGAAAGTATATGTGAAGTATGGTTCTCCATGGCCCACTTCATCATCCCATCTCGCCTTAGGTGCTCTATAGTAGCCGTATTCTTGTAATGAAACACCTCTCCAGAAACATTCTTCAATAAGGTCAATCCATCTTATCTTTCTTGCTGGATCGCCTCTGCAGTAAACTTCTGGTGCCTTTATCTCAATGTCGTCTGGACTACATTTCAACATGTCAGCTGCTACTTCGTTAAGCTTCTTCCTTAACTTATAAGCAGCAACTAATGTCGCATTACCGCCCATTGCTGTTGTTCTTGAAGCAACTGTAGGACCAGCATCAGGCACTGATGCTGTATCCGGCATTTCTACTCTAAAATACTCAGGTGGTACTCCTAAAACTTCAGCAGCTAGCATTATTAGTCCTTGTATTGCTCCTTGACCCATATCCGTTAACCCTGTTCTGAACGTTATACTTCCGTCTCTGTTAATTATTATTGAAACTGCGCTATAGTCTGCTCCTTCAGCTCCAATACTATTACCATGCCATAGCAGGGCTACACCAATACCTCTACGGACGGTTCCAGTTTGCTTAGCATATTCTGCTCTTTTACGATACCAATCAGCCGCTTCAGCAGCTTTAACAAGCGCTTCCTCTAATCCTACACCATGGTCTAGTAATTGCCTGTGAACTGTTCTATCACCGTTTCTAAGTATGTTCTTAAGCCTAAATTCTACAGGGTCCATTCCAAGCTCTTCAGCTAAGAGGTCCATTTGCTGTTCTACAGCGAAGTGTATTTGTGGATTACCGAACCCTCTGAATGCACCAGCATAAACTCCATTAGTATAAACGGTTACAGTGTCTACTTTAGCATTAGGCACCTTATACGGTCCTACGGAATGTACTGTAGCTCTCCATGCAACAAACGGTCCTAATGAGGCATAGGCTCCTGTGTCTAGGATTATTCTTGCTTCAACAGCTACCAGTTTACCATCTCTTGTTGCTCCATGCTTATACCACATTATTGCTGGATGTCTCTTACTATGGCCAATAATTGATTCTTCTCTAGTATGTACTGCGATCGCCGGTCTCCCTGTTAGAAGCGTTGCTATAGCAGCTTTAGCACCTATTTCATTAGCAACATCTTCTTTACCTCCAAAGCCCCCGCCTAAAGGTGGTGCTACCACTCTAACCTTATTAAACGGCATTCCTAAAACTTTTGATATCGCTCTTCTGGCCTCGTAAGGGCATTGGGTTGAGGCAATAATTGTTATACCCCCATCGGGCTCGGGTATTGCTAGTGCTGCTTCAGGCTCCATATACGCGTGCTCCGCATATTGTGTTCTATACTCATTTTCTACAATCACTGATGATTGTTCAAACCCTTTCTTGACATCTCCTGTTCTTATCCTATATCTTGCAACAATGTCTGATTCTCTTTCGTCATGTATTAAAACATGTTTTTTCTCTTCAAGTGTTACAGGATCAACTATTTCTAATGGATCAATAATTACAGGTAATGGTTCATAATCTACGTAAACTTTTTCTCCAGCTTCTTCTGCAATGTAGGGGTCTTCAGCTACAATAAGAGCTACTGTATCTCCAATATATCTTACCTTACTATAAGCTAATAATGGCTGGTCTGGAATAACATATCCTACATCATTTACTCCTGGAATATCCTTAGGCGTAATAACTTTAAGCACTCCTGAAACTTTTTCTGCTTCAGAAACGTCTATCTTCCTTATTTTTGCATGAGCATATTTTGCTCTAACAGAGTAAACATACACTAAATTTCTGTAAAGGTTAGCGTAGTCTGCCGTGAACCTTGCTTTACCAAGTATTTTCTCTATAGCATCCCATCTCTGCATATGCTTTCCGACATAAGTGAACTTTTTAACCTTCTCAAACAATTCTTCAATTATTCTAACATATTCCGCTGTTGAGAGAGCCATAACTTATCACCCTTTAAATTCGAAATAAACTTGACCTTTACGAATATATTCTGCTGCGAGCTTAGCAGCCTTAATGAATCTCAAATAACTACCGCATCGACAGAGATTGCCGCTAAGTGCCTCCCTAATCTCGTCTTCCGTTGGATCAGGGTTTCTATCTAGAAGGCTTTTCATAGCCATAATTACACCCGGGAAGCAAAAACCACATTGCATAGCGTAAGTATCTAGTAATGCTTTCTGTATCGCATGTAACTTGCCGGGAGGCGTTAATCCTTCAAGAGTAAGTATTTTCTTGCCTCTAGCTTGGACAGCGAGCACTAAACAGGAAGCTACAAGCTTGCCATCCATTATAACTGCGCATGTACCGCATTCTCCTCTTCCACAACCTTCTTTGACGCTTGTAAGCCCTAACTTATATCGTAATACATCAAGAAGCCTCTCATAAGGTTTAACTTTAACTGTATAATCCTTACCGTTAACGTTTAATGTAATTTCTATTTCAGGATATTCTTCCGTTGACATGGATTAAACACCTTCAACAATACGTGATTTAGCTTGTAAAAGAGTTCTCTTCATTAAAACCTTGGATAAATCAAGTCTATATTCTCCTGAAGCTCTAAAATCGCTTTTTCTCACTATCTCTGCTGGAAAAACCTTATTATATGCTTCTCTTATGGTGTCAACACTGAATTCTTTACCTTTAAGAAATTCCTCTGTTTTCTTTGCTCTACCTGGAATACGTTTATTTACGCGGTCAAATGCTATTCTAACATCAGCTATTTTATTATCTTCTATTTTTAAACAAACAGCCGTAGTTATATAACCTGTTATTATAACTTCCCTTCTATCAATCTTCATAAAGGCTGTTGAATAATTTTCTGGGAGCTCAGGAAATATTATTTCATATATTAGCTCATTAGGATCTTTGGCTAATGTTCTTTTTTCAACAACAAGCTCTTCTAGAGAAACAAGTCTTTCCCCTTCAACGCTTACAAGTTTTACTTTAGCATTTAATGTTAGTAAGAATGTTAAATAGTCGGATGCTGAAACGGCAACACCGATATTACCGCCTATTGTAGCTAGTGGTTTCAGTATGGGTGATGCAAACTTCTTATAGATATCGTAGAACCCTAAGTATTTTTTGTCTTTATGTAAAAATGTTTCGGCTAAATCTTCTGGTGTTGTAAGAGCCCCGATAGCTATGTTACCGTTAACCTTTCTGACGTAGGATAGTTTATCCTTTAACCCGGACAGGTCCACTAAAACCTTGGGTTTGATTTTTCGCTCTCTTATCTGTATTAATAAATCTGTACCACCTGCTAAGGGTACAGCATCTGGAGCGTTTTTATCTAAATATTCTAAAGCGTCGTTAAGGTCCTTAGGAATATATATGTTAAATCTAGGTATAATTCATCAACCTCCTAGAAAGCAATTAATCTTCCACTGTTAAATAATGATGTGTATTGAATTTAAGAATTTTCATGAAGAACAAAGCTGGTCTGTTGAAGAAGATGTTAAGAAATAGTTTAAACACATGTTTCTCTGTTAAAGATAACATTTCCTAGTTAAGTATGCAATATTCGTTTAAATATGTTATCTTTAACTTGTAATCCCTGCCATGAATAGTAGTTTCATACAGTCACTATGGGAAATACTATAAGTTTTCATCAAGGTAAAGTACTATGGAGTATTATAAGGTGTTTACCATGGTAGATTTAACTGTCGAAATTGCTGGTTTAAAATTTAGAAACCCTGTTCTTCCAGCAGCGGGACCCCCTGTCAGGGATGGTGTAAGGATTAAGAAGTGTATTGAAGGTGGAGCTGGAGGTATTGTTACGAAGACTATTTCCATAAAAGCTGCTGATCCTTTAATTCCACGACCACATATGGCTGAAGTTAGAGGGGGATTTTTAAATACTGAACTTTGGAGCGAATTGCCCCCTAAAGTTTGGGCTGAAAAGGAGCTTAAAATAGCTAGGGAAGCAACTAGGGCTGCTGGAATACCCTTAATTGTTAGTTTAGGCTATAGGGCTGATGAAATATCTAAACTTGTAGAAATGTTTGACGAATATGCGGACGCTTATGAGCTTTCAGTACACTATATAGGTAGAGATCCTACACCTATGATGGAAGCTGTTAAGGCGGCTAAGAAAACAGGTAAACCTGTGTTTCTGAAATTAAGCCCTCATCCAGGTATA